>Ga0209075_1003687_pt1 | contig 12582 bp, 8 predicted proteins | sample Stecom2011_FD_187523 | JGI IMG/M metagenome (GOLD analysis project Ga0209075, IMG submission 187523) | Agricultural soil microbial communities from Utah to study Nitrogen management - Steer compost 2011 (SPAdes) (version 2) | ecosystem: Environmental > Terrestrial > Soil > Agricultural land...
GCAATCGATAGTCGCGGTGCCTGCTCGGCCCCAGGCAATTCAATACGGGCATGCCCTAGATAGCGACCATTAGCGCTATAGCTGCGTTCATCCAATGAAGTCCAACCATCATCAAAGCGCCGCAGTAAGCTGATAGCGCGGGTGCCATAACTCTCGCCACGAATAAAAATACTGGAGAGCATGCGCTCCATCGACAAGCCCACACCGGTATCCGGCAACTGATCATCCTCTGCACGACGCTCGTCTTGCATCAGCTCAAACAAAGTATGGTCTTGAGCATCTAAACGCTCGGCAAATAAGCTCCGTGCTCGGACTAATTTCGGCCATGCGGTATCTAAACTGCCATTGCACAAGCCATACACACCTGGTGTTAAACGTAGCGGCCGTGACTGGGTTGAATTTAAATACCAAATTGAATTTAGATCGCCAACGAGCAGGTTAAAGCCACTGTATTGATTAGTTTTCGCCGCAATATCTTGCAAATAAGCCTGCGGGCTTTGCTCTGAGGCGAGGTAGTCACTGACTAAAGCTCCGCGAGATTGCTCGCCTAACGGCAATGACATATCACGGATATTCGTTAAAGCAGCAAAGCGTCCTTGCTCGGCAATACCCAACCAAGAGCCACCCGCCTCAAGATCGCGCCCAGCATAAACACTGGGCTGATCCGACCATTGCGCCAGCGGCGCACTCGACCGCGCATGCACCTCATCACGGTTGGCCAGCAACAATAATGGCTGGCGACGCTCAGGCTGCCAGGAAAAAACAATTAAACACATAGATTACTCAATAACATAAGCTTGCACAGTTGGACGGCACGTAGCCTATCCCAAGTCACTCATGCAAGGCGCAAGGCTCAACTTGCAAAATAGTACCTTCTTGGCCAATCACTTTAATGCGCTTGCCTGCGGCCAAATCAGGACCACTGACCAACCAGTAACTGTCACCGACTTTAATTTTCCCGCGTCCAGCGCTGATTGCTTCGTGCAGCAGATACTCGCTGCCTAACAACTCGCTGCCACGTCGATTCAATCGTGGCGCAACAGCAGGCTGTTGGCGTAAACGCCGCCACCAAACCCAAGCTGTAGCTAAAGATAACAAAGCAAAAGCGGTGAATTGCCACGCCCAAGCTAGCTCAGGAAAAGCCAACACCAAGAGTCCAACGATCGCAGCGGCAGTACCAAACCACAAAAAATAGCCTGCCGTGCCAAACACTTCAACAATCAATAGTAGAACAGCAAAAGCTAGCCAATCCCAAACGGCTAAATTTTGTAGGTACTCACTCATGCCTTTTTACCATCAAAGGAGGCCTTAACAATTTCACTGATGCCACCGATGGAGCCAATCAACTGAGTGGCTTCGAGCGGCATCATAATGACTTTACTATTGTCAGCTGAAGCAATGTTACCCAAAGCCTCGATGTATTTTTGCGCAACGAAATAGTTCACCGCATGCACGCTACCACTGCTAATGGCTTCAGAAACCATACGTGTGGCTTCGGCTTCAGCTTGGGCGGCACGTTCACGGGCTTGCGCCTCAAGAAATGCTGCTTCACGCTTACCTTCAGCTTTGAGGATTTGCGATTGTTTTTCACCTTCTGCGGTCAAAATATCCGCTTGGCGACGGCCTTCTGCTTCTAAAATCGAGGCACGCTTTAAACGCTCTGCCTTCATTTGACTGGCCATAGCCGCAACTAAGTCAGCAGGCGGGGTAATATCTTTAATTTCAATCCGAGTAACTTTAACGCCCCAGGGTGCGGTCGCTTGATCGACAGTGTGCAATAAACGCTCATTGATAATATCACGCTGACTGAGCATCTGATCCAGTTCCATCGAGCCAAGTACTGTACGGATATTGGTGACGACCAAGTTTAAAATGGCATATTCCAGATCACTGACTTCATAAGCGGCCTGCGCCGCATTCACTACTTGAAAAAAACATACTGCATCAATACGCACAATGGCGTTATCAGCACTGATGGCTTCTTGCGCAGGAATGTCGAGCACGCGTTCCATCACACTGAGCTTACGGCCAACGGTATCCATTACTGGCACAATAATATTTAAACCTGGTTTTAAGGTGCCGGTATAACGGCCAAAACGCTCAACCGTCCACTCATACCCTTGTGGCACCACTTTAAAGCCCATGAAGATCACAACGACAATCAGGCCAACAAACAGAAATAACACCAATCCAATATCCATGAAAACTCCGTGTCAGCAATAAAATTAAGTATTAATTATAAAGTGCTTGCAGCGTTAAGGCTTAAGTTATTTTTGCTGGCTTTGCGGCGTCACCCGAAGGATTTCTTCAATGGTGGTCAGCCCTGCGGCAATTTTTTGGGCTCCGGATAAACGCAAACTACGCATACCATCGCGGTAAGCTTGGTTTTTTAATTTAACCAAATCAGTATCCGCCATTATCAATGGCTTAATTGCATCATTGAGCAGCATGATTTCGTAAACACCGGCACGGCCACGATAGCCGGTATCACGACACTCCAAACAGCCCACCGCTTGCTGCGCGCCTTTCGGTAGTGGAGCACTCCATGGCTGAGTCAGCGTATTCCAATCATCCTCAGCAATTTCAACCGGTGCTTTGCAATGCGGGCACAACGTACGTACTAAACGTTGCGCCATCACACCCAATAAGGTGGCTTTAAGCAAATAGTACGGCACACCGAGTTCAAGCAAGCGGGTTATGGCACTGGGCGCATCATTGGTGTGCAAGGTGGATAAAACTAAGTGGCCAGTTAATGCGGCCTGAATCGCCATTTCTGCGGTTTCTAAGTCACGAATTTCGCCGATCATGATGATATCTGGATCTTGGCGCATCAAAGCACGAATACCGCTGGCAAAAGTTAAATCAATATTATGCTGCACTTGCATCTGATTAAAGGTCGACTCGATCATCTCGATTGGATCTTCAATGGTGCAGACATTCACCTCTTCTGTGGCCAACTGTTTCAGCGTGGTATACAGCGTGGTGGTTTTACCTGAACCGGTTGGCCCAGTGACTAAAATAATGCCATTGGGCTGGCAAGTCATGCTGCGCCAGCGCTGTAAGTCATCGCCAGAAAAACCCAATTGATCGAAGCTTTTTAATAACACTTCAGGGTCAAAAATACGCATCACTAACTTTTCACCAAAAGCCGTTGGCATGGTGGAAAGACGCAGTTCCACTTCATTGCCATCAGGGGTTTTGGTTTTCACGCGACCGTCTTGCGGCTTACGCTTCTCGGCAACATTCATCCGCCCTAGTGACTTTAAGCGGCTGACCACCGCCATCGTCACCTGCGCAGGGAACTGGTAAACCGTATGTAAGACGCCATCGATACGAAAACGTACCGAACCTTGCTCGCGTCGCGGCTCAATATGAATATCACTGGCACGCTGCTGGAACGCATACTGAAACAACCAATCAACGATATTGACAATATGCGCATCGTTGGCGTCAGGCTCTTGATCACTTGATCCTAAATTGAGTAACTGCTCAAAGTTGCCCACACCGCTGACAAACTGATCGCCTGTTGCAGCACCGCTGACTGAACGTGCCAAACGATAAAACTCAGTGGTAAAGCGCTGAATATCCGCAGGATTGGCCACCACGCGCTTGATTGGACGACGCAATACATGAGCTAAATTATCTTCCCAGCTGCGGATAAAGGGCTGTGCACTGGCAATGGTAACGCTTTCGCTATTGGCTGCTACGGCAATAATTTTATGACGCTGAGCAAACGCATAGGACATCAATGGCGTGATTGAAGCGACATCAATTTTCAACGGGTCAATACGTAAATACGGCTGCTCGGCCCACTCTGCAAGCCAAACCGTTAAGGTTTCCAGATCCAGCTTGCGTCCTGGCCGCACCTGGTCATCCAACTGCTGGCTCGCAATGTATTCAAGCGGGTGCATGTGCACGGTTGCCGCATCACCACGGCGCGCCACCAAACAATGCTCTGCAGTATTTTGATCAATACGTCCTTGCTTTACTAACTCAGCCAATACTCCATTTAAATCCAGTAAACGATCAGCTGCAGTAGAGACAGTGGATGGCATAAGTTCTTCCTATCTAACGCTTAGAGCACGGTACGCACGCTGTCCTTTGAGCAGACAGCGTGCATGTATCGGCAAAGCTTAACGCACTAATTGTTTCCAAGCATTGAGCGTGAGCACAGAACCTAAATGCTCTCGACGCAACACCAACAACTCTGCATCTAAAGGCTGTAAAGCCAGAGCATGCAGCTCACGCAAACTTCCAAACAGACGATCACTATCGACCAGATCAGTCAACTGACGCGCCGTTTGCAGCCACGCTAATAAACGCTCAATACGTGGTGCTTGTTCGCCTAAATCTTCGGGTTGACGCATATAGCGATGCACTTGCAAGGCTTGTGCTTCGTCCTTTAAGAACTGCAATAACCAGTTCTGTAATGTTGCCGCACCTTGGCGTGCGCCACGCGCAGTGCGCTTGTGTTGCCACTCTTTATTTTGTAACCACAGCGCCATCTGCAAGGAGAAAACACCCCAGCGGCTATCATTGAGCTCATCAGCAAACGCCAATGGCGCAGCTTCGCGCGCGGCTTGATCGTCAGCGCCAGCCAGAATACGTTCACGCCAATCCTTGATCAGTGCATCCAACTGCATACGCAAAGCATTGCTGGTTTGGCGTGGTACGGCCTGGCCCAGACTGGCTAATACAGCACGCAGACTGACCAACTGTTGCAGCCATTGCTCAAGTAATTTCCAGTGACCATTAAAACGATATTGCTCAGCAAGACGCTGGCTATTACCTAAGAGCTGCCAAGTAATCGCAGCAAAAGCGTCATCCAGGGGCATATCGACAGATAACTCTGCTGGATCGGCAGCAACGCTGTAGCTATTGGCATCAAACAAACGGTAGCCACGCTCAGCCTTGCTGATATCACACGGCATCAACGCCACATCAGCGGCCAACTCTAAAGCCAGTTCAAGCAATGCGGCAGGATCACCTTCGCGCAACTCCAACTCAACTTCACAGATATCTTCCTGCTGCTCACCGGCGATCACTAAGCCTTGATCCAGCGCCACTTCAACAACCGTATCAACACCATCACGCAACCAGCGTATTTCGGCAAATTGACGCTTAAAGTCAGTACTAAATACCGCTTTTAATTGCTTTTTATCCAGCCCAGCTAAACTTTCTGGCCAGCAGCTGGCATCTAAGTGACTGAGCACTAAGCGATTACTTTTTAACGGCCAATCAAACTCATTGCGCTCAGATAATCCGGCGACACTGGCACCTTTACTCTTCAAGGTTTGGATCAATTGTTCGCCATCACGACGAATACGCAGTGCCACTTGGCTATTCGCCAAGGCAAAATCGTCTGTATCGTAATACCGATTAAGCAGCTCACGGGTCTGCCAAGGGCCTACACAACGCGCTGCTAAAACAGGGTGTTCAGGCAGCGTAGCAAGGCTCGCAGGGCTGATTCGGAGCTTTATTTCGGTTTCTTTAGCCATGTCATTCTCAATTCAAATTGTTACCAGTGTATCGCTATGCTGGTCGAACCCTATACCAGCACCGTATAATCTACGCTGTCATTGGAAATCGAGCGCAGTCTGTATGTCGATAAACCCGTTTGTTAGTTTGTTTGGTCGTTCGCCCATTGGGCCAATGCAGCAACATATTGCCAAAGCACACGAGTGTGCTTCAAATCTGGTGCCTTTTTTCCAAGCTGTGATAGCGGAAGACTGGTCGCGTGTTGAGCTTGTGCAACAAGAGATGTCTCGGCTTGAAAAAGAGGCCGATAAACTCAAGCGCAATGTGCGTATTCACCTGCCTAAAAGTCTATTTTTGCCGGTACCACGTTCCGACTTATTGGAACTGCTCAGTGTACAGGACAAAGTTGCCAACCGCGCAAAAGACATTGCTGGACTGATGTTAGGTCGGCAAATGGTGATTCCACAGCCTTTGCAGCCGATGATCTTAGCTTTCGTACAACGCTCAGTGGATGCCAGCGATCAAGCATTAACCGCGATGAATGAGCTGGATGAAATTCTCGAAACAGGTTTCGGTAACCGCGAAGTGAATCGCGTCACGGCAATGATTGAAGTGCTTGAAGACATTGAGCACGATACTGATCGCATGCAAATTGAAGTGCGCCGCACCCTCTTTAAACTGGAGAAAGACCTTCCGCCTGTCGATGTCATGTTTCTCTATACCATCATCGAATGGATTGGTGATGTCGCTGACCGCGCTGAGCGTATCGGCAACCGATTGGAACAATTGCTCGCGCGCTAGTTACCTAGCGCGTCCCACCTGGAACAAGCGGAATTTTTATGTCTCTTTTAACTGACTACGGCTTCATTCTGTTAGTGCTAGCCTGTATCTTTGGTTTTTTTATGGCCTGGGGTGTAGGTGCCAATGATGTCGCCAACGCCATGGGCACTTCGGTAGGCTCACGCGCACTGACCATCAAACAAGCCATCATCATAGCGATGATATTTGAGTTCTGCGGAGCTTATTTGGCTGGCGGCGAAGTCACCGAAACCATCAAAAATGGCATTGTCGATATTGATGTTATGACTGCCGACTTATTAGTCCTTGGAATGATGTCGGCACTTCTAGCAGCCGGTACTTGGCTGCTGATTGCGACGAGTAAAGGCTGGCCAGTTTCAACCACTCACACCATCATTGGTGCCGTGGTTGGTTTTGCTGCTTTTGGCGTGTCATTTGATGCGGTGCATTGGAGCGCTATTCTACCAATCACGGCCAGCTGGGTAGTGACACCTTTTCTGTCTGGCATTTTGGCCTTTGGTTTATTCGTCAGCGTGCAAAAATTGATTATCAATACTGATAATCCTTTTGAAAATGCTAAGCGCTATGTGCCGGTATATATGTTTCTAACCGGCTTCATGGTCGCTTTGATGACCATTTCTAAAGGCCTTAAGCATGTTGGTTTAGAGATTAATAGCGAGCAAAGCGTTCTCCTTGCCGTCGGTATCGGCGTTTTAGTGATGCTACTGGGTATTATCTTACTGCGTCGGGTAAAGATTGCCCCTGATGCTAACCGCAGTACCTATTTTGCTAGTGTGGAAAAAGTCTTCGCTACTTTGATGATTTTCACTGCGTGCTCAATGGCCTTCGCCCACGGCGCTAACGATGTTGCCAACGCTGTTGGTCCGCTTGCAGCGATTGCCGGTGTGATTCAAAGCAACGGTGTAGCTGAATTAGGTGCCAAATCAGCAGTTCCAGCGTGGGTATTATTGCTGGGGGCAGTTGGTATTGTGATTGGTTTAGCCACCTATGGTTATAAAGTCATCGCCACTGTGGGTCGCGGCATTACTGAACTGACCCCAAGTCGTGGTTTTGCTGCGGAACTGGCAACTGCTTCAACCGTAGTTGGCGCGTCAGCAATTGGTTTGCCCGTTTCGACCACGCACACCTTGGTGGGTGCGGTGTTGGGTATTGGTTTAGCCCGTGGTATCAGCGCGCTAAACTTGCGCGTGATTGGCTCAATCTTTATGTCTTGGGCCATCACCTTGCCAGCCGGCGCCTTCCTCTCGATCGTGTTCTTTAGCATTTTGAAATTGATCTTTCTATAATGCTACACACTGAGTCTTTTTCGGGCACTGCGCGATTGCGTAATGCCTGAAAAAGCGGCAGTGTTGTTCTACTCAATGACAGCCAGTCTCTGCACTCATCTCTTAATCCTTTGGCTGTCGCCATGATTGGACGCTCTCATGCACGATTACGTTAACTCGCTCCGCCATTCATTGCCCTATATCAACGCCCACCGTGAGCGCACCTTTGTGGTCATGCTGCCTGGCGAAAGCATCGAGCATGAAAACTTTGGCAACACTGTCCATGACTTGGTGCTTTTACACAGTTTGGGTGTGCGCTTGGTTCTGGTGTTTGGCTCACGCCCGCAAATTGAAGCGCGTTTAACCGAACAAGGGTTAGGTTCGCACTATCATCAAGATTTACGCATTACCGACGCTGACACATTAAGTTGTGTGCTGGCCGCAGTTGGCCAGTTACGTGCTTTTATGGAAGCTCGCCTATCGATGGATATGGCGTCCTCGCCAATGCAAGGCGCACGCTTAAGAGTTGCCGGTGGTAATTTAGTCACAGCACGCCCTCTTGGGGTCATTAATGGCGTGGATTATCAGCATACTGGTGAAGTGCGCCGTATCGACAGCAAAGGCATCAATCGTTTACTCGATGATCGCACCATTGTGCTGCTACCGCCGCTGGGTTATTCGCCAACCGGTGAAACCTTTAACTTAGCCTGTGAAGATATCGCCACCCGTGCTGCCATTGAACTGCAAGCTGACAAGTTATTACTCTTTAGCGCCGAACAAGGTCTGCTTGACGCTTCTGGACAGCTGATCCGTGAGCTACCCGCGCAACATGCAGAACAACATCTACAACGCTTTAAAAACGCCAAGCAGCTAGAGCAAGCTGAACTTTTGCAGGCAGCAGTCAGCGCTTGCCGGGGCGGCGTGCCACGCTGTCACATTCTCAGCTACCATCTTGATGGCGCTTTATTGACCGAAACCTTTACTCGTGACGGCTGTGGCACTTTAGTCGATCAAGGCCAGTTCGAGCATGTCCGTGAAGCGCAAATTGAAGATGTTGGCGGTTTACTCGAACTGATTCGTCCCTTGGAAGAACAAGGCGTTTTAGTGCGCCGCTCGCGTGACCTCATCGAACGTGAAATCAATCAATTCAGCATTGTTGAACGCGATGGTTTAATCATTGCTTGTGCAGCTCTGTACCCTTTTCCTGATGAAGCAACAGGTGAACTTGCCTGTTTAGCGGTACATCCTGAGTATCGCCATGGCAAACGTGGCGATGTCTTGCTTGAGCGTATTGAGCAGCGAGCACGAGGATTAAACTTGGACTCTTTGTTTGTGTTGACCACGCGCACAGCACACTGGTTTCAAGAGCGTGGCTTTCAAGCTTGCACTTTAGAACAGCTTCCCAGTACCAAAGCATCCCTGTATAACTTTCAGCGTAACTCCAAGGTTTTTAGAAAAACCTTGGGCTAATAGTTTTTAGCAATGAAAGCTATTAGAGTGCAAACATGTTGTCGAATGTTATCCGATGTTCAACAACTTTCAACGCAAGTCTCACCATTTAATCGGGTGTGCTGCGTTTAAAATAATTAAGGAGAACACCCATGAGCAAAGGCAAAACCCTCGCATGGGCCCTGTCCATGACCCTCGCAAGCATCACCTTGGGCGGCATGGCGCAGGCCGAAGAAAAATACATCACGATCGGTACCGGCGGACAAACCGGTGTCTACTACGTCGCTGGACAATCCATCTGCCGTTTCATTAACCGTGACAGCAAAACTAGCGGTGTACGCTGTAATGCACCAGCCAGTGGCGGTGGCGTAGCTAACGTTAACGGTATTCGCAGCGGCGAGTTCAACTTTGGCGTGATGCAATCCGACCACCAATATAAAGCCATGAAAGGTCTCGCACCTTTTGAAGCAGAAGGCCCGATGGAAGATATGCGTGCGCTTTTCTCATTACAGAGTGAAGTGTTCACCGTTCTGGCCCGTCGTGACTCGCACATTGCTAATTTCGATGATCTAAAAGGTAAGCGCGTCAATATCGGTAACCCAGGTTCTGGTCAGCGCGACACCCTTGAAGAAATCATGGAGAAAAAAGGCTGGGATCGTAAAAGCTTTGCTTTAGCTTCCGAGCTTAAGCCAGCCGAGCAAGCCAGCGCCCTTAATGACAATAACATTGATGCTATGACTTACTTTGTTGGCCACCCCAACGGCGCTATTCAAGAAGCCACAACCACTGTGGATGCAGTTTTAGTACCAGTAACGGGGCCTGAAATTGATGCGTTATTAGCAGAGAAAAGCTACTACACGAAAGCAGAGATTCCAGGTGGCATCTACACGGGTAACGATCTGCCAACGCCGTCCATCGGTGGTAAAGCAGTGCTGTCAACGAGTAGCAAAATCAGCGCAGATTTAGTTTATCAAATGGTTAAATCAGTGTTTGATAACCTTGATCGCTTCAAGCGTTTACACCCTGCCTTTAAAGATTTAAAAGCCGAGGAAATGATTGAAGTCGGTTTATCAGCGCCGCTGCATGAAGGTGCTGTACGCTACTACAAAGAGCGTGGCTGGTTGAAATAAGCGTTCTCAGCTCGTTGCATCATCTTAATACGTCAGCACTCGAGCAGGTGCTGGCGTATTAACCTCTTTAGATTCCAAGCAGGTTCACTGCCATGTCAGACAAACACCTTTCCGCCGAAGAACTCATTGCCCAAGACTCAGGCGCGCGCTTACCTGATGGCATTATGGCGCAGATTATCGCCAGCCTTGCTTTACTCTGGTCACTGTTTCAGCTGTGGATTGCTTCACCTTTGCCGTTTATCTTTCGCATCGGTGTGTTTAACGATACGGAAACACGTTCAATTCACTTAACCTTTGCGCTATTGCTAGCCTTTTTAGCTTATCCAGCTTTCAAGCGTTCGCCACGCAATCGTGTGCCTTTAGTGGACATTGCCTTAGGCCTCGTAGCCGCCGCCAGCGCCGCTTACCTCTTTATTTTTTATCAAGACTTGGCATTACGCCCTGGTACTTTGACCACTGCTGATCTGATTACCGCATGTATTGGTATTCCGTTATTACTCGAAGCGACGCGGCGTACTTTAGGGCCGCCTCTAGCAGTGATTGCCTTATTGTTTTTGACCTACAGCATTGCTGGCCCTTATATGCCAGATATGCTGGCCCACCGCGGTGTAAGCTTTACTGCTTTGGCTAATCACCAATGGATCACCACCGAAGGTGTATTCGGAATTGCTTTGGGCGTTTCCACCAGCTTTGTCTTCTTGTTTGTGCTGTTCGGTGCGCTACTTGAGCGCGCCGGCGCCGGTAACTATTTTATTCAGTTGGCCTTTAGCTTACTCGGCCACATGCGCGGTGGCCCGGCGAAAGCTGCGGTTGTCGCCTCAGGTCTGACCGGTATGATTTCCGGTTCATCCATTGCTAACGTGGTGACTACAGGTACTTTTACCATTCCAATGATGAAACGCGTGGGCTTTTCAGCAGAAAAAGCCGGCGCGGTTGAAGTGGCATCATCGGTTAACGGGCAAATCATGCCACCAGTAATGGGGGCTGCTGCTTTCTTAATGGTTGAGTACGTAGGTATTCCCTATGTCGAAATCATCAAACATGCATTCTTACCAGCGGCAATTTCCTATATTGCTTTGCTCTATATCGTTCACTTAGAAGCGCTAAAACTGGGCATGCAGCCCATTGGTCATTATCAACCAAAACCTTGGTTGCGCCGCTTAACTGGGTTTGCTTTTGGTACTGCTTTAATTTCTGGTATTTCATTACTGGTCTATTACGGTTTAGGTTGGCTCAAACCCGTACTGGGTGAGCACGCTCTATTAGGAATTGGTATCTTACTGACCATTACCTATTTGAGCCTATTAAAAGTTGCCGCTAGCAACCCGCCACTGCCGATTGAAGATCCGAATACATCCATTGAAGAATTGCCACAAACCCGTGCAGTACTGCTGTCTGGTTTACATTTTATCTTGCCAGTTGTAGTGCTGGTTTGGTGCTTAATGATTGAGCGCTTATCGCCTGGCCTGTCTGCGTTTTGGGGCAGTGTGATGCTGGTTTTTATTTTACTGACACAACGTCCTATTTTGACTTGGATGCGTACCGATCGAAGCTATAACCATGGCGGCTGGCTTGATGGTGTTATTGATCTGCGCGAAGGCATGATTGCTGGTGCGCGTAATATGATCGGTATTGGTATTGCTACGGCTGCCGCTGGCGTGATTGTCGGTGCAGTATCACAAACGGGTGTAGGTTTGGTATTGGCGGACCTGGTAGAACTGCTCTCTATGGGCAATCTGCTGTTGATGCTGATGTTTACTGCCGTGTTCAGTTTGATTCTTGGTATGGGTTTGCCAACCACGGCGAACTATATTGTGGTTTCTAGCTTATTAGCGCCAGTGATTGTTACCTTAGGTCAACAAAATGGTTTAATTGTGCCATTAATTGCTGTGCACTTATTTGTTTTCTATTTCGGCATTATGGCTGATGTCACACCACCCGTTGGACTGGCCTCCTTTGCTGCGGCCGCGGTGTCTAAAGGTGATCCAATTAAAACTGGAGTTCAAGCTTTTTACTACAGCTTGCGTACCGCTGCACTACCCTTCTTGTTTATTTTTAATACTGATTTACTGCTGATTAATATCAGTGTCATGCATGGCGTTTTAATTTTTATTGTCGCCACCATTGCTATGCTAATTTTTGCAGCGGGGACACAAGGCTGGTTTATCACGCGCAGTCGCTGGTATGAAAATATCCTACTACTGCTCGTTGCTTTTACCTTATTTAGACCCGGTTTCTGGATGGATATCATCCATGATCCTTACCAAGACGTTGCACCTAGCCAGCTCATTCAAACACTTGGCCAGGTCGATGAAGGCAGCAGTTTACGTTTACGCATTCAGGGTGAAAATGAATTGGGAGAGCCCCATGAGTTTGTGGTCTTACTACCTGTTCCTTCTGGCAATGACGGCGAGGAACGTCTCAACGCCCTTGGTTTTACT
>Ga0209075_1003689_pt1 | contig 12575 bp, 5 predicted proteins | sample Stecom2011_FD_187523 | JGI IMG/M metagenome (GOLD analysis project Ga0209075, IMG submission 187523) | Agricultural soil microbial communities from Utah to study Nitrogen management - Steer compost 2011 (SPAdes) (version 2) | ecosystem: Environmental > Terrestrial > Soil > Agricultural land...
GTTTCTTCTGGTGAACCTAGACTCGTGATGATAAAATCAACTTTCTCTTCACAAATCACCGCTAATTGCTCTTTGTAAGTAAAATTACTTTTGTTTACAATCAGGTTGATTCCAAATGGTCCGCCTGCTTTTTCCTTAATTTCTTTTATAGCCGCCCTTAATTCTTCGGTAGTCCTATAATTCATTGCTGGAACTGCGGCTGTAGCGCCTGCTTTAACTCCAGCGATAATCATTTTGGTATTAGAAACCAAAAACATCGGTGCTATAATGATTGGATAACGTATGTTGAGCATCTCACTCAACGCTGTTTTTATTTCTAAATTGTTCATGGAGCTAATTTAATAAAAAATTTATGTATGCATAGCATAATTGGAGTGTTTTTTAATCGCGAATTTCAATTTTTCTCTTATTTCCACAAATTAACAGACGCAGCAACTCCAGCATAAAAATTACTGTTAGATGGAACATTATTTAACACATAGTATTGTTCTTTTCCAGCCAACATTCTTGCTTCGGCTCTAATCATAAATATTTTCCCTAAGTGACAATCGATATTGAGTGATGCACCAAAGTTTTCAAATCCATCTGTGTTTTCTAATGAAGTAACGCTATTGCTTGGATCTAAAAAGTATTCCCCACGAATAGAAGCTGACCAGTTTTTGTGAAATTGATAACGAAAAACACCAATTGCTCCAGTCCAACTTCCTTTGTCTGCATGGTTTTCCACGAGTTGGTCAACACCAAAATCAATTCCTGCAATGACTCCAAACTTTCCTTTTTCGTATTTAGCATATAGGTTGTGGAAAAACCTGAATTCTCTTCTTGTTAACATGGGTACAATCCCTGGAAGTTTAACCTTTCCAGCAAATGAACTGCTGTTGATGAGCCAATTTTTGTTGGCTTTGTATTTTACAGTGTGTCCAAATGATGGATATCCATCTATCATTTGCTGCCACCCCTTTGAAAAGAGGACTTCAAATTCCCATTTTTCATTTTTTGGGATGTAGGAGAGCTTTGCTGCATTGAGGTAATAAGGGGAGCTTTCTGCCATTAGACTTCTGGAGAGTGTAAAGCATTCAGTACCTATTGCACTTTCAAATCCAATGTTGGATTCCATTATTCCAATGTCAAGCCAAAAATCATGGTCTTTCAAGAGTTTTACTCCAATGTTGGCTTCGTAAATATGTTTAAAGAACTTGGGTTCATCTGCTAGGTTTTGTTTGGTGTAGCTTCCGAGTATAAAGGAGACATCACTTCGAAAGAATCGACCTTTATAATTTAATCCAATTATTCCTGTGTTAATTGAAAATTGATTGTGATTGGTGAAATTGTACAAAACATCAGGGCGTAGATTGTTTTCTGGTGGCGAGAAGTCGTAAGCATAATAAGCTTCTATATATCCTTTGACCGAGAGTTTTTTAGTCATTGGAAAACTGTTGTCTTCTTGTGTCTTTAATTGATTAACAAAGGGTAGTAGGAGTACAGTTAAAGTTATGCTTGAAGTGAAGTAGTTCATGGGACTTTGGGGTGTATTTCAAAAATAATGCTTATATTAGACGACTTATAAGGGATAAATCAAATATAAATTTCTATTAACTATCCATCGTGAATAACCTTCACGACCTGTTGCTAAAATACTAAGAAATAGATAGTATATTTGTTTCAATACCCAATAATTTACTTTTTAATATGGCTCAAGAAAATAATTACACAGAAGATAATATACGTTCACTCGATTGGAAAGAGCATATTCGCTTGCGTCCAGGGATGTATATTGGAAAGCTGGGAGATGGATCTTCTGCTGATGATGGTATTTACATTCTGATGAAGGAGGTAATCGATAATTGTATCGATGAATTTGTAATGGGGAATGGGAAACGCATTGACATCAAAACTAAAGATGGCAAGGTTACTATTCGTGATTATGGACGTGGGATTCCATTAGGTAAGGTCGTAGATGTTGTGTCGAAGATCAATACGGGTGGAAAATATGATTCAAAAGCTTTTAAAAAATCTGTTGGACTAAACGGTGTGGGTACAAAAGCGGTGAATGCTTTGAGTAGTCACTTCATGGTGTATTCTGTGCGTGAAGGTAATTTGAAACGTGCTTCTTTTGTAAGAGGAGTGCTGGCGGAAGACCCTAAAATCGAAAAAACGGATGAACGCAATGGAACTTTCGTTGAGTTTTATCCGGATGAACAGATTTTTAAGAAGTTTGCTTATAAAATTCCTTACATCGAAAAGATGATCTGGAATTATTGTTATTTGAATAGGGGACTCGCAATTTATTTGAATGGCGAGAAGTTCCAATCAAAGGACGGACTAAAAGATTTATTAGAAAACAACCAAGATGGTGATCCTTTATATCCTATTATTCACTTAGAAGGGGAGGATATTGAAGTGGCTTTTACGCACGGAAGAACTTATGGTGAGGATTATTACTCTTTCGTAAATGGTCAGCATACAACGCAAGGAGGAACGCATCACAGTGCTTTTAGAGAGTCTGTTGCAAGGGTGATTAAGGATTTCTACAACAAGAATTATGAGTCTTCAGATATTCGTCAGTCTATTGTTGCTGCGGTTTCTGTTAAGGTGATGGAGCCCATCTTTGAATCTCAAACGAAAACAAAGTTGGGTTCTCATGAGATTGAACCGGGTGGTAAGTCCATGCGGGCTTTCATTAATGACTTTTTAAAAACGAGTCTAGATAATTACCTCCATAAGAATACAAAGACTGCTGAGATTCTTGAGTATAAGATTAAGCAATCTGAAAGAGAACGTAAAGAACTTTCTGGAATTCGTAAGATTGCACGTGATAGGGCCAAAAAATCTAGTCTACACAACAAGAAACTACGTGATTGTCGTGTGCATTTGACAGATTTGAAGCATGAACGCCGCGATGAAACCACTTTGTTTATTACGGAGGGTGATTCTGCATCTGGTTCGATTACTAAGTCGAGAGATGTAAATACGCAAGCGGTGTTTAGTTTACGAGGGAAGCCTTTGAATACATACGGACTAACAAAGAAAGTGGTGTATGAAAACGAGGAGTTTAACCTTGTTCAAGCGGCATTGGATATTGAAGACGATATGGATAACTTGCGTTACAACAAGATTGTAATTGCAACAGATGCCGATGTCGATGGAATGCACATTAGAATGCTATTGTTGACATTTTTCTTGCGTTTCTTCCCTGATTTAGTGAAGAGAAATCATGTTTATGTTCTGCAAACTCCTTTGTTTAGGGTGAGAACGAAGAAAAAGACACGTTACTGTTATTCTGAAGAGGAGCGAAGAGAAGCTTTAGCAGAATTAGGGAAAACAGCTGAAATTACGCGATTTAAAGGACTTGGAGAGATTTCTCCAGATGAATTTAAATATTTTATTGGTGAAGATATCCGTTTGGAACCTGTGTTTTTAAGTAAAGGATCTTCTATTGAAGAAGTATTGTCTTTCTACATGGGGAAAAATACACCGACAAGACAAGAGTTCATTATTGACAACCTTAGGGTTGAAAAAGATATTGGAGAAGAGGTGAAAGAGGATGATAAGGATAAAGAAGAAGAAGATTTAGAAAACATAGAAAAAGCATCTTAAGAATATGGCGGAAGATAACAATCATGAGGAAGAGGAAAACAACAATGTTCCAGATTCTGACAATGATGAAAATAAGGATGTAAACGGAGTTAAAAAAGTGGATGAGAACATCATCTCACTGGATGGGCTTTATCAAAACTGGTTTTTAGATTATGCTTCATACGTAATTTTAGAACGTGCTGTTCCTGGATTAAATGATGGACTTAAGCCTGTTCAACGTCGTATTCTTCACTCTATGAAAGAGTTGGAGGATGGTCGTTACAATAAAGTTGCAAATATCATTGGAAATACAATGAAGTTTCACCCGCATGGGGATGCTTCTATTGGTGATGCCTTGGTGCAGTTAGGTCAGAAAGAATTGCTGATTGACATGCAAGGAAACTGGGGTAACACGCTTACGGGAGACGGTGCAGCTGCTCCGCGTTATATTGAGGCCAGGTTATCTAAATTTGCTTTACACGTTGCTTTTAATGCTAAAACAACCAAGTGGCTCACCAGTTACGATGGGAGAAATAAGGAACCGGAAGATCTTCCGATGAAATTTCCTTTGTTACTAGCTCAAGGTGCTGAAGGTATTGCCGTTGGATTGGCGTGTAAGATTTTACCGCATAACTTTATTGAGTTAATTGATAATTCTATTAATCATTTACGGGGTAAAAAAGTAGAGTTTTTCCCTGATTTCTTAACAGGGGGAATGGCTGATTTCACCAACTATAACGATGGTTTGCGTGGTGGTAGGGTCAGGGTGCGTGCGAAAATCAATAAGGTTGATAACAAGACTTTAAGCATTACAGAGATTCCTTTTGGAACGAATACTTCAACTTTGATTGACTCTATTTTACGTGCTAACGATAAAGGGAAGATTAAAATTCGTAAAATCGATGACAATACTGCTGCTGAGGCTGAAATTCTAATTCACTTGGCGAGTAATGTTTCTCCAGATAAGTTAATTGATGCTTTGTATGCTTTTACAGACTGTGAAGTGTCTATTTCGCCTAACTCGACTGTAATTGATAAAGAGACTCCTCGTTTCATGGGAATGAGTGAGATTCTAAAAGACAATACAGACAATACCGTTCGCTTGTTAAAACGTGAATTGGAAATCCGTCAGGATGAATTGGAAGAGCAATGGCATTTTAGTTCTTTGGAAAGAATCTTTATTGAAAACAAAGTCTATAGCCTGATTGAAGAGGAGGAAACTTGGGAAGGTGTTATTTCTGCTATTGACAATGGTTTAAAGCCATATATTAAGCATTTACGTCGCGAAGTAACAAGAGATGATGTTATTCGTTTGACAGAAATCAAGATTAAGCGTATTTCTAAGTTCGATAAATTCAAAGCGGATGAGATTATTCAGCGTATTGAAGATGAATTGGCGCAAGTAATAGCGAATATTGAGAACATCATTGAATTTTCTATTGATTACTTCAAAGACCTTAAAAAGCGATTCGGAGAAGGGAAAGAAAGACGTACTGAGATTAGGGTTTTTGATAATATCAATGCTTCTAAAGTTATTATAGCGAATGAAAAACTTTATGTTGATTATAAGGAAGGATTTATTGGTTATAAATTAAAGAAAGCAGAATATATTGAAGATTGTTCCGAAATTGATGATGTTATTGTCTTTTTCGATACGGGTAAAATGCTGATTACCAAAGTCGCGGATAAAAAATTCGTGGGTAAAGGAATTGTTCATGCTGCGGTATGGAAAAGAGGGGATAAGCGTACGATTTATCATGTGATTTATAAAGATGGTAAAACCGGACATGCCTTTATGAAGCGATTCTTTGTGAATTCAATTACCCGTGATAAAGAATATGATTTAACGACCGGTAAAAAAGGTTCTAGTTTGCTTTATTTCTCTTGTCATCCAAATGGTGAAAGGGAAGTGGTAACGGTGAATTTAAGAGCGAGAACACACCTGAAAAAGTTACGCTTTGACTTGGATATGGGGGAACAGTTGATTAAGAGTCGTTCTGCCAAAGGAAATATCTTGAGCAAAGAAACGGTTTCTAAAATTACTCAAAAAGAAGTGGGTGGTTCTACTCTCGCTGCTCGCAAAATATGGTATGATGGTATTGTTGGACGTTTGAATGATGATCAAAGGGGGACTTTCCTTGGTCAGTTTAGAGGTGATGACAAAATCTTGACTTTGTATAAAAATGGAGAATACCGTTTATCTAATTTTGACTTAACAACTCACTTTGAAGATGATATGATTCACATTGAGAAATGGAATCCTGAACATGCAATTTCAGCTGTTTATTATGATCCAGAAAAGGATATGCATTATGCTAAGCGTTTTGTTTGTGAGGTAACAACAGATAGGCGAGTTCCATTTATCAGTGAAACGGAAGGATCTGAATTGAATGCGGTTTCAACGGCTTACGAGCCTGAAGTTAGAATTGTTTACAATAAATTGCTTAAAGCAACAAAGCACTTACCGGATAGAATAGTGCGCTTGGATGAGTTTATTGATGTTAAAGGAATGAAGTCTATTGGTAATCAGTTAGAAAAGCTGAAAGTTAAAGAAATTGAATTAACGCATCCAATTCAAGGAGACACACCTTGGCCAGATGAAGAGGAGGAAATCGAAGGTGAGGAGGATATCAAAGATGATGCAGATGATTCTTCAGACAACGACAACAGTGATGATGAGGATAAGGGCGGGGATGATGGAGATGATCCAAAGGATGATGCTCCTGTATCAGATGGAACCAGTGGAAATCAAATTCCAGAGCCTGTAAAAGGAAAAAAGGAAAAAGCATCTAATGAAGATGAAGTTCCTAAGCCTGTTGCTCGGAAAAGAAGTCTCTCAAGAAGACCTATACCAGATAAACCTTCAAAAGAAGTTGAGTGGGATTTGTTTAGTAGTCCGGATGACCCAAAATAAGTTTCTAATTTTAAAAGGAATCTAAAAATAAAACACGCTTATATAGTATAAGCGTGTTTTTTATTTTACGGTATATTAAAAAGGTCAAGATCATATGACCTATATTTAACAGTATAAATCTTATCTGAATAAAAATCAACTTTATTAGGGATTTTTTAAAAGTGTCACTATAATCGCAAAGATTAATTTATAATTCGTTTAAAATATTCATAATTTGAGTTTTATAGATTAGTAATTATCAGTGAATAATTCTATATAAAGATGAAACTAATATTACAAACACTACTTTTTACATTTTCTCTTTTTAGCTCTGCCCAAGAATTTACCCTTAATGATTTTAATCCTTTATTAGAGAAGGATGGATTGATCATTCATGTTGGTGAAGGCATTTTTATAGAGACTTCTAACAATACTTCACATACAAAGTATTTTTTTAAATTCCAGAATACTACAAATGAAGATTTAATACTTCAGTTCAATAAAGAATTGTATTACGATGGTGAATGCTATGGTTGCGACAACACCGAAGGTGAACAGCAATATCGTATAACAATTAAAGCCAATAGTGTTGCTTCTTTTGAGGAGAATCCTTATGATAAATCCTATTCAGTATTTAAAAAAGACAATAATGGTTGGATTAAGAAACAACTCACAGACTTTAAGCTTACGCATGTTCAAATATCTAAAGTAAAATGAAAAATTTATTCTATTCAATAACTTTACTCTCTTTTTTTGGAATTCATCACGCTATAAATGCACAATGTGACGCAACAGCAACCGCTAATTCATACGAAATTTATTGTGGTCAAAGTGTTAATCTAACTGGTTTTGGGCAATCTTCGGGTACTGTTATCCTCGATGAGAATTTCGATGGTGGTGTTTTTGGATCAGGTTGGGGTTCAACTCCTGGTGCAACAAACTTCACAAATCCATGTTCACCTGGTGGAGTAGATGGAACAACACATGCATGGATGGATGCCAATACAAGTGTGCCACGTACTTTAGTCTCGACTTCTTATGATTTAAGTGCTTCAACAGCAGGAGTAACTATTTGTTTTGATATGCTATTCGCTCAACAAGGGGGTGCATCTCCTTGTGAAGGTCCAGATGAGCCTGATGAAGGTGTTTTTGTTGAGTATTCTATTGATGGTGGAACTACATGGGTCACCATTCACTATTTTGATCCCAATGGCGGAAATGATCCGCAATTAACCAATTGGAATAACTGGTGTTTTCAAATTCCAGCTGCTGCAATTACTACAAATACATTATTTAGATGGCATCAAACTGCCGATTCTGGTGCTGATTATGATCACTGGGGAATTGACAATGTGACTATTTATCAAAATGATGTAAATGCAGAACTTGAATGGTTACATGATGGATTCTCTTATGGCGTTGGTCAACCCGGTGGTGTAAATCCAAATGCTGTTTCTCCAACTTCAACGACAACTTATACTGTTCAATTGACAACTGGCAACGGAACTGTATGTACAGATGATGTTACGATTGTGGTTTTAGACCCTAATTTTGACGTTAATTTGACCGCTGTCCCAAATCCAATTTGTATTGGTGATTGTGCTCAAATTACTGGAAATGCTGATGTTATTTTTGATCCCGGTGGACCAGTAATTTATGAAAACAATGAAGTTGATGCTATTTTTGGAACTCCTGCACTTCCAGCCATTCCATTTATTCAGCCTGCGCAAGATGGAGAGGTAACTTCTGAAATGAATATCAATGTTACGGGGATTAATCAACCTACTGTTACCACAGGTTTGATTACTTCTGTATGTTTAAATAGTTATTTTATCACCGCTATTGGATCCGGGAGTACTGACTTAAGTAATTTAGAGATCATTTTGGAATGTCCAGACGGAACGACTATTCAACTGGCCAATGTAGGTGATTTATCAGGGAGTGCAATTACGAATTTATGTTTTGAACTTGGTGGAGCTCCACTTTCTTCTGGTTCTTCTCCATATAGTGGGACTTTTGCTCCTGCTGAATCTTGGGCTTTATTAAATGGATGTAGCTCTAATGGTGTTTGGAATTTGACTATCCGTGGAGATATTTATGATTTCACTATTCCTCTTGGTGGTTTAGATGGTTGGTTAATAAACTTTGATAATCCTCCTGATATTCAGCCTTCTAATTATTCTTGGAGTCCAAGTGCCACATTGAATGATGCAACAATCGCAAATCCTGAAGCTTGTCCTACGACGACAACAACCTATACTTTTGAAATGAGTAGCGATGTTGCTGCTTGTGCTACGTATACGGAGGATATTACTATAACGGTAAATCCTTGTACAGGCTGTACACCGCCAGTATTGACAATTAACGATATGGATGTTTGTTCTCCGAATACAGCAGATTTAAATACAGCTATTGATGCTTCTTCTGATCCCTCAACGAATACATTTTATAATACGCAAACAGGTGCCAATACTGCTTCAAATCCAATCGGAGCTAATGTATCTGTTTCGGGTTCATATTGGGTGAGGGCAGAAGATCCTCTTGATCCAACATGTTTTGATGTTTTTGAAATCCTTGTCAATGTGACTACGCTTACTTACACACCTGGTATAACAGATGAGAACTGTGGCGCTTCGAATGGAGAGATTGTTCTAACACCAGCTGGAGGTTCAATTCCTTATACTTATTCTATTGATAATGGAACAACAACTCAAGGTACTGGTACTTTCTCTGGATTACCGTCGGGAAGTTACTCTATTGTGATTGAAGATGATAATGGATGCCAAGTTTCAGGTACAGAAAACGTTGGAAATATCGGAGGACCTTCAATTACTTCTATAACACCAACTAATCCAACATGTTTAGGTGCTTGTGATGGAAGTATTGAGGTAATTGTTACTGGCGGTACAACTCCCTACACATATCAATGGTTCGATAATGGTGGAACTCCAATCGGAACTAATGCTGCAATAATTAGTGGACTTTGTTCTGGAAATTATTCCGTAGAAGTTACTGATGGAGGTGGAGCAACATGTGTGGTTACGGATAATACAACATTAAATGATCCTGTTGCTGAAGACGCTTCATTTACTTTTAATAATTTTTGTTTAGGCGCTACAAACGGTCCAAGTATAACTGGAGACGCTGGAGGTACGTTTGCTTTTAATCCTTTACCTACGGACGGTGCAACTATTAATTCTACAACAGGAGAAATAACCAATGAAACGAATGGAGCTTCCTATACGGTTGAATATACGACTGGAGGTGCTTGTCCTGAATCTTCAACTCAAGTGCTTAGTATTTCTGGTTTTAGTTACACAGGTAGTGTATCTGATGAAAATTGTGGTGCTAGTGATGGAGAGATAGTATTGACACCCAATGGGGGATCTTCACCTTATACTTATTCTATTGATAATGGAACAACAACTCAAGGGACGGGTACTTTCTCTGGTATTTCAGCAGGGGTTTATACTGTTCTTATAACTGATGACAATGGTTGTACTGCAACAGGTTCAGAAAATGTTGGAAATATCGGGGGTCCTAGTATTGACCAGCTGTTGAGCACAGATCCTTCTTGTAATGGAGTTTGTGATGGTGAAATTGAAGTGATTATTTCTGGCGGAACAGCTCCTTATACTTATTCATGGTTCGATGATAATGGAAATCCTATTGGAACTAATGCTTCAGTAATAACTGGTTTATGTGCCGGAGATTATTCTGTTGAAGTTTCTGATGCTGCTGGATCTACTACAGTTTTAAACAGTAATCCAAGTTTTGAGAATGGTGGTGGTTCTTGTACTTGTCCTACGGGTTATTCTTGTGATAACGATGCGAGTATAGTAACAAATGGTTTGGATCCTGTTTATTCTGTCGGGGATATGGGATGTTTAAATGGATCAGGATTTAACAATTCATTAGGTGCTAATTCCGGAACGAGTTATGTTCACTTTTATGGAGGCCTTGACAAGGTCACAACAAATCCCATAACTTTTGTTGGTGGAGAACAGGTTGAAATTTGTGTATATTATTCTGGACCACAAGGGGCTGGGGCTCCAGGACAGAATACTGCAAATAGTCATTTTTCTTTAGAAGTTGATGGAACTCAAGTTTCACCAAATATTCTCGTACCAACCAATACACCATGGACGCAATACTGTTTTACTGTTACAATGACTGCAGGTAATCATACCTTTAGCATTATGTCAGGTGGTGCAGCGCAATACGCAATATGGTTTGATGATTTTACAATTAGTGAAGTAAGTGGAGGAGCTTGTCCGATTACTTCAATAATTAACTTAACAGAGCCTCCTTTAATTGATGCTTCTTTTTCTTTAACAGATTTCTGTGAGGGAACGACAAATTCTGCTTCTGGTATTATTACTCCGGGTGGGACTTTTAGTTTTAATCCTGTTGTTACTGATGGAGCAACAATTAATTCAGCTACTGGTGAAATTACTAATGGAGTTGGAGGTACAACTTACGATGTGGAATATCAAACCGCTGGAGCTTGTCCACAAACTTCAATTGAATCTGTAAATGTAACTTCAGCCCCTGTATTTACATTGACGAGTATACATCCGACATGTGGAAATAACGATGGAGAAATTACAATTGGAGGATTGAGTCCTAATTCACCTTATAATGTTACATATAACGATGGTGGAGTTGTTGGTCCAAATGCTATGAATAGTGATGGTTCAGGAAATATAGTTTTAACGGGATTATCGGAAGGAAGTTATACCGATTTTGAAGTGGAGGCCAATGGATGTTCTTCTCTTAACAACAACATTCTTGTTTTAACTGAACCTGGAGCTCCAAATCTTAGTGCGCCTGGTGATCTTTCTATATGTGAGGGAGAAAGCATTACTTTAACTGCTGTTAACCCAGACGGAACGACAATCTCATGGGATAATGGGGTAACAGATGGAGTTGCTCTTACTTTGAATGCTGCTGGTTCATTCACTTATACGGTAACAGCTAATTTGAATGGTTGTAGTTCAACAGATCAAGTTGTGGTTACTGTGCATGGACTACCTGCTGTTGATGCTGGTATTGATCAAATTGCTTGTTCTGGTGAAAGTATTACTTTAAGTGGAAGTGGTGCTGATTCATATACTTGGGACAACGGTATAAACAATGGAATTCCTTTTACACCAACGATTACAACTCTTTATAATGTAACAGGAACTGATGGAAACGGTTGTGTTAACACAGATCAAGTAGAAGTAACGGTTAACCCAATTCCTATTCCTAGCTTTACAGGTGATCAATTGATAGGATGTGAACCACTTACTGTTAATTTCACTAACAATACTACAATAGGAGCCGGGGGAATATGTACTTGGGATTTTGGTGATGGAAATACGGCTGTAGGCTGCACTGGGGTAACCCACACTTATACTTCAAGTGGTAACTATGATGTGACATTAACGGTTACAGATGCGCAAGGATGTTCAGGAACAGTTTCTGTTAATAATTATATAGAAGTTACTTCTTTACCAATCGCTAATTTTACTGCTGATCCTATGGTTACTGGCTCGAATGATACGGAAGTGAATTTTTCTAATGAATCTATAAATGGAGTGGATTATGTTTGGAACTTTGGGGACGATTCTCCATTAGTCAATACATTTGATGCTACTCATACATTTCCTGATGACCAAAAAGGAGATTATGTGGTTACGCTTATTGTTTCGAACGGACCAAATTGTAGTGATACCGCAAAATTAATTATCAAAATAGAGGAGGAGCTTATATTTTATGTTCCCAATACATTTACGCCCGATTTATCTGGATTTAATGATATTTTCCAACCGGTTTTCACCTCTGGATTTAGACCAGATGACTATCAACTACTGATCTTTAACCGTTGGGGTGAAATCCTTTTTGAATCTCATGATGCAACAGTGGGTTGGGATGGAACTTATGGTGGTCAGCCCGTTCAAGATGGTACTTATATTTGGAAAATAGAATTTATGCTTAATTCTTCTGATGAAAGAGCAGTTCACCAAGGTCATGTAAACCTAATTAAATAATTTTATACTGTAAAGGCGAAGATTATTCTTCGCCTTTATTAATGTAGTTTTACAGCCAACGCATTGGTTTG
>Ga0209075_1003690_pt1 | contig 12573 bp, 8 predicted proteins | sample Stecom2011_FD_187523 | JGI IMG/M metagenome (GOLD analysis project Ga0209075, IMG submission 187523) | Agricultural soil microbial communities from Utah to study Nitrogen management - Steer compost 2011 (SPAdes) (version 2) | ecosystem: Environmental > Terrestrial > Soil > Agricultural land...
GCATCGCGCGACATCGCCGAGAATACCAGCGAGCCGACCTTCCCCGGCGAGGCGCTCGACCCGGAGGGCGACGGCTTTGAGATCGTGGAAGTCACTGATTTCTGGGAGCATTATCGCGAGGCGGGCGGCAGCGAGCGCGGCGGTTGTGCAAGCGCGCCGGGCGGCGCACCGCCGACCGGCTGGCTCTTTGCCATTGCGGGCTTCGGCCTGCTCGCGCTCGGCGGGCGCCGCGCCCGCCAGTGGTCGGTCGCGCTCCTCATCGTCGGCGCCTCGGTGGCCGCCGCCCCCGACGCCCACGCCCAATCGAAGATCTACGGCATCGCCGAGGTTCGACTCGGCTTTTATTACCCGGCAATCGACGAGGAAGCCGGGCTCAGCGGCACGCCCTTTAATGACGTCTTCGGCGACAGCCACCGCGCAGTCGGCGAGTACGAGATGGGCGTGCACCTCTTCAAGGGTTTCGGCGCGCTCGGCGTGAGCGGGCGCATTGGCTATACGTATTTTGGCGGCGACGTCCTCATCGGCCAGACCGCCGACGGCACTCCCCCGCCCTCGGGAAATATCGGCGAGCAGACCGAGTTAATGGTCATTCCGCTGGGCGTATCGCTCTATTATCGCTTCGACGTCCTTGAAAAGCTGTGGAGCATTCCATTCGTACCGGTGCTCAAGGGCGGCCTGGATTATGCATTCTGGTCGGTCGGCTCGGCCAGCGGCGAAACCTCCACCCATCAGGGCACCAAGGGCAGCGGCGCCACCGCCGGCTGGCATATCGGCGGGGCGCTGCACCTGTGGCTCGACTGGATCGAACCGGAGAGCGCCGCGTCCTTCGACAATACCTGGGGCGTCAATAACTCCTATCTTTTCGCTGAATATAGCATGCGCCAGCTCGACGACTTCGGCAGCGCCGAGAGCTTCAACCTCAGCGATGATATGTGGGTCTTCGGCATCGCCTTCGAGTATTGATGGCCCCGCCGCCCCGGCAATGACCGACGAAAACCCACCGCGGTGCACGTTTCATGCGCAGGTATAAGCAGATCAGGTTTCGCATTCTCGTCGCCTATGACGGCAGCGCCTACCACGGCTGGCAGATCCAATCCAATGCGCGCTCGGTCGAGGGCGAGCTGACCAAAGCGGCGATGCGCGTGCTCAATTGCGGCGCCGATGAGGTCAAAATCCAGGGCGCAAGCCGCACCGATGCCGGCGTCCACGCGCTCGGGCAGGTGGCCCATATCGCCTACGATCTCGACAAGAATCTGACGGCCTGGGACTTCGTGCGCGGGCTCAACGCGCTGACCGAGGACGATATCTGCGTGGTCTTCGGGGATATTGCCCCGCCCGGCTTTCACGCGCGCCACTCGGCCCGCGGAAAGATCTACCACTACGATATCTGGAATCACCGCTTCGAGCATCCGCTGCTGCGCCAGCGCATCTGGCAGGCCTGCGGCGAGCTCGACCTGGACGCGATGCGCGAGGCCGCCCAGAAGTTGGTCGGTGAGCACGACTTCGCCGCGTTTCGCGCCGGGGATTGCTCGGCCGAGACGACGGTGCGCGCGCTGCAGCGCGTCGAGATCTTCGACGACGGCCCGCACCTGCGCGTGGAGGTCGAGGGCAGCGCATTCCTGAAATATATGGTGCGCATTCTGGTGGGCACCCTGGTGCATATCGGGGCCGGCCAGCGCCCGCCGGAGGTCATCGATGAGATGTTCGCCAGCGGAGATCGCACCCTCGGCGGGCAAACCGCCCCGCCCCAGGGCCTGCGTCTGGTCGAAGTCTTCTACCCCGACTTCCCCTGGCCCGGCGAACAAACCCCGACCCTCGGCGGCCCCTGGCGCGCGCCCGAGCTGCCGCGCTGATTATTCGATAAATTAATCGATAAATTATTTGTTAAATTCTATCGTTTTCTGCACCGCATTTTTTGGCCCGCCATCTTCCGCATCTTTTTTTCGGGGCGCCCGAGAGGTATCCGGGCCATAGGCCTTGATCAGCGGGTCGAAATCAATATTCGGGTCGTGCGAGCCGAAGTAATTTTGGACATACGCGTCGACGATCGAGTCTTTTAGCGCCGCCCGGTACTGCGCCCGGGTCTCTTCTTTCTGGGCCTCAAACGCCTCGCGGCTGGGATGCTCGCGCTCAAGCAATAAAAACCCCCAGGCCTTCTGGCGCGAGAGGATCGGCTTTGGCGACACCGGCTCGCCCATATCGCTTGCAAAGATCGCGCGGGCCAGCGGCTCCGACAGGCCGATCTCGGGGATAAATCCCTGCTGCGCGCGCGAAAAAATGGGCGGCGTATACACCGCGGCGCCCTGGGCTTCGAGCTTCTTTTTGAGCCCGTCGATGGCGCGCGCATGCGCCGCCTTCGACGCCTTTGAAGCCCCGGCCGCGGGCACCTTCCCGGCCTCCTGGACGGTGCGTATCGCGTCCATCATTTTTTTGCGCACCGACGGGATGACCGCCTCCTCGGCGAGCAAGATGCCGGCGATCTGGCGGCGCAACGCATCGTCGAGCTCGGCGTCTACGCCTTCGCGCCTCCAGCGACTTTTATGCTTTTCAAAATAGGCCTCAATCTGTTCGGGTTGCGATTCCACCACATTCATCAATTCCCCCATCGTCGGGGCGTTGCTCATCGAAAAGGCGAGCACCCGGGCGCGGTCGTGCTGGCTGGCGAAATAAGTCCAGAGGGTCTCCTCGGAGATCGCATCGAGCAGCGCATCGCGAAGCTTCAGCTCCCCGGCGATAATCTGGGCGACCGCCTCAATATCCTTGCGCTCCAGGCCGCGCTGCTCCAATTCGGCCAGCGCCTGCTCGGCCGAGGGCGACGGGGGCTCAAAGATCGGCGCAAAGCGCGCCAGCGCGGGCTCAGTGCGAAGACCAACCGCCTTGTCTTCGTCGGTGAGCGTCAGCCCGCGCTCAGCCAATTCGTGGGCGACCACGCTATCGGCGATCAGATTCTCCAAAATGATCATCTGCGAGCGGCGCGTCGACAGGTACTCACGCGGGGCTTCGAGGTTATCGATGGGCATGACCAGACGGTTCAGGCGCAGCGAATACTCGAAGTCGTGAAAGGTCACTTTGACCGGCCCCGCCTGGGCAATCACCGCCTGGTCGGGGCTGACTTCGCCCTCGGATTTCAGCACCTCTGCGTCATTGGCCGATGGGGGCAATGTCTGGGATTTGGGCTTTGCATCACACCCCATCCCAAGGACCAGCGAACCGATGAAACACCCCATCAACACACGCATACAAACCCGTTTTGCCACCGGTGAGGACGCGTCAGACGAGAGTCTCTTATTCATTTGCCTTGTACTCATGGGTAATTTCTGGTAACTATACGCGGCTGCCAAATGGCAGCATTTTTTGAAAAGTAACTACGATATTGGGAGTTTTCGCTCCCAAAAAACTGTAGGATTGCTTCAGCGGAATCGAGCGGCATCATTTTTCGCAACCGGCTTTGAGCCTTATGCGACTCCTGAAACGTTGAACGCCCCCCGAAAATCCCAGAGCGATGCTACAGCAACCCCAGGAGAAGATCATGGCAAAAAAGAGCCCCTTGCAGCAAGTTCGTGACGAATACGGTTCAAAGGCCGAGCTGGCCAAGAAAGTCTTGGGCTTTCTGGAAGCCCCCGAAGGCGAAGACGCCGAGGATTTCCAGCACCGCGTCGAGACGATGAGCAATGCCAAATTGCTGCGTCTGCAGCGCTCCTACGACCGCATTCAGAGCGACTACGGCTCCAAAGCCGCGCTGGCCGAAAAGATCACCAAGGCGCGATTTGCCGGTGGAAACGCCGACTATCAGGCCAAAATTTCGGGCTTCACGATGCCCAAGCTTCTCGACCTCGCGAAGCGTTTCAAAGTTTAAGGCGCCCGCGCTTTTGCGCCACATCGCGCGGGTGACAACGCGGGCGGAATGATTCGCGCGTCCGGACGGTTTGATTGGACGCGATTGACGTACGCCCCCCGTTGTCACCCGCGATTCCCGCCTCGAACTCGTTGCGGCCTGCATTTTTGGTTTTCAACGTTGCGCCAGCTTGTAAGCGCAGCCCAAAAACCATACACTAAGGCGGTTAAATAGATCGAGTAAGGGTATGTGACGCGGGGCGATACGCGATTTTATTCGCGTAAGACCCTCGCCATTCGCTTTGACTCGAATGGGCTTTTGGCGAGCGTCGAATTTCGGAGGGCACCATTGCTTTCCCATCTCAGACGATAGAATTTCAAGGAGATCCATGACGACGGAGTTTAAGGTTGGCGATAGGGCCGTTTATCCCGCACAGGGTGTCGCGGAGGTAGTCGGGATCGATACAAAAGAAATCATGGGGACCAGCCAAACATTCTATGTGTTGAGGGTGCTGGACTCCGACAAAAAACTCATGATTCCGATCGCCAATGTGGCGACCGTTGGGTTGCGCAATATCATCAACGACGAAGAAGTCGAAGAGGTCTATGACATCCTGCGCGAGCGCGACGTCGACCTGAATACCCAGACCTGGAACCGACGCTACCGCGCGTATGTCGAGAAGGTCCAGACCGGCAGCGCCTTCGAAATTGCCGAAGTGCTGCGCGACCTGAACCTGCTCAAATTCGACAAGACGCTCAGCTTCGGGGAGCGCAAGATGCTGGACCGAGCGCGCCGCCTTTTCGTACAGGAATTGGCGATCGCCAAGGACGCCAGCGAAGACGAGATTCTCAACGAACTCGAGCATCTTTTCTCGGCCTGAGCATTCCTTAAAAAGTTGCGCGACGCTTAGCACCCCGCAAAAGCCCGACTCATTGCGAGCCGGGCTTTTTGATGTCTCGGGGAGCGCGATTTTTTTCGGGCTTTTGGCGCGCCAACACCTTGCGCGCGCCACAAAAATGCCGGTAATTTGCAGGCGCAATGCGCCTTCTTATCTTCTCCAACCTCTATATCTCGCTGGCCGCCGCTGCCCTGGCGCTGCAGGCTTACTATTTGCTGGGCGCGCGCGATTTTTTGTGGCACTCCCCGCACTGGTGGGGGCCGGCGGCGCTGATCTTCTGCGCGACGCTCGCCGTTTATAATCTCGACCGCCTGGTGTCGGCCTCCCGCGAAGATGCGGGTGAGTTCAGCGCGCGCCACCGCTGGATTCACGCGCGAAAAAGCGGCCTGTGGGGCCTCGTCTTCGCCGGCGTTTTTGCCGGGGCGGCGACCCTCTGGGTGGTGCCGATGCGGGTGATTGCGGCGTTGATTCCGCTCGGGGCCGTCGCGCTTGCCTACTCGATGCCGCTGCTGGGCGCGCGATTGTCGCGCGCGCCCCGGGTGCAAAAAACCCGCCGGCGCCTCAAAGATATCCCGGGGCTTAAGATCTTTCTGATCGCGCTGGTCTGGGCGGCGGTGAGTGTCCTGCTGCCGGCCCTGCACGCGTCGGTTTCGCTGGGGTCTCGGGGCGTCGCGCTCACGTTTTTGGCGCGCATGACTTTTATCTTTGCAATCACGCTGCCCTTCGATATTCGCGATATGCGCGGCGATGCCCGCGCAGGAATCCGCACGCTGCCCATCATACTTGGTCCCCGGCGCACCCGCCTGGTTGCGCTGGCGCTGATGCTCGTGTTTTGCGCGCTCGTGTTGAGTCACTACGGCGCGCGCCTCGATGGCCCGAGCGTGCCGCTGCTGGCAAGCGCCGCATTGACCGGCGGGGCGCTTATTTTTTGCGCGCGCCCGCGCCCCGAATTCTATTATGTCGGACTGCTCGACGGCACGTTGCTGCTGCAGCCACTGCTGGTCATCGCCTATCTGGAGCGCGCGGGCCTGGGATGGATTACGCTATAAATCGCGCCGGCTCGCACAGCTAAAAAATCATGGAATATGTGTAGCGCCCTTCAACGTTACTGCTTGGACGCGCCGCTTGCGCGATTTCTGCGCGTTGGGTAGGTTTTCGACGCGCTGGCTGGCCAGGCTGCGCTCCCCAGCAAATCAACCTGGAGCCCATATTCCGCTCGCGAAGCCCAACTTCGGCCGTGCGCAATTTCATGCACCTTCATTCCAAATCACTGGCATAAAATGACGTTGTTTTCGAACTCGCCCACGCGACTGCTGAGTGCGGTCGCGGTGCTCTTTTTCCTGGGCAACGCCCCATCTGCATCGGCCCAGCAAGCCGCGCCCGAGCCGCCCGAAGCGCCGCAGGGAATCGGTGCTGGCCAACAGGTCCTCACGCTCGAGAGCGTCCTGGAGCAGGCACAGTCCCAGAATGAAACCTGGGCGATCACCGAGGCGCGCATCGACCAGGCGCGCGCGGTGCGCCGCCAGGCGTGGGCGGCGCTATTGCCCAGCCTGAGCGCCAACGCCAGCGTGACCCGAAACGGTGATACGATCAGTTTTGGCGGCAGCGAGGTTCAGCGCCAGTATAATTGGGGCGTGTCGGGGCGCGCGTCGATCGCCATTTTTGACGGCACCAGATATCCGCTATTATCGCGCTCCGGAAAACTTCTGGAAGCCTCCGAGGCGCTGGCCAAATGGCAGCGCAGCGCGCTCAAATTCGAGGTCACCCAGTCCTTTTATTTGCTCGCCGCCACCCAGGCGCGCGTGGCCATCGCCGAGCGCACCGTGGCGCTGCGCCAGGCGCAGCTTGAGCGCGCCGAGGCGCTGCTCGACGCCAAACTCGGCGTGAAGCTGGACACCGAATTGGCGCGCACCCAACTTCTGCAAGCCCAGCAAGACCTGCTCGAAGCGCAGTCCCTGCTGGAGAACGCCGCCGACGCGCTCGGCGTTCTGTTGGTGGTCGAGCCGCAGGTCGAGTTGCGCACCGGCCTTCGCGAGACCGATCTGGAGGCGGACACGGCGCGGCCGCCGAGTCAGGTCGAGGCCATATCCCTGGAAAAACGCGGGGACCTGCGCGCCGCGCAACTTCAAATCGAGGCGCTCGAGCTCAATAAATCCTCGGTATGGGCCAGTTTCTTGCCGATCATCGAGCTGGGGGCGGGCGCAAATTATGGGCCGAGCAGCGCGTTCTCCAACCCCGACGGCTTCAACTGGTCGGTCACCTTATCGGCGAGTTGGCTGCTGTACGACGGCGGGTATCGCTACGGCCAGCTCGACCAGTTAAGCGCCCAGATTACAGAGTCATCGCTTGAGTACGCGCGCGAACTTCGCCAGGCGGGTGCCGGGCTTCGCAGCGCGCTGCGCGCCTGGCAAACCGCCACCACCAGCGTCGAGCTCGCCAAGCAGCAAATCAGCGCCGCCGAGCAGGCCTACGAGTCGGCCAGCGCACGCTTCGAAAACGGCCTCAATACCAGCCTGGACGTCGCCGACGCCTCCGAGCGCCTCTTCCAGGCCGAAGTCTCACTGAATCAACGCATCTTCGACGCGCGCACCGCCGCGGCCGAGTACCACTATCTTTTAGGACTGATGGGGCAAGACCAAGAATGAATATTCCATTAAAACCCGCGCCTCATCGCTGCCGGCTGACGAAAGTCGCGCTCCTTGCGCTCCTGGGCCTAAGCCTGAGCGCCCTGTCAGCCTGCGATAGCGGCGACGACGCGAAAGCCGCGCCGGGGCGAGGCGGCTTCAATATCAATTCAGCAACACTGGTTCAAACCATCGAAGCCACCCGAGGCGAGCCCTTCGTGGTCAAAGGTGACTACGCCGGTGAGTTCGCCGCCGAGCGCACCGCCGATGTCGCCTTTGAGGTCTCCGGGCGCGTGCTCGCCCTGAATTATGATATCGGCGATCGCGTCGAAAAAGACGCCGTGCTGGCCAAGATCAACGATACCGTGCACCGCCAGAAAGTGCGCGAAGCCAGCGCCGCGGTGAAGATGTCCCAGGCGAGCATCGGCGAGGCCGAGATCAGCGTGCAGGACCTTGAGTCGAACCTGAAACGCAAGCGCCCGCTGCTTGAGCGCCAGCTCATCAGCGAGCGCGAGATCGAAGATCTCGAAGCCCAGCTCAGCCTGTCCCGCCAGAAACTTCTGGTCGCCACGGCGAACCTTGAGCAGAGCCAGGCTCGCCTGCAAAGCGCGCGCGAAGATCTCAGAAATACCGAAATCCGCGCCCCCTTCGACGCCCGGATCGCCGCGCGCCTGGTCGACCTGGGAAGCTATGTCGGCCCGACCCAGCCGGCGTATCGACTCGTCAGCGAAGACGGGCTTTATCTGCGCATCAATATCCCGGAGCAGGACGCCGGCCATATCGCGGTCGACAAGAATGTCACGGTGCGAATCGGCGCGCTCGGCGGGGTCGAATTTGGCGCCACCGTCACCCGGGTTGCCCCGACTATCGACCCCAGCACGCGCATGTTGCGCGCCGATATCACGCTGCAGCCCACCGAAGCGCAGCAGGCGCTCATCGAGCGCGTTCGCCCGGGCATGTACGCCCAGGTTCAGGTCGACCTTGGCCGGCGCGACGACGCGGTCACCATCCCGCGCCAGACACTCGTCCAGCAGCGCGGCGGGGCGAATTATGTCTGGGTCATCAAGGATGACAAAGCCCACCAGCAAAACCTCACCCTCGGCCTGCAGGGGCGCAACCGCGTGGAGGTCCTCAGCGGGCTGGACGGCGGCGAGTCGGTCGTGTTGCGCGGCGGCGAGAAGTTGAAAGAAGGCGAAAAGGTCTCGGTCCAGAACCCCAATTCGGCCAACGCTAAAAAGACCGACGGCGCCCAGGAAGACGGCGCGCAGCAAGAAGGAGCAGCTCCATGAATTTGCCCAAGGCGGCGGTTCACCGTCCGGTCCTGACTACGATGGTCTTCGTAGCCCTGCTTATCCTCGGCGCGGTGGCGTTTACCCGCCTGCAAGTCGATCTTTTGCCCGAAATCGAGTTCCCCAGCGTCTCGATCGTCACAACCTACGAGGGCGCGGGGCCCGAGGAAATCGAGACCCTGATCACCCGCCCCATCGAGCGCGCGGTCAGCACCATCTCGGGCATCGAGCGCGTCAATAGTTTGTCCGCCGAGGGGCGCAGCCGGGTGTCCTTGCGCTTTGTGTGGGGCACCGATATCGCCGAGGCGCTCAACGACGTGCGCGCCTCGGTCGAGCGAGTCAAAGCCAATATCCCCGAAGACGCCGACAGCCCGGTGGTCTATAAGTTCGATATCGGCAATATGCCCGTGCTCTACCTGGGCGTGGCAGGCAGCCTGGAGGTCGGCCAACTGCTCCAACTCACCGAGATGGAACTCGGCCCGCGCCTTGAGCGCATCGACGGGGTCGCCAGCGCCGAGGTGCGCGGCGGGCAAAAGCGCGAAATCCATATCCTGCTCAATACCCAGCGCCTCAAGGCGCTCAATATCCCGCCGCAGACCGTGGTCGACGCGCTGCGCCAGCAGAACCGCAACGTGCCGGTCGGCGTCATCGAGCAATTCGACGATAATATCCTGATGCGCTCGGTCGGCGAGGCGCAGACCGTCGAGGACTTCGCCCAGACCGTGGTCCAGGTGCGCACCGGCGGCGACGGCATCCAGAACCCGGTCTTCCTTAGCGAGATCGCCCAGATCGTTGACACCTACGAGGACCCGACCAGCCTGGTGCGCATCAACGGCGTGCCCGGCATTCGCCTGAGCATCTCCAAGCAATCCGACGCCAATACCGTGCAGGTGGCCGACGCGGTCATCGCCGAGCTCGCCAGCATCAACCGCGACTACCATGGCCGCGCCGAACTCACCGTGCTCGAAGACACCTCCGAATATATCAAAGACGCGATCGCCAACGTGCAGACCAGCATCATGATCGGCGCGGTCCTGGCCATATTGGTGCTCCTCTTCTTTTTGCGCGACATGCGCTCCACCGCGATCATCGCCACCGCCATCCCCATCTCGGCCATCGGCATCTTCACGCTGATGTACCAATTCGGGCTGACCCTCAATATGATCAGCTTCGGCGGGGTGGCGCTGGGCATCGGGATGTTGGTCGATAACGCGATCGTCATCCTGGAGAATATTTTCCACAAACTCGAAGAGGGCAGCTCGCCCGAAGAAGCCGCGCTGGAGGGCTCAAGCGAGGTCGCCAGCGCGGTTGTGGCATCCACCACCACAACACTGGTGGTCTTTGTGCCGGTGATCTTTTTGACTGGCTTTGCGGCCATCTTCTTCGGACAAATGGCCTTCGTGGTGGGGTTTGCGCTGGTCTGTTCGCTGGCGGTCGCGCTGACGCTCGTGCCGATGCTCGCGGCGAAGTTTCTCAAATCGCACTCCAATAAAATGGACAGCAATAAGGGCGTCATCGGCGGCGCGCTCAACCGTTTTGAGGACGCGTTTTCGCGCCTGGCCAACTGGGCCATCGACCATACGGTCACCACGCTTATCGCCGCGGCCGTGCTGCTCGCCGGTGCCCTGGCGCTCTGGCCGATGATCGGCACCGAGTTGATGCCCGAAGAAGATCAAAGCGAGGTGCGCGTGGACCTGGAGATGCCCGCAGGAACGCGCATTGAGCTGACCTCGGCGGCCATCGAGCGGATCGAGGCGAAGCTGCCCGAGTTGGTCCCCGAAATGCTCTCCATGCGCACCGTCGTGGGTACCCCGGGCTCCTGGTCGAGCAGCGGCGAGGAGTCGGGCAGCATCGAGGTTAAATTGCTCAAGCCCGGCCAGCGCACCCGCAGCAGCGAGGAGATTGCCAACGCGCTGCGCCCGCTGGTCAGCAACCTCACCCCAAGCTCGGACGTGCGCGTGAGTGCCGGCGGTGGGCTGTGGATCCTGCGCGTGCTGCGCGGCGGCGGCGAGCGCCTGGAGGTCCAGGTGCGCGGCTATGACCTGGACACCGGCGACCAGCTCGCCAACCAGATGAAGACGTTGATGGAGAGCGTCGACGGCATTGCCTCGGCTTATATCAGCCGCGAGTCGGGCGTCTCCGAGATGCAACTTATCCCAGACCGCAAAAAACTCGCCGCGCTCGGGGTCACCCCAACCCTGGTCGCCTCGCAGATTCAGACCTATATTCAGGGCACGCGGGCAACCGTTTTCCGCACCCAGGGCGACGAGTTCAACGTCCTGGTGCGCCTCTCTGAGGTCGACCGCGAGGGCGTCGATGCGGTCCTCGACGCCCCGATCGTGCTGCCCAGCTTGGGCACCGTGCCGCTGCGCGAGGTTGTCGAAGTGCGCAGCACCGACAGCCCGCAAAATATCAATCGCGAAAACCAGCGCCGGGTCATCGGCCTGCAGGCCGTGCTCACCGGCGAGCGCGACCTCGGCACAATCACCGATGAGTTGCGCGACCGAATCCGCCAGGCCCCGACTCCTGACGGGTTCAGCGTCCTAGTCAAGGGCGAGGCCGAGGAGCAGGACAAAACCTTCGCCGGTCTGATCATCGGTCTGATTCTGGCCGTCCTGCTCGTCTATATGGTCATGGCGGCCCAATTCGAGAGCTTCTCCCAGCCGCTCTATATTATGTTCTCGATCCCGTTCGCGGCCATCGGCGTTCTGGCGATGCTCGCTGCCACCGGCACGACCTTTAATATGCAGTCCTTTCTGGGCTGCATCATCCTGGTCGGCATCGTGGTCAATAACGCCATCGTGATCATCGACTATATGAACCTGATGCGCGCCAAATATCAGTCGACGGTCATTGAAGCCGTCCGCGTCGCCGTGCGCCGCCGCCTGCGCCCGGTGCTGATGACCAGCGCCACGACGACCTTCGCGCTGATCCCGGTCGCGCTGGGCTGGGGCGAGGGCGGCGACACCCAGGCCCCGCTGGCGCGCGTGGTCATCGGCGGACTCATGGTCTCCGGGCTTATCTCGCTGATTGTGATCCCGGTTATTTATAATATGATCGAAGGCCGCCACGAGCGGCGCGCTGCGAACAAGGCGGGCGCATAACTCAGCATCTGAATTCGCAGTTATAATTATATTAAAGCGCCTGCTTGGCTTAAAAATACGGCGCACACGAAAGCGAAATTTGACTCGTCGGCCCTGACGTTTTTTTCGAGACCACCAGACCACTCGCATATTCGCCGGGCGCACAATTCAGCTTCTTCAAGGTTCCGCCTGCGCCAGGCGCACCGATATATTGCGAAATGGGGCGCGGCGGGTCGCCGAATGTGCCCGCGACATAGGTGTCGATTTTACATGGATAGGCCGAGTCATCCGCCAGGCAGGGCGCGTCTTTGGGATCGATTTCGGGCTGGACACAATAGACCGCGGTGATTCCGCGGATAAACTCATCGCCCGCGCTTACCTCAAGCCCGCGCATAATATAGCCAGGCGCACATAACTGCATCGGAAGCGGCGATAAATAGGTTTGACCATCGAGAATTTGATACCAATCAATTAATATTTGATTGAGCCACCGGAACTGAGACGCATTTAGATTGGCGTTCAAATTATGTTTTAATTTACCTGGAGCCGGGCGAAATTCTGCGCTCAGAAAATCCCAGTTCATCGACCACTCCACAAATGAGTAGGGTTGGCAAATAATACCAAGCGTCCCTAAATAAGGTTTCGTCCCGTCCAGCCCTCGCCCACCCGCGACGCCAATTCCCATTTTGGAGCCGGCTCCACTTCGCCAACAGCTCAGCCACAGAAGATCGCTGTTTATCGAATTTGGCCCGTCCGTCGTCCCCCCGGTTGTCACACTTGCCCCCGGATTATCAGTTGCATCATCATAAGGATCTGATGGACCGATCGATGGACAATCCTTCCC
>Ga0209075_1003691_pt1 | contig 12571 bp, 9 predicted proteins | sample Stecom2011_FD_187523 | JGI IMG/M metagenome (GOLD analysis project Ga0209075, IMG submission 187523) | Agricultural soil microbial communities from Utah to study Nitrogen management - Steer compost 2011 (SPAdes) (version 2) | ecosystem: Environmental > Terrestrial > Soil > Agricultural land...
CGACAGGACGTATAACCAAATAATGGCGGATTATAAACCTAAACCAGAGGATTGGCAGACCTAGTTCCGATCTTCTCCAGCTTCACTGCCCCACCCTTCAAAGCAATTCGTCAGCTGGCGCCTGAAATAAAAAGGGCAGCTCAAAGCTGCCCTTTCTCACTTTCGCCATTCGCATCAGCGAAGGTATACGGCGGTTATTTCCAGCCGGTAACCTCTGCCAATGCCTTGCCGATATCAGCCAGTGAACGCACGGTTTTAACGCCTGCGTCTTCCAGCGCTGCAAACTTCTCAGCTGCAGTGCCTTTACCACCGGAGATAATGGCGCCAGCATGGCCCATACGCTTACCAGGAGGTGCGGTGACACCGGCAATGTAGGAGACCACCGGCTTGGTTACATTCTCCTTGATGTAAGCAGCAGCTTCTTCTTCCGCGGAGCCGCCGATTTCACCGATCATTACGATGGCTTCGGTCTGCGGATCGTTCTGGAACATTTCCAGAATGTCGATGAAGCTGGAGCCCGGAATCGGGTCACCACCAATGCCCACACAGGTGGACTGGCCGTAGCCGGCGTCAGTGGTCTGTTTGACCGCTTCGTAGGTCAACGTACCGGAACGGGAGACGATCCCCACTTTACCCGGCAGGTGGATATGACCTGGCTGGATACCGATCTTACACTCGCCTGGAGTGATCACACCGGGGCAGTTTGGCCCGATCAGACGCACGCCCAGCTCATCGCACTTCACTTTTACATCCAGCATATCCAGAGTCGGAATGCCTTCCGTGATACAGACGATCAGCTTGATACCGGCAAACGCCGCTTCCAGGATGGAGTCCTTACAGAAGGGTGCAGGTACGTAGATGACAGAGGCATCAGCGCCCGTGGCTTCCACGGCTTCACGCACAGTGTTGAACACCGGCAGGCCCAAGTGAGTTTGACCACCTTTGCCTGGCGTGACCCCACCGACCATCTGAGTGCCATAGGCAATCGCCTGCTCGGAGTGAAAAGTACCCTGGCTACCAGTAAAGCCTTGGCAGATAACCTTGGTGTTTTTGTCGATCAGAATACTCATGCGTTGCCCTCCGCTGCCTTGACCACAGATACAGCGGCATCTGTCAGACTGGTTGCTGGGATGATGTTAAGACCACTGTCGGCGAGTTTTTTCGCACCCAGTTCGGCATTGTTACCTTCCAGACGCACGACCACGGGCACTTTAACGCCCACATCGGCAACGGCGGCAATGATACCGTCAGCAATCAGGTCACAACGGACGATACCACCGAAGATGTTGACCAGAACGGCCTTCACATTGGTATCGGACAGAATGATTTTGAAGGCTTCGGTGACACGCTCTTTGGTTGCGCCGCCACCAACGTCCAGGAAGTTCGCCGGCGCACCACCGTGCAGCTTGACGATATCCATGGTACCCATCGCCAGACCGGCACCATTGACCATGCAGCCAATATTGCCATCCAGAGCCACGTAGTTGAGCTCCCACTCCGCGGCATGGGCTTCCCGGGGATCTTCCTGGGAAGGATCGTGCATTTCGCGCAGTTTGGGCTGACGATACAGGGCGTTGCCGTCGATATTGATCTTGGCATCCAGGCAGTGCAGGTTGCCTTCTTTGGTGATCACCAGGGGGTTGATCTCCAACAGGGCCAGATCGTAGTCCTGGAACAGCTTGGCCAGACCCAGGAAGATCTTGGTGAACTGCTTGATCTGGTCACCTTCCAGACCCAGTTGGAATGCCAGATCGCGCGCCTGGAACGGCTGCGCGCCAACCAGCGGATCGATGGTGGCTTTCAGAATCTTCTCGGGAGTTTCCTCGGCAACCTTTTCAATTTCCACACCGCCTTCGGTAGAGGCCATGAAGACCACGCGGCGAGTGGCACGATCGACCACGGCACCCAGATAGAGTTCCTTGTCGATATCGGTGCAGGACTCCACCAGGATTTTGCTGACCGGCTGACCTTTCTCGTCAGTCTGGTAAGTGACCAGGTTCTTGCCCAGCCACTGCTCAGCGAAGGCCTTGATCTCTTCCTTGGTGGAAACCAGTTTCACGCCACCAGCCTTACCACGGCCGCCGGCATGTACCTGTGCTTTCACAACCCATTGATTTCCGCCAATTTTGTCGGCGGCTTCGGCAGCTTCCTCGGGGGTAGAGCACGCAAAGCCTTTTGATACAGGCAGGCCATACTCCGCGAACAACTGCTTGCCTTGATATTCATGCAAGTTCATAAGTCAGTTTCCGTTGCATTGTGAGCTCACCGATACCCAGCTTGTTCCAGGGTATCGCTCTGAGGGAGGGGATCACCCTCCCGAAGGTCATTTCGGATCAGCTATTTCTTGCGTCGCTGAACCGCATGCACAGCATTGCCATCCACTGCCAGAGCTGCCTCATGGACAACCTCGGACAACGTCGGATGGGCAAATACAGTCAGTGCCAAATCTTCAGCGCTCGCCGCAAATTCCATGGCAATGACCGCCTGAGCGATCAACTCAGAGGCCTGGGGACCAATGATATGGACACCCAAGATGCGATCCGTTTCTTTGTGAGCGATGATTTTGACCATTCCCGCCGCGGCATTGGCAGCCATTGCCCGACCATTCACCGCGAACGAGAACGTACCGATTTTGATTTCTTCGCCTTCAGCCTTGAGCTGCTCCTCGGTCTTGCCTACCCAGGCAATTTCCGGGTTGGTATAGATCACACCCGGAATGCAGTCATAATTCACCTGGGCTTTGCCACCGTGAATCCGCTCAGCCACCATCATGCCCTCTTCCGAGGCCTTATGGGCGAGCATCGGGCCACGAACCACGTCACCGATGGCATAAACACCGGGAACATCGGTTTCGCACTGATCATTGACGAAGATAAAGCCACGCTCATCCAGATTGACCCCGCTATCGGATGCCAGCAGGTTCTCCGTATAGGGCTTGCGTCCCACGGCAACAATCAGCTTGTCGACCTTCAGCTCCTGCTCACCCTTGGAGTCGATGAACTGCACTTTGGTCTGACCACGCTTGGTCTCAGTACCGGTCACCCGGGCCTTCAGACGAATGTCCAGGCCCTGGTTCTTGAAGTGCTTGAGCGCTTCTTTGGCAATCTGCTGATCCAGCCCGGCCAGGAAGTTTTCCTGGGCTTCAAGGATCGTCACCTCAGCACCCAGACGTGCCCAAACGCTGCCGAGTTCCAGGCCGATCACGCCAGCACCGATAACCCCCAAACGCTTGGGAACCTCGGTGAACTCCAACGCGCCGCTGGAATCCACCACATCCTCGGAAAGAGGCGCGGGTGGAATTTCAACAGGCACGGAACCCGTTGCAATAATCACGTTCTCGGCATCGTACACCGTGGTATTGCCCGCGGCGTCGGTCACCTCAACCTGCTTGTTAGCCAGCAGTCGACCGGTGCCGTGGATGGAGTCAACACCATTGGCTTTGAACAGCTGTGCGATACCGCCAGTCAGCTGCTTAACGATCTTGTCTTTGCGAGCCAACATGGCGCTCACGTCCATGCTGACCTCACCCACCTTGATACCGTGGGTTTCAAAGTCACGCTTGGCTTCGTCGTACTTGTGGGACGACTCCAGCAGGGCCTTGGACGGAATACAACCCACGTTCAGGCAGGTGCCGCCGAGAACCTGTTTGCTGGCCTCGTTCGACCACTTTTCGATACAGGCGGTTTTCAGGCCCAGTTGTGCGGCCCGAATCGCAGCCACATAACCACCGGGGCCTGCACCGATTACAATAACATCATATTTATCAGCCATTTTTCTATCCAACTATTGTCTTTGCAGGCATCCGATCAAACTTCCAGCAGGATGCGGGCAGGATCTTCGATCAACTCTTTAATAGTGACCAGGAACTGCACCGCTTCCTTGCCGTCGATCATCCGGTGGTCATAGGACAGTGCCAGATACATCATCGGCAGAATCACCACCTGGCCGTCCACTGCCATCGGGCGTTCCTGAATTTTATGCATACCCAGGATCGCGGTTTGCGGCGGGTTCAGAATCGGCGTTGACATCAGCGAACCAAACACCCCCCCGTTGGAGATGGTAAAAGTACCGCCGGTCATGTCATCAATACCGAGCTTGCCATCGCGAGCCTTTTGGCCGTACTCCCGAATTGCACCTTCGATGTCTGCCAGGCCCATGGAGTCGGCATTACGGAGCACCGGCACCACCAGACCACGGTCGCTGGATACCGCCACACCAACATCAAAGTAGCCGTGATAGACCATGTCATTGCCATCAATCGAGGCATTGACCGCCGGGAAGCGCTTCAGGGCTTCCACTGCGGCTTTGACAAAGAACGACATGAATCCAAGACGCGTGCCGTTATGGCGCTTCTCGAAAACGTCCTTGTATTTGGCCCGCAGGTCCATGAGCGGCTTCATGTTGACCTCGTTGAAGGTGGTCAACATGGCAGCGTTCTGCTGAGCCTCAACCAGGCGGCGAGCAATACTTGCCCGCAGACGGGTCATGGGAACGCGCTTCTCCGGACGCTCGCCGCTTTGCAGCTGCAGAGCCGGCATCTTGGGCGCTTCACTGGCAGCCGCGGGCGCTGCTGGTGCGGGCTTGGCAGCCGCTCCACCACTGAGGTGGGCCAGTACATCTTCCTTGGTAATCCGACCACCCTTGCCACTGGCCTGAATTTGGGCCACATCCAGATTGTTCTCTTCCGCCAGCTTGCGGGCTGAAGGGCTGAGTACCAAATCCTGTGCTGCCGCGGATTGAGCCGGCGCGGCCTGTTCAGCGGCCTTGGGCGCCTCGGCGGCGGGCGCTTCGGATGCCACTGCACCTTCTTTGAAGAAGGCGATGACTTCTTCACTCAGGACGGTTTCGCCCTCTTCTTTTAAAACTTTTTCGATAACGCCATCGTTGGGAGCGACAACTTCCAATACGACCTTATCGGTTTCGATGTCGACGATTAGTTCATCACGCTTGACCGGCTCGCCAGGTTTTTTGTGCCAAGTGGCAATCACACCGTCAGCGACGGATTCGGGGAACGTTGGAGCTTTAATTTCTTTAGCCATCTCTTTTCCTTAACACCTACGCCTCATCAAACTTCAAAGGCATCGTTGACCAGTTTATTTTGCTCTTCGGCATGGACTGAAGCGTAGCCAGCCGCCGGCGCAGCAGATGCCGGACGACCCGCGTATTTCAGATACAGCTTCGGATGGGTCTTGTGCATCACGTTTCGCATGTGGTGCTGACTGCAATACCAAGCGCCCTGGTTCATCGGCTCTTCCTGACACCAAACGATATCAGTGAGCTTCTTGAACTGTGCCATCACCTCTTCCAGATCATCTTCCGGGAAGGGATACAGCTGCTCGATCCGGATAATTGCCGTGTCTTCACGGCCTTCCGCCCGACGCTTATCCAGCAGGTCGTAATAGACCTTGCCGCTACACATGATGAGACGTGTAACCTTTTTCGGATCGATGGAGGCATCGATTTCTCCGATAACGGTCTGGAAGGCACCATTACACAGTTCGTCCAGTGTCGAAATCGCCTCTTTGTGACGCAACAGGCTCTTGGGCGTCATCGCCACCAGCGGCTTGCGCAGCGGCCGTTTAACCTGGCGCCGCAACATATGGAAGACCTGCGCGGGCGTGGTCGGCACGCACACCTGGATATTCTGCTCAGCACACAGCTGCAGGAAACGCTCTAACCGCGCCGAGGAGTGCTCCGGCCCCTGCCCTTCGTAACCATGGGGCAACAGCATGGTCAAACCACACAGGCGTCCCCATTTGTGCTCACCGCTGGTAATGAACTGGTCAATGACCACCTGGGCACCGTTCGCGAAGTCACCAAACTGTGCTTCCCAGATCACCAGCGCGCTGGGCGTGGTCGTGGCATAGCCATACTCAAAGGCGAGTACTGCTTCCTCTGACAACAACGAGTCGTAGATTTCAAAAGAGGGCTGACCTTCCGCCAGATGTTGCAACGGCACATAGGGCAAACCATCTTTCTGGTTATGGACCACCGCATGACGATGGGAAAAAGTACCACGGCCAACGTCCTGGCCCGTCAAGCGGATCTCATGACCTTCATTCAACAGGGTGGCATAGGCCATGACCTCGCCATAGCCCCAGTTGATCGGCATCGCTCCCATCGTCATTTTCATGCGATCCTCCAGGATCTTCGAAACCTGACGTTGTACAACAAAGCCATCGGGAAGGTTGTCCAGCTTTTTCCCAAGTTTTTGCAAGGTCTTGACGTTAACCCCCGTCTTGCAACGGGCCGTCCAGGTATGTCCAAGGTAAGGGGTCCAGTCCACAAAGAGCTCTTTATTGGGCTCTTTGACCAGACTCTTAACCACGTGCCGCCCCTGCTCCAACGCGTCGCGATAGTCTGTTGCCATTTGCTCGGCACTATCACCGTCAATCACGCCTTCTGCAATTAGACGTTCGGCGTAGAGGTTGCGCGTGGTCGCTCTTTCCTTGATAACCTGATACATCAGTGGCTGGGTCGCGGACGGCTCGTCCGCTTCGTTATGTCCACGACGACGGTAACAGACCAAGTCAATCACAACGTCTTTGTTGAACTCATAACGATAATCAAGAGCCACCTGGGTCACAAACAACACGGCTTCCGGGTCGTCGGCGTTGACATGAAAAATCGGCGCCTGAACCATTTTGGCGATATCCGTGCAGTACTCCGTTGAACGGGCGTCTTCCCGACGGCTAGTGGTAAAGCCAACCTGGTTGTTGATCACGATGTGAACCGTGCCACCGGTGCGGAAACCACGAGTCTGGGACATCTGGAAGGTTTCCATGACGACGCCCTGTCCGGCGAACGCGGCGTCACCGTGCATCACAATCGGCAATACCTGATCGCCCTTGTCATCACCGCGACGGTGCTGACGGGCCCGCACCGAGCCTTCCACCACCGGGCTCACAATCTCCAGGTGGGACGGGTTGAAGGCGAGCGCCAGGTGAACCTCTCCACCCGGGGTCATCACGTTAGATGAGAATCCCTGATGATACTTCACGTCACCCGAACCCATATCGATGAGTTTCTTACCTTCAAACTCGTCAAACAGATCTTTCGGGTTCTTGCCGAGGGTATTCACCAGAACGTTGAGACGTCCGCGGTGGGCCATGCCGATCACAATCTCTTTGGTGCCATAGCTGCCAGCACGCTGGATCAGCTCATCCACCAGCGGAATCAGGCTCTCGCCCCCTTCCAGGCCAAAGCGCTTGGTACCGGGGTAGCGGGACCCGAGGTATTTCTCCAGGCCCTCTGCCGCGGTCAAACGCTCCAGCAGATGCTTGCGACGGGCAGGCTCATAATTGGGATGGGCGCGCACGGACTCCAAACGCTGTTGCATCCAGCGCTTTTCTTCCGTGTTCACGATATGCATGTATTCCGCACCTACGGTCCCGCAGTAGGTTTCTTCCAGACCCTTGATGATGTCACCCAGAGTCATGGTGTCGGCGCCGCCAAAACACAGGGAGCCGGTATGGAATTCGGTATCCAGATCTGCCGCCGTCAAACCATGAAAGCTCAAGTCCAGATCAGGTACTTGTTCCCGGACCATCAATCCCAGCGGATCAAGCTTGGCGTGCTGGTGGCCACGGAAACGATAGGCATTAATCAACTGCAGAACTTTAATCTGCTTACGCTCGTGCTCGCTGCTGACCGCGGAGGGTTTGGCCGCTACCGGAGCGAAGGAAGGACGTTGACGGGCTAGATTAAGAAATTGTTGCTGGATAACGGAATGCGGAACATCTTGGCCGGAAACACCTTCAACGCGAGGAAGCTTGTCGAAATACTCCCGCCACTGCTCAGGAATCGCGTTGGGCTCAATCAAATACCTCTCGTAGAGATCTTCGACGTAAGCCAGGTTCCCACCCGATAGATGGGAGGTCTGCCACAACTGCTCCATTATGCTTTTGTGCATATAGCTCGCCTTTCATAGACGGGGAGATACCTTGTGCGACCTTGTAGTTTCTGTTCCCTCAAGCAAGTTCCTTGATTGACGACTGCAGGCCCCACAGATAACGCGGATGTTTTCCGTCATCCCCGGTGGTTACAAGCAAAGAAACGGGAGTTGCTTTATGAGCTCACCCCGCCCATCCGAAAAAATGGGCGCTTAGACCTGGTTCCGGGTGAGGAACCTAGGCCCAGCGCGCCCACGGATTTCCTAAGTACCGTACGAATAGTCTGTACAGTATAGTCAGTCGTTTACAAGCCATCGAACAAACTATCGCGATAGTCTGAAAGTTTGTTCGACTAGGGTTGCATCACGTTAAGTAGCGCGTTGTAAAAGCATATTTCGAATATGACCAATCGCCCGAGTCGGGTTCAGGCCTTTCGGGCACACGCTCACGCAGTTCATGATGCCCCGGCAGCGGAACACACTGAACGGGTCGTCCAATGAATCCAGTCGCGACTCAGTTGCGGTATCGCGGCTGTCCGCCAGGAAGCGGTAGGCCTGGAGCAAGCCTGCCGGCCCGATGAACTTGTCCGGGTTCCACCAGAAGGACGGACAGGAGGTGGAACAGCATGCACAAAGAATACACTCGTACAGGCCGTCCAGCTTCTCCCGATCTTCTGGAGACTGCAGCCGCTCAATAGCGGGCGGCGGCGTGTCGTTGATCAGGTATGGACGTACTTTTTCGTACTGCTTGTAGAACAAGGACATATCCACAACCAGGTCGCGGATCACCGGCAAACCCGGCAGGGGCCGGATCACCAGTTTGTTGCCCTTGGCAACATCGGACACTGCCGTGATACACGCCAGACCGTTCTTGCCGTTCATGTTCAGACCGTCGGAACCGCATACGCCTTCACGGCAGGAACGACGGAAGGCCAGGGTCGGATCTTTTTCCTTGGCCAGACCCAGCACATCCAGCACCATCAGGTCTTTGCCTTCAGGAAGCTCGATTTCGATGTCCTGCATGTATGGCGTTTCATCGACTTCAGGGTTATAGCGATAAATACTAACTAACATTGACACTACCCCAATTAATATGTGCGAACCTTGGGCTCGAAGGCTTCAACAGTCTTCGGCGTGAAATTCACGTCGCGCTTGCCGACGCGCTTTTCAGCGGGGAAGTACATTGAGTGCTTCAGCCAGTTCACATCGTCACGCTCGGTGAAGTCGTTACGGGCATGAGCGCCACGGCTTTCTTTACGCTCTTCCGCTGCCACTGCTGTCGCGTACGCCACTTCAAAGAGGTTGTCCAGCTCAAGGGCTTCAATACGAGCGGTATTGAATGCTGAGCTCTTATCTTCCAGATGGGTGTTCTTGACGCGCTCGCCAATCTCATCCAGCAGCTTCAGGCCTTTCTGCATGCTCGGACCATCACGGAATACGCCGAAGTAGAGCTGCATGGTGTTCTGCAGGTCCTTACGAACCTCCGCCACGCTTTCGCCACCACGGGAAGTATTCAGACGGTTCAGACGAGACATGGCCATCTCGATGTCGGAATCAGAGGCATCTGCCACGCTGAAACCTTCTCTCAGCATCTTCTCGATCTGCAGACCCGCGGAGCGGCCGAAGACCACCAGGTCCAGCAGGGAGTTACCGCCCAGGCGGTTGGCACCGTGGACAGAGACGCAAGCCACTTCGCCACAGGCGAACAGGCCATCAATGATCTGATCCTGACCATTGGCATCCATGGTCAGCGCCTGACCACCGATATTGGTCGGGATGCCGCCCATCATATAGTGACAGGTCGGAACCACGGGAATCGGGGCCTTGACCGGATCCACGTGAGCAAACGTCTTGGACAGCTCACAAATACCGGGCAAGCGAAGGTTCAGGGTTTCTTCGCCCAGATGATCCAGCTTGAGCAGTACGTGATCCTTGTTGGGGCCACAGCCACGACCTTCCAGAATTTCCAGAATCATGGAGCGTGCAACCACGTCACGGCCAGCCAGGTCTTTAGCGTTCGGCGCATAACGCTCCATGAAGCGCTCGCCTTCACTGTTGATCAAGTAGCCACCCTCACCCCGGCAACCTTCGGTTACCAGCACACCGGCTCCTGCAATACCGGTTGGGTGGAACTGCCACATTTCCATGTCCTGCGCCGGGAAACCTGCACGCAGAGACATACCAACACCGTCACCTGTATTAATGAGGGCGTTCGTTGTAGAGGCATAAATACGGCCAGCACCACCAGTTGCCAGAACAGTGGCCATGGCGCGGATATAAACGGTCTCGCCGGTTTCGATGCAGATCGCCACCACGCCGGTTACCGCGCCTTGCTGGTTCTTCACCAGGTCAACGGCATACCACTCATTCAAGAAAGTCGTGCCACCCTTCAGGTTGGCTTGATACAGGGTATGCAGCAGTGCGTGACCGGTACGGTCGGCAGCAGCACAGGTACGGGCTGCCTGGCCACCTTTACCATAGTCCTTGGACTGACCGCCAAAAGGGCGCTGGTAGATACGGCCACTTTCCGTCCGAGAGAACGGCAGTCCCATGTGATCCAGCTCGAAGACCGCCTGAGGGCCTACGGAGCACATGTATTCGATCGCGTCCTGGTCACCGATGTAGTCCGACCCTTTAACGGTGTCGTACATGTGCCAACGCCAATCATCATTCGGATCCGCACTAGCGATTGCGCAGGTAATCCCGCCCTGAGCCGAAACCGTGTGGGAACGAGTTGGAAACACTTTGGTGATACAAGCAGTCTTGACGCCAGATTGAGTCAACTGAAGCGCCGCGCGCATACCCGCACCACCACCGCCGATCACGATGGCGTCATAAGACAGTGTTCTTAACTTAGCCATTTAGCCCCCACAATACTTCCACACCCCAGACGAAGTAGACGAACATGACCAGACCACACAGGGCCTGAGCCAGGAAACGGACCACGCCATTCTTCAGATAGTCCGTCGTAATTGTCCACAAACCAACCCATGCATGAGCCGCCAAGGAAACCAACGCTGCCAATGTGAAAATTCGCATCCAGGTTTTCGAGAACAGCGCACTCCATGTGGCATAGTCCATGTTCGGATTGAACACGAACACGCCCAGCATGAACGCAAAGTAAAGCGCCAGAACAACTGACGACACACGTTGAATCATCCAGTCGTAGGCACCGCTACGACCAAAGTTCGTTACACTGGTTACCATATCCAAACTCCTGCCAGGATAATCAACACCACAGACACACCTACCAGTATCTTGGCACCCAGACGACCACCTTTTAAGGTTTCACCCACACCAACATCCAACAACAGGTGTCGGATACCAGCACAAAAGTGGTAGATCAACGCGGACAGAATACCCCACAAAATCAACTTGGGCAGAAAACCCTGCATGGTTTCCCGAAGCGCGTTAAAGCTCTCCTCACCGGACAGAGACAGATCGAACCCCCAAAGAAGGAAGCCGAGTCCGACAAACAAGAGCACACCGGAGATCCGGTGAAGGATGGACGTAATGGCAGGCAGCGGAAAGTGAAACTTGGATAAATCCAGATTCACGGGTCGTTTGCTATTCACAGCTAGTTCACACTCACTTTTTGGCCCCAGCGAGGGCGGGATTTATTGGAAGTGCATAAAGCAAAGACAGGTTTGGCACCAGGGATTTAGGCGCTTTTAAGAGGCCTGTATCGGGTTGCACATTATAGGGAGGGACCCTCCACATTTCAAACGCAATTCATTGCCACAGACGCTAAAAAGCGACCTCCCTATCCTGCAGTGGTCAATCAGGGCCCACAACTCTCGGAAAGTACGTATTCTTTGATTGACAAAGATTTTTGAGGCTCTATAGTTGTCCGGCCGCCATCATCGCGTAAAAATGCGTTGGGCGCATACAATGCCAATGTGACACGAATTATTACGCAGAGATAAAGCCGTTTTCAGATCCGGTGCGCGACCAACAGCCTAAACGCTGCAGTCGGCCCCTATTTATATAGAGAAGGCCCGTCCCAGCGCCAGATAGCTCCGCCGCACCTGAAGCCCTGTGACTTCAACTATCCAATCTGCAATAATTTCGCATTACAGCAAAGCTTCTACATCAGTTATAGGAGAGCACCATGGCTGACAAAAAAGCTCAGTTATCGGTCGATGGTAAAACGATTGAGCTGCCTATTTATTCTGGCACCCTCGGTCCAGATGTGATCGATGTCCGTAGTCTAGTTCAGGAAGGCCTCTTTACCTACGACCCAGGCTTCATGTCCACCGCAGCCTGTGAGTCCCAGATTACCTATATTGATGGCGCCAATGGCGTTCTTCTCCACCGAGGCTACCCCATTGAACAGCTGGCAGAGTCTTCCGATTATCTGGAAACCTGCTATCTGCTTCTGTACGGTGAACTACCTACCGCTGAGCAGTCCGAAGCCTTTCGCGCGACCGTCAGCCGCCACACCATGGTCAACGCCCAACTGAGCAACTTCTTCAACGGTTTCCGCCGTGACGCTCACCCCATGGCCGTTATGTGCGGTGTAGTAGGTGCCCTGTCCGCGTTCTACCACGACAACATGGACTTCACCAAAGAAGAGCATCGCGAAATCGCGGTCTTCCGCCTGATCGCCAAAATGCCGACCCTGGCCGCCATGTGCTACAAGTACTCCATGGGCCAACCCTTCATGTATCCGCGTAACAA
>Ga0209075_1003692_pt1 | contig 12570 bp, 10 predicted proteins | sample Stecom2011_FD_187523 | JGI IMG/M metagenome (GOLD analysis project Ga0209075, IMG submission 187523) | Agricultural soil microbial communities from Utah to study Nitrogen management - Steer compost 2011 (SPAdes) (version 2) | ecosystem: Environmental > Terrestrial > Soil > Agricultural land...
GGCATGGCGGGGGCGGGGCGTGCGGCCGCCCAGTGCCTCGGCGATGGACAGGGCCAGGGGTCCGGAGACCCGCACGATGCCGACCCCGCCACGGCCCGGGGCAGTGGCGACGGCGGCGATGGTGTCACGGCTGTGCATGCAACAGGTTCTCCACAAAGCAAAACGCCCCGATGAACGGGGCGTTTGCAAGGGTTGGGGCGAATGGCGCCGGCTTACTTGGCCGCAGCCTCGATCTGCCGGGTAATGTACCACTGCTGGGCGATGGACAGGATGTTGTTGACCACCCAGTACAGCACCAGGCCTGCGGGGAACCACAGGAAGAAGAAGGTGAAGATGATCGGCAGCAGCTTCATCACCCGGGCCTGCATGGGATCCGGCGGAGTCGGGTTGAGCATCTGCTGGATGAACATGGTCAGGCCCATGACGATCGGCAGGATGAAGTAGGGATCGGTGATCGACAGGTCGGTGATCCACAGGATCCACGGCGCCTGGCGCATTTCCACGCTTTCCAGCAGCACCCAGTACAGCGCCAGGAACACCGGCATCTGCACCAGGATCGGCAGGCAGCCGCCCAGCGGGTTGATCTTTTCCTTCTTGTACAGCTCCATCATCGCCTGGGACATCTTCTGGCGATCGTCGCCGTACTGCTCCTTGAGGGCCTGCAGCTTGGGCGACACGGCGCGCATGCGGGCCATGGACTTGTAGCTGGCCGCCGAGAGCGGGAAGAAGATCAGCTTGATGATCAGGGTCAGCACCACGATGGACCAGCCCCAGTTGCCGAGCACATCATGGATCAGCTCGAGCAGCCAGAAGATCGGCTGGGCCAGGAACCACAGGAAGCCGTAGTCGACGGTCAGGTCGAGGGCAGGCGCCAGGGCCGCGAGGTCGTCCTGGATCTTCGGGCCGGCGTAGAGGGTCATGCCGGTCGCGCCCTGGGCACCGGCCGGCACGCTCAGGGCCTGGCTGGTGAAACCGACGATGTAGTTGCCCTGGCTGTCCTTGCGGCCGTAGACGCTGTTCTGGCTGTCCGCCGGCGGAATCCAGGCGGTCACGAAGTAGTGCTGCAGCCAGGCGACCCAGCCGCCCTGAACGCTGGTGCGCAGCGGCTTGTCATCCAGATCGCCCATGGAGATCTTCTTGTAGTTCTCCTCGGGGGTCCAGATTGCCGCGCCCAGGTAGGTGGCGGAAGTGGCGGTGGTCGAGGACGGATCCGGACTGTTGTCGCGCTTGAGCTGCGCGTAGGGCGTGCCGCGCCAGGGCTGGTCGCTCTGGTTGTCGACCAGGTACTCGACCTTCAGGTCGTAGCTGCCGCGGGTAAGGGTGAAGCGCTTGGTGTAGTGGATACCCTGATCGGCATGGGTCAGATCGACCACCAGCTGGTCCTGACCGTCGGCCAGCTGGTAGTGGCGCGATTCGGCGTTCCAGCGCGCACGACCGCTGGCGCTGTCCGGCGCCTTCTCGCCGAGCAGGCCGCTCTGGGCCAGATAGGTCATGCCGCGGTTGTCGAACAGCTGGAACGGCACCTCGGGATTCTTCTGATGGCGCGGATACTTGGGCAGGCTCAGCTGCACGATATCGCCGCCGACCGGGTTGATGGCCAGCTCCAGCACGTCGGTGCGGACGCGGATCAGTTCGCCAGCGGCGCCGTCGGCCACCTGGTTGGGCTGCGGCTGCTGCTGCTCGGCCACGGGTACGTCATCATGCGCCGGACGGGGCTGCTCATCCGGCAGATCGCTGGCGGGGGTGGCGGCAACGGAGCTGTGTGCCGGCGGCTGTGGCGCCTGGCGGTAGTCCTCGTTCCACTGCAGAACCAGCAGATAGGAGACGACTGCCAGGGCGACGAGCAATATCGAACGTTTGATATCCATGGTTACTCGGCCATCGAAGGGGGTCGGGGGGAGGAAGCAGGTGGAACCGGATCGTAACCGCCCGGATTCCAGGGATGACAGCGGGACAGTCGGCGCAGGCTCAGCCAGCCGCCACGCAGGACACCATGCTGTTCGATGGCTTCCTGGGCGTAGCAGGAGCAGGACGGATAGAAACGACAGTGACTGGCCATCAAGGGACTGATGGCGTAGCGGTAGAACCTGATCGGTGCAACGATCAGCTTACGCATCCGCGAACTGTGGCTCATGGGAACCGTCCTGGGGGCGTGGCAGCCGGGCAAGACGCTTCCAGAGCTTGATGAACTGGCCGGCAAGCTCCGGGTTGTCCAGGTCGCCGAGGCCCTTGCGGGCCACGACCACGACATCCCAGCCAGCCAGCTCGCATTGCTGCTGGCGGAATGTTTCGCGGATCTGGCGCTTCAGACGGTTGCGCTCGACCGAGAGCCTGACGCTCTTCTTGCCGATCACCAGCCCGAGGCGGGGGTGATCCAGACCGTTGGCACGGGCCAGGATCAGAACGCTCCTGCCCGCGACCTTGCCGTCGGGTGAGTCGAAAACCGCCTTGAACTGCCGGGGTTTGAGCAGGCGCTTTTCCCGGCCGAAGCCTCGACTCACCACAACCTGTGCTGCGTGGATCAGACGGTCAGGCGCTTGCGGCCCTTGGCGCGACGACGCGACAGAACGGCACGACCGTTCTTGGTGGCCATGCGGGCGCGGAAGCCGTGAACGCGAGCGCGCTTCAGAGTGCTGGGTTGGAAAGTGCGTTTCATGATGGATTACCTGGTGGTCACTAACGGGCCGGAAGTGGCCCCCGTTTAAAGAGACCGGCAATTCTAGAGAAAGCGCGGGAGCAGGTCAATTTCCGGTCAGCCGGGAAGGCTGGCAGTAGAGAAGATAAAGAGAGAGAGGTTTAAAAGACCGTGTTGATTATGTTTCTTGGGGCCCGCTCCTGCTGTGGATAACTGGTGCAACGGTCGGCGGCAGAGGCTTTCCGAACCAGGGACAACCCGGCGGAAAAGCGCTGGGCGAGCCGTGGGCAAGCTGCGCACAAGGCGTGGACAGAACGCCTGGTTGCCCACAGCGCCCCCCGATCACCGGTTGTTCGCCCTGTTGCCCACAGAGTCATACCGGATTTATCAACATGGTTTTCCCGGACCAGCCCCTGGGCGCCGGTTCGTCTGCCGGGTCGGCTCCCGACCCCGGTTAGTTGTGGATAACGCCCCCCCCGCTCGCTACAATGCCGGCTTGTCTGGCGACCATGTTTTACGCCTTCGAGGCTTGGGGGTATCCGTGTCAGTGGAACTTTGGCAGCAATGTGTGGAGCTGCTGCGTGATGAGCTGCCGGTCCAGCAATTCAACACCTGGATTCGCCCGCTGCAGGTCGAGGGGGATGCCGATGAGTTGCGAGTCTATGCACCCAATCGTTTCGTGCTCGACTGGGTCAACGAGAAATACCTGGGGCGTCTGATCGAACTGCTCGGCGAGCGTGGCGACGGTCAGGCGCCGGCAGTGTCCCTGTTGATTGGCAGCCGGCGCAGCGCCCGGCCGGCTGCGGCACAAAGGCCGGCCCCGTCTCCCGTACCGGTCAGCACCCTGGATGGCGCGCCCAGCGTCGCCACGCCTGCCGCCGTGGTGGCGCCTCCCCCCTCCGCGCCCAGTGTCGTGGTGCAGCCCTCTCGGGCGGTGGAGCGCAACGTGCAGGTGGAGGGTGCCCTCAAGCACACCAGTTATCTGAATCGCACCTTCACCTTCGAGAACTTTGTCGAGGGCAAGTCCAACCAGCTGGCCCGTGCGGCCGCCTGGCAGGTGGCCGACAACCCCAAGCACGGCTACAACCCGCTCTTCCTTTATGGTGGCGTCGGCCTGGGCAAGACTCACCTGATGCACGCGGTGGGCAATCACCTGTTGCAGAAGAATCCCGCCGCCAAGGTGGTGTACCTGCATTCCGAGCGTTTCGTGGCCGACATGGTCAAGGCGCTGCAGCTGAACGCCATCAACGAGTTCAAGCGCTTCTACCGTTCGGTGGACGCCCTGCTGATCGACGACATCCAGTTCTTCGCCAAGAAGGAGCGCTCCCAGGAGGAGTTCTTCCACACCTTCAACGCGCTGCTCGAAGGGGGTCAGCAGGTGATCCTCACCAGCGACCGCTACCCGAAGGAGATCGAGGGGCTGGAAGAGCGCCTGAAGTCGCGCTTCGGCTGGGGCCTGACCGTGGCCGTCGAACCGCCGGAGCTGGAAACCCGGGTGGCCATTCTGATGAAGAAGGCCGAGCAGACCCGCATCGAGCTGCCCCATGACGCGGCCTTCTTCATTGCCCAGCGCATCCGCTCCAACGTGCGCGAGCTGGAAGGCGCGCTCAAGCGCGTGATCGCCCACTCGCACTTCACCAACAGTCCGATCAGCATCGAGCTGATCCGCGAGTCCCTGAAGGACCTGCTGGCCCTGCAAGACAAGCTGGTGAGCATCGACAACATCCAGCGTGTGGTGGCCGAGTACTACAAGATCAAGCTGACCGAGCTGCTGTCCAAGCGTCGCTCGCGCTCCATTGCCCGGCCCCGTCAGGTGGCCATGGCGTTGTCCAAGGAATTGACCAATCACAGCCTGCCGGAGATTGGCAACGCATTTGGCGGTCGCGACCACACCACGGTGCTGCACGCCTGTCGTAAGATCGCCGAACTGAAGGAGTCCGACGCGGATATCCGCGAGGACTACAAGAACCTACTCCGCACGCTGACCACCTGATACCACCCGTTCGCAAGGAATCCCACCATGCATTTCACCATTCAGCGCGAAGCCCTGTTGAAACCCCTGCAACTGGTGGCCGGCGTTGTCGAGCGCCGTCAGACGCTGCCGATTCTTTCCAACGTGCTGCTCGTGGTTCAGGGCCAGCAGCTGTCGCTGAGCGGCACCGACCTGGAAGTCGAACTGGTCGGCCGGGTCACTCTGGAGGAGCCCGCCGAGCCCGGCGAGATCACCGTGCCGGCGCGCAAGCTCATGGACATCTGCAAGAGCCTGTCGGGCGACGCGCTGATCGACATTCGCGTCGATGACCAGAAGTTGCTGATCCGTTCCGGGCGCAGCCGCTTCGCGCTGTCCACCCTGCCCGCCGGCGACTTCCCCAGCGTCGAGGAAGGCCCCGGCTCGCTCGGTTTCAGCGTGGCGCAGAGCAAGCTGCGCCGGCTGATCGAGCGCACCAGCTTCGCCATGGCCCAGCAGGACGTGCGCTACTACCTCAACGGCATGCTGCTGGAAGTGAACGGCGGAACCCTGCGTACCGTCGCCACCGACGGCCACCGCCTGGCCCTGTGCAGTCTGGAAACCGGCATCGGGCATGCCGATCGCCATCAGGTGATCGTGCCGCGCAAGGGCATCCTGGAACTGGCGCGCCTGCTTACCGAGCAGGACGGCGAGGTGGCCATCACCCTGGGTCAGCACCATATCCGGGCCAGCACCGGTGAGTTCACCTTCACCTCCAAGCTGGTGGACGGCAAGTTTCCGGACTACGAGCGCGTGCTGCCCCGCGGCGGTGACAAGGTGGTGGTCGGCGATCGCCAGCTGCTGCGCGAGGCCTTCAGCCGCACCGCGATCCTGTCCAACGAGAAGTACCGGGGCATCCGCCTGCAGCTGGAGAACGGCCTGCTCAAATTGCAGGCCAACAACCCGGAACAGGAGGAGGCCGAGGAGGAAGTGGCGGTCGAGTACCAGGGCGGTCCGCTGGAGATCGGCTTCAACGTCACCTACCTGCTGGACGTGCTGGGCGTGATGAGCGCCGACCAGGTTCGCCTGGTGCTGTCGGATGCCAACAGCAGCGCCCTGCTCCAGGAAGCCGACAACGACGATTCCTCCTACGTCGTCATGCCGATGCGTCTGTAACCCTCCTGTCATCGGCTCTGCCGAAGTGTCCCTGCTTCGTCTCTCGCTCACCGGGGTGCGCAACCTGCACCCGGTGAGCCTGCACCCCTCCCCTCGTATCAACATCCTGTACGGTGCCAACGGCAGCGGCAAGACCAGCGTGCTGGAGGCCGTACATCTGCTGGGTATGGCCCGCTCGTTCCGCAGTCAGCGCCTGCAACCAGTCATCCAGGCTGAGCAATCGGCGCTGACCGTGTTCGGCGAGATCCAGTTGCCCGAGGGGCCGACCCGCAGCGTCGGCGTGGGACGCGAGCGCAGCGGCGAGCTGCAAATTCGCATCGACGGCCAGAACGCGCGCAGTGCCGCCCAGTTGGCCGAAACCCTGCCGCTGCAGCTGATCAACCCGGATAGCTTCCGCCTGCTCGAGGGTGCGCCCAAGGTGCGCCGGCAGTTTCTCGACTGGGGCGTGTTCCACGTGGAACCTCGCTTCCTGGGTGCCTGGCAGCGCCTGCAAAAGGCGCTCAAGCAGCGGAATTCGTGGCTCCGGCATGGTAGACTGGACGCCGTCGCGCAGGCTGCGTGGGACCGCGAGCTGTGCCTGGCAAGCGACGAAATCGATGCCTATCGGCGCGCCTACCTGCAGGCCCTGAAGCCTGTCTTCGAGCACACTCTGGCGCAGCTGCTGGACATGTCCGGGTTGACCCTTAGCTACTACCGCGGTTGGGACAAGGACCGCGATCTTCAGGAGGTGCTGGCAGGCAGCATTCAGCGGGACATGGCACTCGGACACACCCAGGCGGGGCCCCAGCGCGCTGACCTTCGCTTGCGCCTGGACGGTCACAACGCCGCCGACATCCTGTCCCGCGGTCAACAGAAGCTGGTGGTATGCGCATTGCGCATTGCCCAGGGACATCTTCTCAATCAGGCCAAGCAAGGGCGCTGTATTTATCTGGTGGATGACCTGCCCTCCGAGTTGGACGAGCAACACCGTCACGCCCTGTGTCGCTTGCTGGAGGAGCTGCACTGTCAGGTATTCATCACCTGTGTCGAAGCCCACGTACTGACGGATGGCTGGCGAACGGAAACGCCGGTTGCCATGTTCCACGTGGAACATGGTCGAATCACCCAAGAACATCGGAGTGAAGCATGAGCGAACAAAACACCTACGATTCCTCCAGCATCAAGGTGCTGAAGGGCCTTGATGCGGTGCGCAAGCGCCCCGGCATGTACATCGGCGACACCGATGACGGCACCGGCCTGCACCACATGGTGTTCGAGGTGGTGGACAACTCCATCGACGAAGCGCTGGCTGGCTACTGCTCCGAAATCAGCATCACCATCCACACCGACGAGTCCATCACGGTGCGCGACAACGGCCGTGGCATTCCGGTGGACATCCACAAGGAAGAAGGGGTATCTGCCGCCGAAGTGATCATGACCGTGCTGCATGCTGGCGGTAAGTTCGACGATAACAGCTACAAGGTCTCCGGCGGTCTGCACGGCGTGGGTGTCTCGGTGGTCAATGCCCTGTCCGAGAAGCTGGTGATGACCATTCGCCGCGCCGGCAAGGTCTGGGAGCAGACCTACGTACATGGCGTGCCTCAGGCGCCGTTGACCGCGGTCGGCGACACCGACGGCACCGGCACCCAGATTCACTTCAAGCCCTCTGGGCAGACCTTCCGCAACATCCATTTCAGCTGGGATATCCTCGCCAAGCGCCTGCGTGAACTGTCGTTCCTGAACTCTGGGGTCGGCATCGTGCTGCGCGACGAGCGCACCGGCAAGGAGGAGCTGTTCAAGTACGAGGGTGGCCTGAAGGCCTTCGTCGAATACCTGAACACCAACAAGACCGCGGTCAACAGCGTCTTCCACTTCGCCACCCAGCGCGAGGAAGACGGCGTGGGCGTGGAAGTGGCCCTGCAGTGGAACGACGGCTTCAACGAGAACATCCTCTGCTTCACCAACAACATTCCCCAGCGGGATGGCGGCACCCACCTGGCCGGCTTCCGCTCGGCGCTGACCCGTCACCTGAACAATTACATCGAGGCCGAGGGCCTGGCCAAGAAGTTCAAGATCAACACTACCGGCGACGACGCGCGTGAAGGCCTGACGGCCATCATTTCCGTCAAGGTGCCGGATCCCAAGTTCAGCTCGCAGACCAAGGACAAGCTGGTCTCCTCCGAAGTCAAGTCGGCCGTGGAGCAGGAGATGGGCCGGTTCTTCGCCGACTACCTGCTGGAAAACCCCAACGATGCCAAGGCGGTGGTGGGCAAGATGCTTGATGCCGCCCGGGCCCGCGAGGCCGCCCGCAAGGCGCGGGAAATGACTCGCCGCAAGGGCGCCCTGGACATCGCCGGCCTGCCCGGCAAGCTGGCCGACTGCCAGGAAAAGGACCCGGCGCTGTCCGAACTCTTCCTGGTGGAGGGTGATTCGGCCGGCGGTTCCGCCAAGCAGGGCCGCAACCGCCGCACCCAGGCGATCCTGCCCCTCAAGGGCAAGATCCTCAACGTGGAAAAGGCGCGCTTCGACAAGATGCTCTCCTCCCAGGAGGTGGGCACCCTGATCACCGCGCTGGGCTGTGGCATCGGTCGTGACGAGTACAACATCGACAAGCTGCGCTACCACAACATCATCATCATGACCGACGCCGACGTGGACGGCGCGCACATCCGCACCCTGCTGCTGACCTTCTTCTTCCGTCAGCTGCCGGAGCTGATCGAGCGCGGCTACGTCTACATCGCCCAGCCGCCGCTGTACAAGGTCAAGAAGGGCAAGCAGGAGCAGTACATCAAGGACGACGAGGCCATGGAGGAATACATGACCCAGACGGCCCTTGAGGATGCCAGCCTGCACGTCAACGAGAACGCGCCGGGCATCTCCGGCGAGGCCCTCGAAGCGCTGGTCAACGAGTATCGCGCGGTGATGAAGACCCTCAAGCGCCTGTCGCGCCTGTATCCGCAGGAAATCACCGAGCACTTCATGTACCTGCCGGCCATCGGCCTGGAGCAGTTCTCCAGCCAGAGCGCCATGCAGGAATGGCTCGATGCCCTGCGCACGCGGCTGAGCGCCGACGAGCGTTCCGGCCAGGCGGTCTACACCCTGCAGCTGCGCGAGGATCGCGAGCGCGGCTTCTGGCTGCCCGAGGTGGAGATCAAGGCCCACGGCCTGTCCAACTACATCACCTTCAACCGCGACTTCTTCGCCAGCAACGACTACAAGAGCGTGGTGGCGCTGGGCGAGAAGCTGGGCAATCTGCTGGAGGATGGTGCGTACGTGAAGCGCGGCGAACGGCGCAAGGCAGTCTCCGATTTCCGCGAGGCCATCGACTGGCTGATGGCGGAAACCAGCAAGCGCTACAGTGTGCAGCGCTACAAGGGCCTGGGCGAAATGAACCCCGAGCAGCTGTGGGAAACCACCATGGATCCCAGCGCCCGCCGCATGCTCAAGGTGACCATCGAGGACGCCATTGCCGCCGACCAGATCTTCAACACCCTGATGGGCGACGCCGTGGAGCCGCGCCGCGACTTCATCGAGGCCAATGCCCTGGCGGTATCGAATCTGGACGTCTGAAGCAGCAACAGTAGTAACAGCGGCAGTAGCATTCTTGCCCTTTCGACACCCGGCTTCGGCCGGGTGTCGCGTTTACGACCTTCAACCGCCCTGCCCCAGCCAGCCCAGTGTCAGCCCGGCCAGCACCAGGTAGCGACCGCCCTTGGCCAGGGTGATCAGCAGCAGGAACGACCACCAGGGCTCGCGCATAACGCCGGCAACCAAGGTCAGGGGATCGCCGATCACCGGCAGCCAGCTGAAGAGCAAGCTCCAGCGCCCGTAGCGCTGATAGCGGCTGCGGGCCTGGTGCAGGCGTTCGGGGCTGACCGGGAACCAGCGGCGCTGCTGCCAGCGTTCCAGGCAGCGCCCCAGCCAGGCGTTGAGACAGGAGCCCAGCACGTTGCCGGCGGTGGCGACCAGCAGCAGTCCGGCCACGGCATGTGGCTCGCTCAGCAGCAGCGCGACCAGCAGCGCCTCCGATTGCAGGGGCAGCAGGCTGGCCGCGCCGAAGGCCGCCAGGAACAGGCCGCCCCAGGTAGCCAGGCTCAGCACGGCGCCGGTTGCTCCGCTCGTCGGGTAATCGAAAAAGAAGCCAGAAAAATCATGAACTTAGGTCTTATTGCCGACTGCAGCCCGGAGAGTGCCTAATAGGTCCCACAAGAACAAGTACAAGCAACCTCGCATAACAACAACAATCGACGACGCCTCTGAGATAACAACGACAACACGGCAGGGACGTAGGCAAACGGATTCTTTTGACGTGGCAGGCAGGCTACAGCCGCGGCGATTCAAAACAATGCGTTCGCTCTTGCCCAATTGGGGATTCGCCTGGGCCAACAACAACAACACGGACCGCGCGGAAATCGAATAAAAAAAGGGGAGCCCATGGCTCCCCTTTTCGTTTCCGGCAGAAAACCTTTACAGCAGGCCTTCGGCCTTGAGGGCGCGCTGCACGGCAGGGCGGGCGGCGATGCGCTGCTGATAGGCCTGCAGGGTCGGATAGGGCGCCAGGTCCACCGACAGGTGCTGGCACCAGCCCAGCACCACGAACAGGTAGGCATCGGCGACCCCGAAGCTGTCGCCTACCAGGTATTCGCGGCCCTGCAGGGCCTGCTCCACATAGGCCAGGCGCTGGCCGAGGGCGTCGCGGGCCATCTGCTTGGCGGCGTCGGGCGTGTCCGGACGGAATAGCGCGCCGAAGTTCTTGTGCAGCTCGGTGCCGATGTAGGTCAGCCACTCATGGGCGCGGGCGCGCTGCAGGCTGCCGGCCGGGGCCAGCAGGCCGGCCTCGGGCTTCTGGTCGGCCAGATACTGCACGATGGCCGGGCCCTCCGTGAGCAGTTCGCCATCATCCAGTTGCAGGACCGGCACGTAGCCCTTGGGGTTGATCTGCGTGAAGTCGGCCCCCGAGGCGGTGAGGTGCGGACGCACCCGCAGGTCGACCTTCTCCAGCTCATGGGGCAGGTCCAGCTCGCACAGAACGATGTGCGGCGACAACGAACAGGCACCCGGTGCGTAATAGAGCTTCATGGTGATTCCTTGTGTTGGATGACGCATTGAGCTCTGCAGTCTAGGCCAAGGCCCGGACCCGGCAAAGTCCCCTCACTCCTGCAGCAGCACGCTGCGATTGCGCCCCTCGCGCTTGGCCTGGTACAGCGCCTGGTCGGCGCGGCGCAGCAGCCGCTGGTAGTCCGGATGGCCGTCATAGGCCGCCACGCCGATGCTCACGGTGAGCCGAATCAGCTCGTTGCCGATGCGCAGCGGTTCGGCGGCGATGCGCTGGCGCAGGCCCTCGGCCACGTGCAGAGCGCGCTCGGCCTCGATGTCCACCAGGATCAGCAGGAACTCCTCCCCGCCGTGACGGAAGGCATAGTCGCCGCCGCGGGTGTTGCTGGTCAGCAGGCCGGCAATCTGCTGCAGGGCCTGGTCGCCCGCCTCGTGCCCGTAGGTGTCGTTGATCTGCTTGAAGTGGTCCACGTCGATCAGCAGCACCGCGAAGCCGTGACCGTTCTGGCGGCTGTAGAGCACCTCCTTGCTCATCACCACCGGCAGGAACTTGCGGTTGAGCAGGCGGGTCAGCGCGTCGCGGCCGGCTTCCAGGTCGTTGGCCTGCTCGAACAGGCTGTCGAGCAGGAAGCGGATCGAGCGGGTCTGTTCACGGGTCTGGCGCAGCAGGTCGACGGCCTCGATGGTCTGCTGGCCGGCCTCCTCCTGGGCGCGCAGCGCGTCAAGTTGACTGTCGATGGCGCGGATACAGGTGAGGATCGAGGTGCTTTCCGGCGAGCCCTGGAAGGCGTGGGAAGCCTTGTGGCGAAACCACAGGCCGAACTCCGAATTGCTCAGGCGTGGCAGATGGCTGGCCTTCTGACCCATGGCCAGGGCGTACATCAGCTGGTTCTCCCAGTCCAGCAGGGCGCCGCGCTGGCGCTCCTTCTCGGCGCCGAGGTTCTGCGATACGGAGAACAGTCGGTAGGCCTCTTCGGCGCGCGAGTTGCGCTCATGGGACAGGGAATAGGCCTGGCTCATGATCTCCATGGTCAGGTCGATCAACTGGCAGGCCAGGCGGGTGGCGGCATGCTGGGCATGGGCGTGCAGGTCGCCCGCCATGAGCAGCCGGGACAGGTGCGTCTTGAGCTGGCGGGCGCCGCGCAGCACCAGGGAAATGGGCACCTCGATGCGCGCGTGCACCTTGCCCACATGCTGCTGCAGCTGGATGCACTCATGGATCTGGGCGCTGTCGACTGCGGCGAACACATTGACCAGCCAGCGCTGCAGCGAGCCGCTCAACTGGTTGCGCACCTGCTCGTGGCTCAGATAAGGCGAGGAATCGGGATTGCCCAGCATGTGATCGTAGAAGCTGCTGGCCAGGGCGACACGATGGGTATCGATAAGCCCCTGGAGAACGGGAAGGGCCTCGGCATACTGGCTGATCAGTGCCTGCCATTCGCGTTCAATAAGTTCTTCATTCATGGAGCACGATCAATCAGAGGGCCGGCGCCGCCGGCCACGGGACTACAAAAAACCGGATCAACCGGTCAGCGGGATTGCGGGCTGTCGACTTCCGCCATGCGCTCGGTGATCCAGCGCTCGGCGCGCTGATTGAGCTCGCTGATGGCCTGGGGCCCCTGGCCTTCGGGGTACATGGCCGGGCCGATGATCACCTGGATAGTGCCAGGGTACTTGGCCCAGCCTTCCTTGGGCCAGAACCGTCCGGCGTTGTGGGCGATGGGCAGCACCGGCAGGTTGGCGTTGACCGCCAGGGCCGCGCCGTCGCGCGAGAACT
>Ga0209075_1003693_pt1 | contig 12569 bp, 14 predicted proteins | sample Stecom2011_FD_187523 | JGI IMG/M metagenome (GOLD analysis project Ga0209075, IMG submission 187523) | Agricultural soil microbial communities from Utah to study Nitrogen management - Steer compost 2011 (SPAdes) (version 2) | ecosystem: Environmental > Terrestrial > Soil > Agricultural land...
TTAGTTGTCATAATTGCAGAAGATAAACCTTGAACCACACCATTTTGTAATTCAATAGCATTGGTTACATCTCCAGAGTATTTCATTACATAAAGAATAGGTGCGAATGTTTCGTTTTGAACCGTTTCGTAGTGATTCTCAACTTCTAGAATCGCTGGTTTAACGTAGCATCCTGACTCATATCCTTCTCCTTCAAGAACTCCACCTTCAACCAATACTTTAGCACCTTCTTTCTTTGCAGATTCGATAGCGTTTAAGTAATTGTTTACTGCATCCTTATCGATAAGTGGCCCAACGTGATTGTTTTCATCCAATGGGTTACCAATTTTAATTTGTCCGTATGCATCAACGATAATCTTCATAACTTTATCGTAAATACTATCGTGAATAATCAAACGACGTGTAGATGTACAACGTTGTCCAGCAGTTCCCACAGCACCAAATACAGCACCTGGAACTACAATTTTCAAGTCAGCATCTGGAGTAATAATCATTGCATTATTTCCACCAAGCTCTAACAATACTTTTCCTAAACGTTTAGCCACAGCTTCGTTAACAGAACGACCCATTCTTGTAGATCCTGTTGCAGAAACCAATGCGATTTTCTTATCGTTAGCCATTGCTTTTCCAACCTCTGGACCACCAATTACCATTGTAGAAACTCCTTCTGGAACATTGTTCTTAGCAAATACTTCTTGTGCAATGTTTTGACAAGCAATAGATGTTAAAGGTGTTTTTTCTGATGGTTTCCATACGCATGAATCTCCACAAACCCATGCCAAAGCAGTGTTCCAGCTCCAAACTGCAACTGGGAAGTTAAATGCTGAAATTACTCCAACAACTCCTAGTGGATGATATTGCTCATACATTCTGTGTCCTGGACGCTCAGAGTGCATTGTTAATCCGTAAAGTTGACGAGAAAGTCCTACTGCAAAATCACAGATATCGATCATTTCTTGAACTTCACCTAAACCTTCTTGGTAAGATTTTCCCATTTCATAAGAAACAAGCGCTCCAAGAGGTGCTTTATATTCTCTTAATGCATTTCCTAACTGACGAACAACTTCTCCACGTGCTGGCGCTGTCCATTGTCTCCATTCATAAAATGCTTTTGATGCTACTTCAACTGCTTCGTTATAATCTTCTACAGACGCTAGTTGTACTTGTCCAATTTTTGAACCATCTACTGGTGTATGTGAATCAATCACTTCGCCTTTTGTATCGATCCAGTTTTTTCCTGTTGATGCTCCTCTGTTGACTTCGTTTTTAACTCCTAGTTGACTTAGTACTTTATTGATATCAATTTCTGACATGTATTCTTTGATTTTTTGTTTCATGCAAAAGTAAGGAAGTCTTTTGACAATAAAAAGAAAACCACCTCGCGACTAATCAGTGTTCGTTTTTTAGGCTCAATAAATGGAAAAAAGCCCAATAGTATAATATTGGGCTTTTTTCTGATTCTGTAGCGGTTATAAGGTATATCTTTTGCACCAATTGTTTTTTTTAAGCTAAAAGAAACAAAAAATGAATCGTTGGGAGGGAACATTTGTTTTGTAGTCATCCTAGATCTTTATCCTTTAATAAAGGATGCTTTTTGTAAAATCTCTTGATGAATAAAAACTCGACTTTGTAATTCCTCAATCTCCTCCAAACAAAATTCAATTTTATGTTGATAAAAAGCTTTATCATTTTTCAAAAACAATTGAAAGCGTAGGCTTCTTAACTCCTTTTTTCTAATGAAGATATCTCTCTTCAGTGCGCGAATGAATTTTCGTCTTTCTGAAATACTCATGCTAATGTTCTTTTTTCTTTTGTCGTAAAATGTGATTAACTTCTTGAAAGAATGCCCCTCACTATTTTTAACTAAGTAATTTATTTTAAAAGAAATAAAAAAGTACATTAATGTACAGTTATTCTTATATTTCGATATTCATCCAAGAAAAATGGCTCGGAAACCTACAATAGTTAACAAAGAAAACTTAGAAAGGATCAAGGAAATGGTACTTGAGAGTATCGACTTCAAACTATTGAGGTCGGTAGACTGTGACAGGCTTGGCCGAGTCGTTTCAGAACAAACACAAACCCATATCAATGGCATCACTTTTAAACGCCTTTACGGTTTTACGAAATATCCTTTTAATCCTTCAATTCAAACTTTAAATATTCTGAGTCAATTTCTTGGTTACAACAACTGGTATGAATTAGAAATGTCTTTTAATGATAGCCAACCGATTTCTAACCGTGAGTTAGACATTTTGGTTTCTTTCTATGATTTTGACCTAATCAACAATATTGAGTTTCATGATGGTGGGATACAGTCAATGTCAAGGAAGATAGCACTTCGATTTAGAGAAGACGTAACAACATTCAAACGCGCAACTACTCTTTTGGCTCAAAAGAAATACGCACAAGTGTTTTTTATAGAACACTTCCCTGATTACGATAATTTATGCAAATACTATTATTTATTGTATGAAGAATATTTAAAGTACAACACTGAAAACAACGGAAAAATATTCGGACATGCGATGTTATTTATAAAGTCTTTTTGGTTAGAGAATGAACAAGATTGTAAGCATCATATAGCTGAAATGAGGGGAGCAAATATCAGTAAAGAGGTCTATCCGTATTTGGTGGGTAGGTACTTTGCATACAACATGCTTTATGAAACATATTATGGCAAAGAAACAAAAGCCTACAAATATTTTGATGATTATTTAGAAATCAGAAAGCAGTTACCTAAAAGTGGAAAACGATTTTTAGATTTTCCTGCTTCAGAATACATAATGGTTGATTGTCTTTTACACATTGGCGCTTATTCAAAATGTATTGAGATTTTAGAGCTTGCCGCAGAAGAGTTCCCTTTAAAAATGGAATTTGCTCGAAAAGGTTATTACAGACAAATGCAATTGATAGGATTAATTGCACATAAAAAGCTAAACCCTAAATTTGATCTGGGGGCTTACTTAGCAGAAATCGATCCTGATGGGTTTTATTTCATCTCACAAAAATACTTTTCGAGCTATTATTATTACGCTCACTATTTGAACAATGGAGATTTAGCCCATTTAAAAAAAGCGAAGGACTTAGCCACTGAGATGGGAAACATATTTCTCAATAAGAATTTTTTACGCTTTTGATACAGCCTCATGACTATCGCCATCCATTTTTTCCTTCTTTAAAAAACGGATGATAAGGTATGGCAAATCCCAATTTGAATCCTCCCATAAATACATTTTCTTGACCTATAGGAAAAAAACAGAATAAAGATAAATTTCCCAATAGTCCTGCACCTAATTCAAGGTTGATGTAGTCAAATTTGCCTTTTGAAACATTAAACATTGGTTCAGGACGAAAATAGAGATAGGCCATCCACCAACTTACATATCCTAGTTGAGGATAAATGGACACATAATGTTCACTATTTAAATAAGTATAAGACGTTCCAAGTTGATAAATACGATTCAAGCCATCCCCAGACAATCCATTTTTTCCAGACCATCCCAAAAACAACTTTGATACAGTAACACCACTGTAATAACGATCCATATCAGTAGCACCAACATATTTTACTTCATTTGGAATGAACAGCAATAAATTATCACTAATGTAAAAGGACCTTTCCTGCGACTTGACAGATTTTAATGAAAAAAAAGCAATTAGTAAAGCGACTAGTAATGTAGTGTTTCTCATGGAGAATAATGTTGGCTAAAAGGCAAAGATAATGATTTCTTAACCAATAATTATCCATCTATTTTAACCACAATTTTGTCCTGCATTGGGGAAATCTCGATAAGAATAATATTGTAACACCTCTTCTAAAGCAACTTTAAGCGCTTTGTTGATGGGCAATATTCTGTTGCCCATTTGATGGTCAATTTGACTCAATTTCATATAGTAGTCTGTGAAAATTGGAACATATAGTCCTTTTGATATCGCTTCAAAAGTAGAATTGTATTGTTCAGCTTGACCTTCTTTTATAATTTTGCATGTTGCGAGTCTTAAATTTCCATACTTGTCTTTACTTGCTGCAAAACCAAACAAACGGCAGATTAAACCACGGTACTTATAATCGCTGCAACGACCTTGTCCAAAAACAGATAATGATTTGTAGATGTGACAGGTTTTACTGTCTATTTCATTAAGGGTAGTTAGTGTGTTTTCGGCCTCTCCATTCAAGAACAAATGAAAAGCCCAAGGTAAAAACTCTAAAGGTGAAGCGTCTAAATCTGGATGTTTACAACAGTTTCCACATCCTGAAACACATGTTAAACCCGATGACTTTTCAAATTGAGTGGCTTCTAGTTCTAAATCGTAAAATAACATTTCAACTAGCTGTACTCTTCGTTCTATCGACATATATTTATTTCAAAAGTAAAATAAATAATGCTGTGATTTTTATAATTTTTTTATTTTTTTATCTAAAGAAATTATTGAATCACAACTCCAAATCCATTCGATACATCTTCGAATATTACATCCCCTAGTGTATCAACTGTATGAATACTATTTAACTGTTGGAAATGATAAATCGACTGATTACAGAAATGATATTTGAAGTTTGAACTTATTTTTTGGGCGTCATCTACTGTGCCGTACCCATTGTTTTCACGTCGCATCGGGTGGAATGAATTCATTTGTTTTCCACTATAAAATATCATCTGATCTCCCTTTTTTAAATAAACTTTTGAAGTCCTCCCTGAGGCAATTAAGTTTCCATATACCTTTCCGTTTTTCGAAGGTTCAAAAAGTAAAACATAAAGATCTTCATTCGAATTATTGATTACTTCATGATTAAAACGAGTGAAATCAGAAAAAGAAGCTACCCCTGAATACAGTGACTTTCCATAAAGCTGAGTTTTCGTTTCTGAGCAGTTTCCCATTAAGTTTAAACTTTTCTGAATTTCATAATCAGCAATCATACTGGAGTATATTTCCTTGGCTAAACTGTTTTCAATACTTTCCCAGTTTGCAGTTAAAATATACTTTGGTGGAATGGCGCTAGGAAGTTTTTCAGATACCAAAGGAACTGAATCTTGTTGAAAACCTAGCATTGTATCAACCACCTTCAATTCGTCGGCACTCAACCCGTCCAGACCCGTTGTTTCTTCAAGGTCCTGTTCAACAATCGAATTACTGCTAGGAAAGAAAAATAAAAAGTTAATGATCACAATAATAAGGGTGATGAAAAACAATGGAGATCGAATCATATTTCCAAATGTTGTTCGTGGATGCTTAGTATGAACAGAAAAAGCTTCCGATTGAACGAAAGTCAAGACTTGTTTACGATGGTTATTATTTAAAGAAACATTTGAGATAGCCGTTTTGATTTTATTTAACTGCGATGAAGAAAGCGTGGTGTTTAAAACCAGTAATTTTGCAGTATCAATGTAAGCAATTGCATCGCTGTAATACTCTTCATCCAAAGCATTCAACACCTCGACAAAAGAATACGAAAACACCTCATGTACTAGACGTTTTAAATCATCATTCTGACTCACTTTCAACTGTCCTAATCGCTGATTTAAAAACTGACTTACAGGACCTTGAATCTCAATTCTTTTTTTCTTGAGAAGTAAGGGGGCGAATTTCAAATGAACGGCAATTCCACCCACATCGCGTTCCTCGATGGCCTTCCTTATCTTTTGGGTAAGTATTGGTAATAGATAAGTTGAAACAAAAACTTGGTAAGCCTTAAACAACTGGTGTTCATCAGGTAAAACAAGTTCTTTATTTGGAACTACCTTATTTCCATTACTGATTAAATATTCGGCCAATAGAACATCTTGTTCAATCCAGCCATGAAAAACTTTAATTTTATCCTCTTTGAGCTGGTCTAAAATGAGGGTCAGTTCTTGTAAAACAAAACGGTCACCTAAAATATTCAAATGTTCTTCGTGGGCAAAGTGTGAGTTGATTAACTCCCTCAATTGAGCCACCAACTCATCATCAACGTGTGAGTAGTCTAGCTCGAAAAAAGCCGCTAATCGTATTGCGTTAATGAATTTCATGCCTCAACTTTAGATTTATAGCGTTGAATATCAAGCAAAAAATCAATATCTTCTTCAATCTTATTCCCAATCACAATTACGTTGGCTCCAGCAGATTTCAGCGTTTCTATTTGTTCGATAGAACGCACTCCTCCTCCAACAACAACAGTAGTGTTTAGTTGATTTTTTACTTGTTGAACAAGCGCTCCACCTACAGGATGATGAGCACCACTTCCTGCATCAAAATACACTACCCGCTTTCCTTGTAACACACCAGCTATTGCCGTATTTAAGGCAATAGCAGACTTATCTCTTGGAATGGGGGTAGTTTGACTAACATAAGCTACGGTTGATAAATTTCCACCCTCAATTAATATATATGCTGTTGGAATAATTTCTAAATCTAAAGCAAAGACCTCTTGCGCACTTTTAACATGTTGACCAATTAAGTATTCTGGATTTCTTCCTGAAAGCAAACTTAAATAAAGTAAAGCATCAGCTTCATTTGACAATTGTTGATGGTCTCCTGGAAAAATAACCAAAGGAATCTTCGTGAGTTTTTTCAAAATAACAGTTGCTTTTTGAAAATCACTTCGTGTAACTGTACTTCCACCAATAAAAAAATAGTCAATTTTAGAAAACTCAGCTTTTTCAACCACTTGACGCAAGCGCTCTTCAGTATTTGTTACTTCAGGGTCAATGAGCACAGCAATTTGACCTGTTTTTGAACTAAACTTGCGATATATATCTTTATTTGACCTCATAGACTGGTGATGCATTAATTGAAATTACAAAATTATCTTTTCTATCGATCGTTAATTCAACTTCTTTTTTATTGTTTGGAAAGTAAATTCTTCCTTTCCAGTGAAGTTCATCAATTTTTGTCAGCAACAAGTTTTCTGCAAAAACAATCTCCTTTCTACCAGCCAATTTATATAAAGCCTCCTTTCCTGACCAAACTTTTATCATTTCTTCGACAGAATCGGTATCGGTCAATATTTTTTCCTCATCACTTAGAAACTTATGTTTCACCTTCATCACTTTTTCATGTATAGGCTCGAGATCGAGTCCAACATGAAAAGATTGGCAATAAGCCATTCCAACAACATGATTTGCATGAGAAATAGAAATAAACCCCTCCCCTTCGACATAAGGCGCACCGATTTTAGAATAAAGGATAGGTTCATTTCCGAAATGCATTGTACGCAATACACGAGTGGCCACAAACTCTCTTCTTCTGGAGGGATGGTTTAAACTTTGTAATTTTACCTGTTCGTTGGGCAGTAAATTATGAAGGTGTTCCTCCGTTACAAAATCATCGTAATACAGTAAAAAAACCGTAACAGGCCCATATTTTATACTTTCCGTGTGAAACATGAGTATAAAAGTAACATTCACGGTTGAAAAATCAGGTTTTCACTTTGAATAAAAATAAAAGTTAACAGGTGTTCATAACTTGTTTTGCTCAAAAAAGACTAACTTTGTAGATTCTTTTGTAAGAAGAGGTGCGTTGTCTATTAATTTTTATACATTTGCACTCCAAAATTTTGAACATTATGAGTTCGAATAAAGAATTTATTATCCCGTTTGAGGGCTTGAAAAATGGAAAACATTCCTTCAAGTTTCATATAACGGCAGCGTTCTTTGAAGAGTTAGCGTATTCTATTATTCAAGGAGGAGACGTAAAAGTTGACTTCGAGTTGAATAAGAAGGAGACAATGATGATTGGTGAAATTGAAATGTCTGGTACAATTCAAAAGCCATGTGATCGTTGTACAGATTTAATGGACATCCCTGTGGACATTACTCATCAAATCATATATAAGTTTGGTGAAGAAGAAAGCGAAGATGAAAATTTGATTGTCCTTCCCCCTTCCGCATTTACAATTGATGTTGCATCAGACTTGTATGAATTACTAACGGTAGCTTTGCCTAGCCGGACAGTACATAAAGAAGATGAGTGCAATGAAGAAATGCTAGATTTAATAGACCAATACGTTGATTCATCAGAAAATGAAGAAGAAGATTCTGACGAGGAAGATATAGATCCCCGTTGGAACGCATTAAAAAATTTGAATTAAAAACTTAAATATAAAGTAAAATGGCACATCCAAAAAGAAGAACGTCGACAACAAGAAGAGACAAAAGACGTACACACAAAAAAGCAGTTGCTGCGAATGTAGCGACATGTCCAACAACAGGACAGCCTCACTTGTTCCACCGCGCACATTGGTACGAGGGGAAACTTTACTACAAAGGTCAAGTAATTGCTGAGAAAGAAGTAGCAGTATAATTTTGCTCATCCATCAATAAAAGTGTTTATACACTTATGAAACTTGGATTAGATATTAGTGGTGGCGATTTTGCGCCAAGAGCAAACGTTCTTGGCGCAATTTTAGCCCTCGAGAAACTGCCCGACGATGTAGAGATTGTGCTCATCGGTCGTGAAGATGATATTACCTCAATTTTGAAAGAAAAAGGGGTGGTCTCAAACCGTCTTTCTGTGGTTAATGCTCCAGATGTTATTACAATGGAGGATCATCCTACACGTGCAATTCCACAAAAACCCAACAGTTCAATTTCCGTTGGTTTTGAGCTTTTGGCTCAGAAAAAAATTGATTCATTTGCGAGCACGGGTAACACCGGTGCAATGTTGGTGGGGTCAATCTATAAAATCAATTCTATTCCTGGAGTAATTCGCCCATGTATTACTTCTGTACTCCCTAAAGTTGAAGGAGGTAACTCCATCATTTTAGATGTAGGTTCAAATGCAGATTGTAAACCAGACGTCTTATATCAATTTGCGAGTTTAGGTTCACTTTATGCTCAAAATGTTATGGAGATTAAAAGCCCTAAAGTGGGTTTATTAAACATTGGCGAGGAAGAAGGAAAAGGAAACTTGCTTACTCAATCTGCATATAAATTAATGAAAGGTACTGAAGATTTCAATTTTATAGGGAATATTGAAGGGCGTGATTTATTTAATGGAAAAGCAGATGTTGTGGTTTGCGATGGGTTTACAGGAAATATTGTTTTAAAACAAGCAGAAGGAATATACTCTATTGCAAAGCAGCTGGGTATGAAAGATACCTACTTTGACCGCTTTAATTATGAAAATTACGGCGGAACTCCTATATTGGGCGTCAATTCTGATGTAATTATCGGTCACGGAATCTCTAATGACGTAGCTGTGAAGAACATGATGTGTCTTGCACATGATGTTGCAAAGTCAGAGTTAACAAGAAAGATAAAAGAAGCTTTTAAATAATGAAAAAAATTACAGCAGCAATTACTGGGGTTCATGGATATGTTCCTGAGACCGTTCTTAGTAATAAGGACCTTGAGAAAATGATTGATACAACTGACGAGTGGATTACCACGCGAACAGGAATCAAGGAAAGGCGTATGCTTGGAGATGGTAACCCAACATCCGACATCGGAGTTGAGGCTGTAAATGCTTTATTGGCTAAAAAAGGAATTTCTCCAGAAGAGATTGATTTGGTGATCTGTGCTACAGTTACACCTGATTATCCATTTCCTGCAACTGCAAATGTTATTTCAGACCGAACAGGAATGAAAAACGCGTGGAGTTTTGACATCAACGCAGCATGTTCAGGATTTATCTTTGCCTTAACGACAGGTGCACAATTTATTGAAACAGGAAAATACAAAAAAGTAATCGTTATAGGGGCAGACAAAATGTCTTCCATTATTGACTACGAAGATCGTGCTACTTGTGTGATTTTTGGAGATGGTGGTGGAGCTGTTTTACTAGAACCTAACGAAGAAGGTTACGGAGTTGTTGACAGTGTATTGAGAAGTGATGGGGAAGGTAGAAAATACTTAATTCAACCTGCAGGAGGCTCTAAGTTACCTCCAAGTCACGCCACAGTAGACGAAAGACTTCACTTTGTTAAACAAGAAGGAAAAGCAGTATTTAAATTTGCAGTAACGAATATGGCAGAGGTATCTGCTGAAATCATGGAGCGCAATAATTTAACTTCTGATTCCGTTGATTGGTTGGTGCCTCACCAAGCCAACTTAAGAATTATCGATGCAACGGCCAACCGCATGGGATTATCAAAAGACAAAGTGATGATCAACATTCAAAAATATGGTAACACTACCGCTGGAACATTACCGTTGTGCCTTTGGGATTGGGAAAAACAATTAAAAAAAGGGGACAACATAGTATTATCAGCCTTTGGTGGTGGATTTACTTGGGGAGCTATTTACCTTAAGTGGGCATACAATTCATAATAGAAAAAAATACGTACATTTATCCTATAAATATTCATACATGATGAATCAAAAAGAAATCCAAGAACTAATCAAATTCGTTTCAAAATCTGGTGTAACAGAAGTAGAAATTGAAGAAAAAGATTTTAAAATCACTATTAAGTCTGAACCAAAAAGACGTAAACGTGATAATGAAGAAAATGTAGTTTACATCCAACAGCCAATGCAAGCAATGCCGCAACAGCAAATGCCAGCAGCAATGCCACAAGCAGCACCTGCTGCAGCACCTGCACCTGCAGCGCCAGCAGCTACAACTGAAGGATCAGAAGACGCAGACAGTAAGTACATCACAGTAAAGTCACCAATGATTGGTACTTTCTACCGTTCTCCATCACCAGATAAACCGGTATACATTGAAGTTGGTAGCGAGGTCAAAGTAGGAGATACTGTGTGTATAATCGAAGCGATGAAGTTATTCAATGAGATTGAATCTGAAGTACAAGGAAAAATTGTTAAAGTTCTTGTAGATGATGCAACACCAGTTGAATACGATCAACCACTATTTTTAGTTGATCCATCTTAATTATTTATAAGTAGAACTAAAACACCCAAAAAGGCATGTTCAAAAAAATATTGATTGCCAATAGGGGCGAAATCGCCTTACGTGTTATCAGAACATGTAAGGAAATGGGCATTAAAACGGTTGCTGTATATAGTACAGCTGATAAAGAAAGTTTACATGTTCGTTTCGCCGATGAAGCTGTTTGTATTGGTCCAGCAGCAAGTTCATCATCCTATTTACTAATACCAAATATCATTGCTGCAGCGGAAATTACCAATGCAGATGCAATTCACCCGGGTTATGGATTTCTTTCAGAGAACGCTAAGTTTTCTAAAGTTTGCCAGGAACACAACATCAAGTTTATTGGAGCTACTCCAGAACAAATTGATGGAATGGGTGATAAAGCCAACGCGAAAGCGACAATGATTAAAGCAGGAGTTCCTTGTATACCAGGTTCAAAAGGACTTTTAAAAGACCTCGATGAAGCCTTCAAAACTGCTGAAAAAATAAAATATCCTGTCATTCTTAAAGCAACTGCCGGTGGTGGTGGAAAAGGAATGCGTTTGGCATGGAAAAAAGAAGAGTTGGAAGATGCTTGGAACCAAGCTAAGCAAGAATCAAAAGCAGCTTTCTCTAATGATGGATTGTACATGGAAAAGTACATCGAAGAACCACGTCATATTGAAATTCAAATTGCAGGAGACCAATTCGGGAATGTATGTCACCTTTCAGAACGTGATTGTTCAATCCAAAGAAGACACCAAAAATTAGTTGAAGAAACACCTTCTCCTTTCATGACAAAAAAGTTACGTAAGGAAATGGGTGCTGCTGCAATTAAAGCTGCGAAAGCAGTTAAATATGAAGGTGTAGGAACGGTAGAATTCCTTGTAGATAAGCACAGAGACTTCTATTTCATGGAAATGAATACACGTATTCAGGTAGAGCATACAATTACTGAAGAGGTTATTAATTTCGACTTAATTAAGGAACAAATTAAATTGGCTGCAGGACATAAAATCAGTGGTAAGAATTACGAACCTATAATGCACGCTATTCAGTGTCGTATTAATGCTGAGGATCCTTACAATAACTTCCGTCCTTCACCTGGTAAAATAACTGAATATCATGAGCCTGGTGGACATGGAATTCGTATAGACACGCATGTTTATGCAGGTTATACAATACCCGCTCATTACGATTCAATGGTTGCTAAATTAATCACAGTAGCACAGACAAGAGAAGAAGCTATTCTTAAAATGCGTCGTGCCCTAGATGAATATATCATTGAAGGAGTAAAAAGCACTATTCCATTCCATCAAAAATTAATGTTGAATGAGAAATTCAATGAAGGTGATTTCACAACGAAATTTATGGAAGATTTTAAATTCTAAAAACTATTCATTTTAAATGTTAAAAGCCATCTAATAGATGGCTTTTTTTATTTTCAAGATACCGTAAAGTTCTTAATTTTGAAGATTAACGGTTCAAAACCGTCATATAAAAACCCAAATTATAGCCTAAATATCGAGCAGCAGATAAACTTATAAATAACTGGATAGGGACTCAGTTTTTTGTAAACAATATTAACTTGATTTAGCGCTTTAATTAAAAATTAAGTAATTCTATACCATTAATTCCTTTAAGGTGTTAAATTTGTGCTATAAATTATTTAGAATCGTATGAAAACAGGTAAAGCAAATAAACAGATAGAGAAAGTCATCGCTTTAGTAGAAAAAGAAGGTGTACTGGCAAAATCTTTAATTGAAGAATTAAAGGAA
>Ga0209075_1003694_pt1 | contig 12567 bp, 8 predicted proteins | sample Stecom2011_FD_187523 | JGI IMG/M metagenome (GOLD analysis project Ga0209075, IMG submission 187523) | Agricultural soil microbial communities from Utah to study Nitrogen management - Steer compost 2011 (SPAdes) (version 2) | ecosystem: Environmental > Terrestrial > Soil > Agricultural land...
GTTGTGGTACTTGGCAATCTTATTATAAACCTCACCAATAAGTATATGCATGGTGACAAACCCGATGGAAATACCAAACAAGGTAAAAGAGTACACACCAGAAAAGTTGCAGCAATCGCCGCAGCAGTTGATGTGGTAACACAAGGACAGGGCAGGGTTGAATCAATTCAAAAAAAATAAATTAAAATACAAATATGGCACAAGAGATCAAATTTAGTCTTCTTTACAGAGATATGTGGCAATCGTCGGGCAAATATGTCCCCACGGTTGACCAGTTAACAGAAGTTGCTCCGGCAATCATAGACATGGGATGTTTTGCCCGGGTAGAGACCAACGGCGGTGGATTTGAACAGATCAATCTTCTGTTTGGTGAAAATCCTAATAAGTCAGTACGCGAATGGACACAACCATTTAATGATGCAGGTATTCAAACACACATGCTAGAGCGCGGACTCAATGCAATCCGCATGAGTCCCGTACCCGCTGATGTGCGCAAGCTGATGTTTCAGGTAAAGAAAAAACAGGGAACCGATATTGCACGTTCATTCGACGGTCTTAATGACCCCAGAAATCTCGAGAACTCTATCAAGTTTGCAAAAGAGGCAGGAATGATTTCACAGGCAGCTTTAAGTCTGACTGTATCACCTGTGCATACAGTTGAATATTACACCAATCTTGCAGATACACTGATTGAAATGGGTGCTGATGAGATTTGTATTAAAGATATGGCTGGTGTAGGTCGCCCTGCAACTATCGGAAAAATAATCAAGAATATTAAAAAGCGTCATCCAAATACTCCTATACAATATCACGGACATGCCGGACCGGGTTTTCAGATGGCTTCCATATTAGAGGCTGCTCATGCAGGAGCTGAATATATCGATGCAGGTATGGAGCCACTTTCATGGGGAACAGGCCACGCTGATATCCTTGCCGTTCAGGCAATGCTTAAAGATGCAGGCTTCAAGGTACCCGATATCAATATGAAAGCATATATGAAAGTGCGTACACTCACACAGAAATATATGGACGATTTCCTTGGATACTACATAAATCCAAAGAACAGGGTAATGAATTCATTACTAATCGGACCCGGATTACCCGGCGGAATGATGGGAAGTCTGATGTCTGACCTTGAAAATAATCTATCTTCTATCAACAAATGGAAGAACAAACATAATCAGCCCGAGCTTACTCAGGATGACCTGATGATTAAACTTTTTGAAGAAGTTACTTATGTATGGCCTAAGATAGGATACCCACCACTGGTAACACCTTTCAGTCAGTATGTCAAGAACCTTGCACTGATGAACGTTATCCAGCTGGAGAAAGGTAAAGAACGCTGGTCGATGATTGCCGATAACGTTTGGGATATGATTATCGGGAAAACAGGTAAACTCCCCGGAGAACCGGCACCGGAAATTGTGGAAATGGCTAAGGAAAAAGGGCTTGAGTTCTACACAGGTAATCCACAGGATCTATATCCTGATCAACTGGATGAGTATCGTGCAGAAATGAAAAAGAGAAACTGGGATACCGGACAGGATGACGAAGAACTATTAGAGTTTGCTATGCATCCTGAACAGTATAAAGCATATAAATCAGGTGATGCAAAGAAAAGCTTCGAAGCAGATCTTGCAAATAGAAAAGCTGAAGAAACAGCATCGGAGACAGTTAAAACAACTGCACCTGTTAGTGAAGGAAACGGGTATCAGCCTAAAACACTTGTAATTAATATTGATAATGAGGAATATGTAGTTAACATATCCTATCCTGAAAACGGAAATGGCGGCACTGCTCAACCAGCAGCTCCAGCACAGGTGACAGCACCCGTTGCAGCCCATGCTACTGCCGCAACCCCCGCAACAGGAAATGTTAAAGAAGTTCCCTCTCCGCTTGAAGGGAAGTTCTTCCTCACAAAAGAACCGGGAGAAACAGCTCTGAAAGTGGGCGACAGCGTCAGAAAGAATGATATTGTAGGATATATTGAATCGATGAAAACATACAATGCAATTGCATCTGAATATGACGGTACAGTCATAGAAATCTGCTATGCAAATGGTGAATCAGTCGAAGAGGATGATATACTTATTAAACTTCAGTAATAATGGTAGAATTCTTATCGAATGCTCTTGATGTAACCGGTTTAGCCCAAGTGGACTGGGGTACCGTGCTGATGTGGGTTATTGCAGGTGTACTGTTGTACATGGGAATATTCAAGCAGTACGAACCACTACTGCTCGTGCCAATCGGGTTTGGTGTTCTCCTGGCTAATCTGCCGGGAGCCGGTCTCGCAGTAGTAGAAGGCAATATGGTTATGAATCCTGACGGAAGTCTTATGAATCTGCCCGAGATTGCCAGTGAATACGGAATTCTCAACTTCCTTTATTATTCACTGATCAAGTCGGGTCTGCTTCCTCCCATTATCTTTATGGGGGTGGGAGCGTTAACCGACTTTGGACCAATGCTAAGAAACCTCAGGCTTGCTTTCTTCGGAGGAGCTGCACAGATAGGTATATTTACTGTAGTGATACTTGCTGTTTTAATGGGTTATACCTTACCGGAGGCAGCATCAATGGGTATCATCGGAGGAGCTGACGGACCAACTGCTATTTATACTACAATTAAGCTGGCACCTCATTTATTGGGACCGATTGCAATTGCAGCCTACTCATATATGGCTTTGGTGCCTGTAATCATACCTGCAGTATCAAAGCTTCTTATGACAGAAAACGAGTTCAAGATACACATGAAGAAGCAGGATAAATTGTATCCTCCAAAGAGTGAGATCAAGCATTTGAGAACAGTAAAAATATTGTTCCCTATTGTTCTTACTTTAGTAGTTGCAGTACTTGTCCCATCTTCAGCACCACTTTTAGGTATGCTGATGCTGGGTAATCTTCTTAAAGAGATAGGACCAAATACAGCACGACTTGCAGATGCGGCATCAGGTCCCATTATGAACACGGCAACAATATTCCTTGGTGTCTGTGTCGGAGCAACAATGCCTGCTGAAGTCTTTCTGAAATGGGAAACCATCGGAATTATGGTTCTCGGACTCTTTGCATTTGCTCTTTCTGTTGCAGGAGGTATACTTACGGTTAAACTATATAACAAGGGGGCAAAGAAGAAAATCAATCCGCTTGTAGGTGCAACCGGCCTCAGTGCCGTGCCAATGGCCTCACGTGTTGCAAATGATATAGCTCTGAAACATGACAAATCAAATCATATCCTTCAATACTGTATGTCGAGCAATGTATCCGGTGTAATCGGATCCGCTGTTGCAGCAGGGGTATTGATTGCTTTCTTAAGTTAAGTTGTAAAAAAGCAACTAAAGCGTAAACATACAAAAAAAGCCGGTAATCGCCGGCTTTTTTTAATCTTATAAACAGGGAGTCAAATCAGTTCCCTTATCGCATCAGCAATAACCGGAACACCCCTTTTAATTGTTTCAACATCTGTATTACAGAATGAAACTCGAATATGGTCGTTCTTGATACCATCAGGGTCGAAAGTTTTACCTGTAACTACAACCACACCTTTTTCTATACACTTTTTCAGAACTGCTGTGGCATCACAACCTTCAGGCAACTGCAGCCATGTATAAAAACCACCTTTCGGCTTTTCAAAAGTTACGCTATCCGGCATACAATCTTCTAGAGTCTCAATCATGGCAAGTCCCCGTTTTTTATACTCCTCACGCACTTCAGCAATATAATTGTCAATATGACCTTCTCGTATAAATTTATCTGCAACAACCTGCGAAATGCTGGGTGAGCAGGCATCAATCGACTGCTTAATCAGTTCACATTTCTGATATATTGATTCAGGAACAAGCATCCACCCGAGACGCAGTCCCGGTCCCAGTATCTTCGAGAACGAACCTGTATAGCAAACATCAATACCTTCAGGATCCATTGTCTTAATCAGTTGCATCTTTGGTACATCCTCCTCATAAAAATAGAGGTCACTATACACATCATCCTCAATAACAGGTATTTCCTGATTCTTTAGCACCTCAATCATCTGTTTTTTTACCTCCTCAGAGTAGATAATTCCCGCAGGATTGTGAAAGTTTGGAGAGTAATAAAGGAATTTTGGTTTAGAAGATGCAGCTTTTAATCTCTGTTTTAATAGATTGATATCCATCCCGTCACCATTAAGCGGAACGGTTATAAGATTAGCCTGATAAGAGCGAAATGCCGACAGTGCACCAATAAAACTGGGAGTCTCCACCAAAACAGAATCACCCGGATCAAGAAATGCCTTTGCAAGGATGTTTATTGCCTGCAATGATCCCGTGGTAATAATCAATTTGTTAGATTTAACAGGCAAACCCTTCTTCTCAAGCCAGTCAGCCAGAGATTCCAGCAGAGTAGGGAGCCCCGTTGTCGGTCCATACTGTAACGCAACCTGTTTCTCCTTATCGCTCAGGGAGTTTAATATTTCATCTATTTTATTTAACGGAAACAGCTCGTTGCCGGGCATTCCGCCTGCAAAAGAGATCATGTCAGGCGCTGTTGCCAGGCTCATTAAATCGCGTATTTCTGATGAGCGCAGTTCCGCTACGCTGCTTGAAAATCTTGTCATATTAATTAGTTTATATATTTTCGTTTTTTCTGCTATATAATTGTAATATTTTTTCTTGTTTACACTAATTATCTCACCCATTAGCTGCTTATTCGCTATTTGATTTAAACTCGCTTTGCTCAAACAGTAAATCAAATTTAACGCTCATTTCGCAGAATGGGTACCCGAAAGAATTTGTTGAGACTTCTAAAAAACATTACAATTCTAATAGACGCAGAAAAAACTTGCCAAAGTATTTAAAATTAATCCGTTCTACAGCTGATAAATATCACTCTGTGAAAGCAGCTTAAGCCGGTTTTCTTCAAGCACCTCAGTAACCCGCCTAATATCAGCAGCCCTGATAACAGCAAGAGCAACATCGTTATTAGAGAAAGCATACATGTAATCAATATTAATGCCCTCATCAGTAAGTATTTCCAGGATGCGATATAGAGAGCCCGGCTTGTCAGGCATATTTACGCAAACTACGTCCGTCAAACCGATTGAGAAGCCCGCTTTCTCGAGAGCCTCTTTTGCAAGTTGGGGACGCCCTACAACCATACGCACAATACCATAATCGGCTGTTTCTGCAACGCTTAATGCTGTTATGTTAACATCATTATCTGCCAGTATTCGGGTAAGCTCTGTCAGTCGCCCAGACCTGTCCTCCAGAAATACAGAAAGTTGTTGAATATGCATAATTGTTGATTTATAAATTTGTAAATTGACTTTTTACGTCTTATGTATTGACTTATCGCTTCTTTTAATATTCACATCTTATTTGGCGACTTACCTAACACTTCCTGTTGTCGATCACTCTCTTAGCTTTACCTTCCGAGCGTTCAATAGTGTTAGGCTCCACTAGTCTTATCTTAGCTCCTATGCCAAGCATACTTTTAATATTATTTTCAATACGTCTTCTTATACCCTCGAGTTCACGTATACTGTCCGACCAGTTTTTCTGATCTATCTCAACCAAAATCTCGAGTGTATCAAGATTATTTTCTCGTCGTACAATAAGCTGATAATGCGGAGTTGTCTCTGACATATCCATAAGTACCGACTCCACCTGCGAAGGGAATACATTCACACCCCTGATAATAAGCATATCGTCAGTCCTGCCCAGACATTTATCCATACGGACAAGCGTACGTCCACATTCACATTTCTCCCTGTGCAGTCTGGTCAGATCTCTTGTTCTGTATCTTAAAAGAGGCATCGCCACCTTGCTTACAGTTGTGAATACAAGTTCACCCAACTCACCGTCAGGCAGTACCTCAAGCGTCTCCGGATCGATAATTTCAGGAATAAAATGATCCTCAAAAACATGATTGCCACACTGACAACCACACTCCATTGAAACACCCGGACCGATTATCTCACTTAACCCGTAAATATCAAAAGCTTTCACCTTAAGAAGTTTCTCTATCTGGCATCTTAACTCGTTAGTCCATGGCTCTGCACCAAACACGCCAATCCGCAGCTTCACATCATCAGCAGAAATGCCGTTATTAGCTATACATTCGCCCAAGTGAGCAGCATACGAAGGAGTGCAAGCAATAACCGTAGCCTTGAAGTCGGTCATAAACTGAAGCTGTTTCTTGGTGTTCCCTGTTGAAATAGGAATCACGGTAGCACCAATCTTCTCAGCACCGTAGTGCAGTCCGAGACCTCCAGTAAAAGGACCGTATCCATAAGCTATCTGGATAGTGTCACCTTTGTGAACACCCGCCATGGTAAGACTTCTTGCCACCACTTCAGCCCATATATCAAGATCAGCATGAGTATAACCCACAACAGTAGGTTTACCCGTTGTTCCGCTCGATGCATGAATACGCACCACGTCAGTTTGAGGCACAGTAAACAATCCAAACGGGTAATTATCCCTCAGATCATTTTTATTAGTGAAAGGAAGATCTTTAAGTTGGTCAACAGTTTTAATATCACCCGGCTCAAGTCCGATCTCATCAAATTTGTTTCTGTAAAACGGTACGTTATCGTACATTCGCTTCACCATGCCGGTAAGCCTGTTGCTCTGCAGTTCATGCATCTGCTCCCTTTCGGCACACTCAATTTCAGGATTCCAGATCATATCAGTTGTCACAGTTTTCTCTTCCGAGCCTGAAAGCCCTCAGATTCATTTCCACCATCTTATCACCTTTTCTTTCGAAGAACATCCCGATAGCCTTTTCCAGCTCCTCTGCATCTATACCCAGATAAGCAGATGCAGCACCAAGCATTGCAATGTTAAATGTTTTCGGACTGCCTGCATCTTTAGCAATTGATTTAGCATCAACCAAAAGATGCTTTGCAGACTCCTGTATATTTTTCAGCAACTCATCAAGGTCAGGATAGTTGCCAATATTTTCATAAGGCTCGGTAGCAGTGACAATCATACCTTCAGGAGACAGGAAAGGGAGATAGCGAAGTGATTCCATTGGTTCGATCGAAAGAATCAGATCAGCTTTTCCCAAAGGAATCAGGTCAGAGTATATTTCATCAGATGATATACGTAAATGCGATTCCACAGCACCACCACGCTGACTCATACCGTGCACTTCAGCCTGCTTCAGGTTGAGTCCCAGGTTCATAGCCGCCAAATCAATGATTGAAGCGATAGTCAGAATTCCTTGTCCGCCCACACCGGCTATAATAATATTCTTTTGCATTTTCTCTTTATATGTTATTCGGTTTCAGTTAACTGCTTTTTGCTCTTTTTTAATGTCTGCACACATTCCCTTTGAGAAATTATTACAGAAACACCGTTGTATTCAAATTCCTCTTTTAGAATAGCAACATTCTCATCCAGATTTTTTTTCAAAGGCTCAATCAAGCGTATATGATCCTCCTCAACCCCTAAACCCTTACAGATATCAAAGAATCTTCCTGTTCCGGCGGAATCCTGTCCACCTGTCATTGCCGTAGTGTCATTATCAGAAATGATAACAGTAATAGGAGATTTGTCGTTCACAGCATCCAGTAGTCCCGTCATCCCCGAATGAGTAAATGTGGAGTCGCCTATCACACACACAGCCGGTCGCATTCCCGCATCCGCAGCCCCTTTAGCCATAGTTATAGAAGCACCCATGTCAACACAGGTACTAATAGTGCTGTACGGTGGCAGTGCCCCAAGAGTATAGCAGCCAATATCACCAAAAACCTGCTTTTGTGAATAACCCTCCATTACGAGATTGATAGCATCAAACAGATCGCGGTGACTGCATCCCTGGCACAACATGGGCGGTCTGCCAACAACTATTTCAGGTACATTTTGAATCTCTTTACTGTTTACCTCTAAAGCTTTAGCAACAACATTTGGCGAAAGCTCACCTGTTCTTGGCAAGGCTCCATCGAGTCGCCCACGGAACTTACTGTTGCCGAAATAACCTTTCAGCAGTTCCTCAATCACCGGGTAGCCCTCTTCAACAACGAGAATATCTGAATATTTATCACAAAATTCCCTTACTGTATCTTGAGGTATAGGATACTGCGAGATTTTCAATACAGGAATATTTAGTTTGAAAGCCTCAATTACCTCCATTACATAATTAAAACCTATCCCAAAAGCAATAACAGCTCTTGAGCCGATACCCTCAACAACTCTGTTAAATATCGAATTTTCTGAAAGAGAAACCATTTCTTTCTGTTTTTCGAGCAAGCCCTGATAATTCTTACGGGCACTCGCAGGGAGTAATATCCATTTACCTTTTTCTGCAGAAGGATTCAAGGCATTTTGCTCACGAGTCTTTTTTCTGTTAACAACCGATCTTGAGTGCGACAATCGTGTAGGGATTCGCAACAAAACAGGTAACTGCAACTTTTCCGACAGATCAAAACCATAGCGGGTCATATCATACGCCTCCTGCTGGTTTGAGGGCTCAAGTACAGGAATCATTGCAAACTTACCATAAATCCTGCTATCCTGTTCATTTTGCGATGAATGCATAGATGGATCGTCAGCAACAACAATTACTAGCCCCCCATTTACACCAGTGATGGATGAGTTCATAAAACCGTCAGCAGCAACATTTAGTCCCACGTGCTTCATGCAAACCAAACTTCTCTTGCCTGCATAAGACATTCCAAGTGCCGACTCATAAGCTGTCTTTTCGTTGGCCGACCATGACGAGCGCACCAGCTGATCCTTGCCCTGAGGCGATTTCTGAATAAATTCTGTTATTTCGGTTGACGGGGTACCCGGGTAAGCATATACACCTGAAATACCTCCATCCAGTGCTGCCTGAGCAATTGCTTCAGCACCCAGTAGTAGTTGTTTCATTTATTATTGATAAAACCTGTGTTAATAATTCGTTTTATAAGTAAAACAGGGCTTAAGGTTACAAAATTACTAAAAATAAAGTTTTAAAGCTATGAATACTCAAAAAGTTATAGTTTTTGTATATGACAGATAAGGGAATCAAATATATTGGTAAGACATTATAGGTACATAGGCTTACTCCTCCTCATTAAAATATGAGGTGAATATGAAGAAAATATGAAGAGTATATGAGGAGATAGCAGATTATGTATAATTGAAGTACAAGTCATGTGTTAATGATCTGCCAGATATTCACTATAAAATGATAGGACACAAAAAAAGCGAATCCTTTTGAGATTCGCCTTTAAAGTTATAATTAGATAACTAATTGCAATTAGTTGTCAGATCTGTGATTACGGCTACGTGGAGCGTCGTGACGCTGACTGTCGTGGTTTTGGTTATCCTGACTATTGTCATCCCTGGCAGGACGAGGCAGCAGAACCTTGCGTGAAAGTTTGAATTTACCTGATCTGGAGTCAATATCAATCAGTTTAACATCAATCTTATCACCCTCTTTAATGCCTGAATCTTCGATAGACTCAAATCTTTGCCAGTCGATTTCAGAAATATGAAGCAAACCATCCTTACCCGGAAGGAATTCACAGAACAAACCGTAAGGCATTACTGATCTTACAGTAGCTTTGTAAACCTCACCCACTTCAGGAACAGCAACGATACCCTTGATTTTGTTCATTGCAGCATCGATAGAAGCCTTGTTGGTAGCAGATACTTCAACGCGACCCTTATTGTTAACCTCTTCAATTGTTATAGTAGCACCTGTCTCCTCCTGAATACCCTGGATAATCTTTCCGCTCGGTCCGATTACCGCACCGATGAAATCCTTAGGAATTTCAATCACCTCGATACGAGGAGCGTGAGGCTTCATATCAGCACGAGGTTCAGACATAGTCTCCATCATCTTGCCCATGATATGAGCGCGACCGGCTTTTGCCTGAGCAAGAGCCTCCTCAAGAATCTCATAAGATAAACCATCCACTTTGATATCCATCTGAGTAGCAGTTATCCCGTCGGGTGTACCGCAAACCTTGAAGTCCATATCACCAAGATGATCCTCATCACCAAGAATATCAGAAAGAATAGCATACTTCTGACCCTTGTTTTCAGAGATCAATCCCATAGCAATACCGCTCACAGGTTTTTTAATCTTAACACCCGCATCCATAAGAGCAAGAGTACCTGCGCAAACAGTAGCCATTGAAGAAGAACCGTTAGACTCAAGAATATCAGAAACCACACGAATAACATAAGGATAGTCGGCAGGAATCATTTTCTTTAGAGCCCTGTTAGCCAGGTTGCCGTGACCAATTTCACGACGTCCTGTACCGCGTTGCGGACGAGCCTCACCTGTTGAGAATGGAGGGAAGTTATAATGCAGAAGGAAACGGTCAGTATCGTGAACCAAAGCATCATCCACCATTTTTTGATCCAGCTTGGTACCAAGTGTTACAGTTGTAAGTGATTGAGTCTCACCACGTGTAAACAGTGCCGCTCCGTGAGGACCGGGAATAAAATCCACCTCACTCCAGATAGGACGAATTTCGGTAGTTGTACGACCGTCAAGGCGTTTACCCTCATCCAGTATACTGCGGCGCATAGCCTCTTTTTCCACATCATGGTAATAACGTGATACAAGAGCTGATTTTGCTTCCCTTTCCTCTTCAGGAATAGTTTCCAGGAAGTTATTCAGTACAGTCTCAAAAGCATCCATACGCTCATGCTTGTTAGGATTCTGAGAAGCAGCCACCTCATAAGCAGGCTTATAGCAAGCATCCCAAACCTGTTTGCGCAGCTCCTCGTCGTTTTCCTCGTGACAGTAAGTGCGTTTTACAGTTTTACCAACAGCCTCAGTCAGTTCAATCTGTACCAGACACTGTTTTTTTATCTCTTCGTGAGCAAATTTGATAGCATCCAGAAGTTCAGCTTCTGACACCTCATTCATCTCACCCTCAACCATCATAATATTATCGATAGTTGCACCCACCATAATATCCATATCAGCTTTTTCAAGCTCTTTGAAAGTAGGGTTTACAACCAGTTTTCCGTCTATACGAGCCACACGAACCTCAGAGATAGGACCGTTGAAAGGTATATCAGAAACAGCCAGAGCAGCAGAAGCAGCCAATCCTGCCAGTGCATCAGGCATATCCTCACCGTTGGATGAGAAAAGAATTACGTTCACAAAAACATCAGCGTGATAATCATCAGGAAAGAGAGGACGCAGAACACGGTCGATAAGTCTGCTCGTTAATATCTCAGAGTCAGAAGGTCTTCCTTCACGTTTCAGGAAACCTCCAGGAAAACGTCCAGCAGAAGCAAATTTCTCTCTGTATTCAACCTGCAGAGGCATAAAATCAGTTCCCGGTGTAGCATCTTTAGCAGCACAAACAGTTGCAAGCAGCATGGTGTCACCCATACGTAACGTAACGGAACCGTCAGCCTGTTTAGCTAACTTTCCCGTTTCCAGCGTTATCTCACGTCCGTCTGACAGTTCGATACGCTTAATTATTGGATTCATCATAAATAAAATCTGTTATTTTCTATACGTAAAATTCTCACAAAGGTACACAAAGTTTTGGTTTAATGGGACATCGGGATTATAAAATTACACTCAGAGCAATTTAAATTGAACTCACTGCGTACAATGGAATATTAGTCATCCACTCTTCTTCTTTATAGTCAGCCAAAGAAGTACGAATTGCTTTTTTTGGATTGTTTTTCTGACAGAAAAGTCTAAAACTATTTGATTTTAAGCATTCGCCCGCTTTTACTTCAATCGGGATAATTTCATCCTCGCTGTTCTGAACAAGAAAGTCAAGTTCATATTTGCTATTGCCAAATGTGTGATAATAAATTGATAAGCTCTCATTTTGTATCAATTGCTGATAGACATACTGTTCAGTGAGAGCCCCTTTAAATTCAGTAAATATCGAATTCCCTTCTGCTATTGTTTTTGCGTTCAAATGAGACATAGCCCCTAACAAACCCACATCATTGTGATATAGTTTGAATGCAGATAATTCCTGATAAGCAACTAAAGGCAATGATGCTTTAGACGTATTATATACTTTATGTAATAGCCCGGCATCAGTCAACCATTGAATTGCCATTTCAAAATCTTTTGCCCTTGCACCCTCTTTTATAACACCATAAATAAATTTCCTATTTTCTTTAGAGAGTTGAGCAGGAATACTGTCCCAAACCATATTTATGCGTGGAAGAATTTCATTTGGTGCATGTTTTGAAAAATCGTTACGATAAGAGGTTATTATTTGATTTTGAATTTTGCGTACATTTTGCCAATCCCTGTTAAGAGCAAAATCCTGAACGACCTCAGGCATTCCGCCTATATATAAATAATATCTTAAGTAATTGATTAATTTTTTGTTGAAAAAATTCAGGTTTGCAAGATCTTTCTTCTCTAAAAGTTCAGCAATGCCCGTCTCTTGCATTGCAAGTATAAATTCATAAAAAGACATAGGATATAGTTTCATAAAATCCACTTTCCCTACAGGGAATGATTCTCCGGGATGAATACCTACACCTAAAAGAGATCCCGCCGCTATAATATGATATTGTGGCGCATCTTCATAAAGATACTTCAATGAGGTGATGCCTTTTGGAGCCTCCTGAATCTCGTCAAAGATAATAAGGGTGTTTTC
>Ga0209075_1003695_pt1 | contig 12567 bp, 15 predicted proteins | sample Stecom2011_FD_187523 | JGI IMG/M metagenome (GOLD analysis project Ga0209075, IMG submission 187523) | Agricultural soil microbial communities from Utah to study Nitrogen management - Steer compost 2011 (SPAdes) (version 2) | ecosystem: Environmental > Terrestrial > Soil > Agricultural land...
ATAAGTAAAGGTTTTATCCAAAGCTAAAGGCAAGATTACTTCTACGAAAAACATGAATTTGGTCTAAAGTGGAATATCAAAAAAATCGAGCTTGCAAGTTACGTTTTTCGTATCAAAACAAAAAACCAAAACAAAGTCCTAACTCTAACTTTGTTTTGGTTTTGATAAATTCAGCTCCGACAGAGTTTTGAACTCTGTCGGAGCTGAAAACTTTACATATCCAATCGTACTCCGACAGAAATATTGTGTTGTTCAACCGTATTATTTCTGAACAGCGGATTCAAATCATATTTTGCATAAAGCGAAACACCTCCAACTCCGATATAAGCACTCAATCCGTATTGGAAATCGTTTACATTCCAATCTTTTCGGGTAATGTCCTTTATTTTTCGTCCGTCATCTCTGTATTTTAAGCGTTGTTCGGAATACAGATTGTATCCGACAAAACCTCCGATTCCTACTTTATAGTTGTCTTTTCTTCCAAAATTAAATTCCAAATGAACAGGAACGGACACATATACATTAACGAACTTATTTTTAGTAAGATTCTGTCCGAAATCAACCACTTCCGTCATATTTCCGTTTTGAGAGAAAATATAATTATCTTTCGGAGAAACAGAATTGGTCATAAACGAAACTCCGTATCTTACATTCAGTAAATTATTGTTTTTACTCAATTTGGTTTTAAAACTTCCTCCCCATTCAAAAAAGCTACAACCAAAATTATCGTCATAATCGGGTAAATCTCCGTCTGTAATCAAATTGTTGTGTCCGAAAGCAATCAAAACATCAAAATGAGTTCTTTTCGCTTGTTTTGAAATAGTATCTCCTGTTTCTTTAAATTCAACTCCTCCTGTACTTGACATAGTCAAATTATAATATCTACCTGTACTTTTGACTTCTCCCTGTGCTTTTGATTTGACAAGTTCGGAGAGTTTTTCGTTTTGGGCATTTACTTTTTCTTCAATATTTTTAGCTCTTTTTTGAGCAATTTCTTCTTTGAGCTCGTTTGATTTTTCGAAAGAAATAGTTCCGTTTTCCAACAAAGTATTGATGCTGTCTATCGATTCTTTAAGGAGATCTTTTTCTTTGTTGGTAATTTCTACTATCTTATCTTTAATCAGTTTTACTTCCTGATTAAAAATTTCGTCTTGTGATTTTTGAGAGAATACTGACGTGGTCAATAAACCAGTCATAATCCATATAAGTAGTTTAATCTTTTTCATAGTTATAAGTTTTATTCAAATATTACTCCGAATGAAATCATTCTTTGATCAGTAGAATTATTATTGAAAACCGGATTCAATCCATAATCAACAAAAAAACCGATGTTTTGGTAACTTACCATAGCCATAAGTCCATATTCCCAATCGCTAACATTCCAATCTGCTCTTTGGGTTTTAGATATACCTCGACCATTTTCACGATATCTTAATACTTGTCTTGAATCTATATTATATCCGATATAACCTCCTAACGAAAGTTTCATTCCTCTGTTTGTTCGATATACGTCTTGTCCTTGAATAGTTGTCTTTTTAGAAAAATCGAGTTCTAAAGCAACCGGAATACGCAAAAATGAATTTGTAAAGGCGGAGTTTCGTCTGATATTTATTGGATATTCGACATAATCTGTCTGATTGCCATTCATTACATAATACTTATTGGATTTATCCAGATTTATCGATTGTAAATTAAAGATTAATCCATATTTAAGATAGTACAGACTATGATTTTCAAAAAGTCGGGTTTTCAGCATCAAACCAGCATTAAAGTAGGTTCCATTTATATCTTTTTCAATTCCGCTATCTCCTCGAACTCCTCTCCAACCTAGAGCAAGTGAGCTTACTGCATGGGTTCTGTTTTGAATGACATGATTATTGCTCACTTCTGGATTAGCAATCTGTTCTTCTACCGTATTTTGCACCAAACTAACTAATTTAGCTTCTTCTTCTGAGATTAAATAATTGATTTTATCAGAGCTTTTTTGAGCTAATTCCAGTTTGATTTGTTCTGCTTGTTCTGATGTCATTTCACTTTTCTGAACCAACAAATTAACACTATCTGTTGAGATTTTCAGTTGCTTTTTTTCTCGGTTTACAATCTTTTCGATGTTTTCTGAAATAGCCTTGGTCTGACTCTCAAAACTATCTGTTTCTTGCCCAAATGCCTCGCATAAAAAAAGGCATAGCAACCCTACTACGTACAAAATAATTCTGTGCATAATGATAATTGATTAAGTTAAAAATGTTGTTGTTTATTGATTGTTGTTTGAAATAGCAACTCTTACGTCTTCGTACTTTTTTTGAAGAAATCGGTCGATAGCTTTTTTGCGGTAACGCTCTTCAACTTCATATTCCGATTGCGAAAGTAAGAGTCTGTAATCTACTTCTACTTTGGGTTTTTCTTTGGATTTGACCTCTGATTCTTCTATACTTGATAATAACTCAGCTGCTGTCAGATAAACATTATTGATATTGTAGTTTTCAGGAGTTTCTGTATTTTCTGTTGGTATTTGATCAGCAACCAACTGCTGAAAATCTTGATTATTTTGTGTCATCAAAAAAGTATCCTTTAACACGTTTTGCATATTTGGTTCTGCTTTCTGAATCGCTACATCTTGTTCGTCCACAAGACCTTCTTCAATTTCTTCTTGAACGGTAGTATCAAGGAGAAATTCTTCTGAATGATTTTTCTTTACGACCAAATTGACATCATCCTGAAGGGGTATATTTTCGGAGTTATTTCTGAAAAACAAGCTTACTACCGAAAACAATACTGCTATACTTGCAGCCACCCAAAGCCAACCTGTTTTTGGCTTCTTTTGCTCTGAAACCGACAGCATGGCATCTAGTCTATCCCAAGCCTTATCCGAAGGTTCGATAGTGCGTTGGTTCAGTTTGTCTCTGAAGTGGTTTTCTATATTATTATTTTGCTTCATTTTCTTGTTTGTTTAAAACAGTAATCTGTTGTTGTAGTATTCTTCGAGCATGCGAAAGTTGTGATTTTGAGGTTCCTTCCGAAATCCCTAACATCTTGGCAATTTCCTGATGCTTAAAGCCCTCAATGGCATACAAATTAAAAACCATTCGGTATCCATCTGGTAAATTATCTATTAAATTCTGAATCTGCTCAACCGAAAACTGTACGTTTATTTCGTCATAACTTTCTTCAAAAAAATATTCTTCTTCGGTATAATGTACTTTTTTCTGTACTCTCAAAAACGAAATACATTCGTTAATCATAATTCGTCTTATCCAACCTTCAAAACTTCCGTTAAATGAAAACGATTCTAAATTGGTGAACACTTTCATAAAGGCTGTAATCATCACATCTTCTGCCTTGTGAAGATCTTTTAGATATTGCCTGCATACACTCAACATTTTCGGAGCATACTTGGTATAAATCTGCTGCTGTGCATGACGATTATTCCCGACTGCTTGTTTGATAATGTTTTTTTCGTCTTTATGTAAGTCGATAACTTTACTCACAGTTTGATTGAATTGTTCGTTTATTGAATCGTTTAATCGTTCCGTTTTTTAATATAGACGAAAGAAGTTATAGAAAGGTTGCATGGGCTAGTATTTTTTTATTGAATCATTTAACCGATTCAACAAATCAACGATTTGACGATTCAATAGCCAATCTTACGTTTCCGTATTTTTCAAGAAGTTCTTGTGCTTGTTCTTGCGAAATGTTAAGTTCTTCCATAATCATCCGCACGCCTCTATCAACCAGCTTGTGATTGGAGAGTTGCATATCGACCATTTTATTGCCTTTCACTCTTCCTAGAGCAATCATAGTTGAAGTCGAAATCATATTAAGTACCATTTTTTGGGCCGTTCCCGCTTTCATTCTAGAGCTTCCGGTTACAAATTCTGGTCCGACTACAACCTCGATAGGATATTGGGCCACTTTGGCAAGTGGACTTCCTTGGTTGCAAGTAATACAACCGGTAAGAATATTGTGCTGATTGCATTTTTCCAAGCCGCCAATTACATACGGAGTAGTACCTGAGGCAGCAATTCCGATTACAGCATCTTTATCGGAGATATTATGTAATGATAAATCTTTCCAGGCTTGTTCTTTATCGTCTTCTGCAAATTCAACTGCTTTTCGGATGGCCGAATCGCCTCCCGCAATGATTCCGTTGACCAAATCAAACGGAACTCCAAAAGTCGGAGGACATTCGGAAGCATCAACAATTCCGAGTCTTCCTGAAGTTCCCGCTCCGATATAAAAAAGTCTTCCTCCTTTTTTAAGCTTTTCGATAAGTTGAACGACCAAACTTTCGATGTGAGGAATTGCTTTTTCGACCGCAAAGGCTACGGTTTTATCTTCGTTATTGATATTGTGCAGCAACTCCGAAACAGTCATTTTTTCTAAATGATCATATTTTGAAGACTGTTCTGTGGTTTTGGTGAACATATTTGTTCAAATTATAAATTTCCTTATACTAAATCTTCTGAGATTCCTTGCTTGAGAATCTGCCCAAAGCGATACATATCTTCGTAACTACAATAAAGTGGCACAGGTGCTAAACGGATTACGTTTGGTTCTCTCCAATCAGTGATTACTCCGTTTTTCATTAAGTAATGAAAAAGTTCTTTTCCTTCTCCGTGCAAGAAAACCGAAAGCTGATTAGCTCTTTCTTCAGGGTTTTTCGGAGTAATGACTTCAAAAGTACTATCTACTTCTTTATCGATTTCTTCCAGAACGAATTCAAGATAAGCCGTAATTTTATTGCGTTTTTCGATAAGAGCATCCATTCCGACCTCATCAAACATCTCTACCGATGCCAGATAAGGAGCAAGTGATAAAATCGGTAAATTACTCACTTGCCAGCCGTTTGCTCCGTGAACAGGATCAAAATTGGGTTCCATCAAAAATCTTCTCTCTTTATTGTGTCCCCACCAGCCTGCGAATCGCGGTAAATCACTTTTATGATGTTTTTCGTGTACGAAAACTCCTGAAGCATTTCCAGGACCCGAGTTCATATATTTATAGCTACACCAAGCTGCAAAATCTACGTTCCAATCATGAAGTTCGAGCTTGATATTTCCGGCTGCATGAGCCAAATCCCATCCTACCTTTGCACCTACCGAGTGTCCTTTGGCTGTTATGGTTTTCATATCAAAAACTTGTCCGGTATAATAGTTTACGCCTCCGATTAAAACCAAAGCTAGTTCCTCGCCCACTTCGTCAATTTTAGCCAAAACATCCTCTAGGCGAATATTGTGTTCGCCATCTCTACGTTTGATTTCGACAATGGCTTCTTTCGGGTCAAAACCGTGATGTCTTACTTGTGATTGTAGTAAATATTGGTCAGACGGAAAAGCTTTTTCTTCACACAAAATTTTAAATCTCTTTGTAGTCGGGCGATAAAACGAAACCATCATCAGGTGTAGATTTACTGTCAAGGTATTCATTACCGAAACCTCACTTGGTTTTGCTCCAACCACTCGACTCAAAGGCTCTGCGAAACGCTCGTGATAATCCCACCAAGGTTTATCTGCATAAAAATGACCTTCCACAGCTAGTTCTGCCCAGTCTTTCATCACTTCATCCACATATTTTTGGGCTCTTTTGGGTTGTAATCCGAGGGAATTACCTACAAAATAAATAACCTGCTTTCCGTTTACTTTCGGAAAAATAAATTCATCTCTGTATTTGGCTAATTTATCTTCTTTGTCTAATTGTTGAGCAAATTCAAGTGTATTTTGGAAGTTCATATTTTTTATGTGTGTTATTTTTGATTTTGTTTTCTCAAATACGTTTCAAACGTAAAATCATATTGATGTTTTTCATCTTTTGAATGAAATTCAGATTGTACCAATCTCCATTTTGTCGGATCAATTTCTGGAAAAAACGTATCGGCTTCAAAAGTGTGATGAACTCTTGTAAGTTCAATTTTATCGGCAATATTTATGGTTTGATTGTATATTTCTCCTCCCCCTACTACAAAAGCTTCTTGATCAGCCGGAATTGCTCCGAGAGCTTGTTCTAAATTCTGGACAACTGTAATTCCTTCTTTTTTAAAGTCCGGATTTCGGGTAATTACGATATGTTTTCGTCTGGGTAAAATTCCGGGCAGAGATTCAAAAGTTTTGCGTCCCATAATGATGTAACCATCAAGAGTCAGACTTTTAAACCGTTTTAAATCATCCGACAAATGCCAGATAAGCTGGTTGTTTTTACCTAACGCATTGTTTTGAGCTGCTGCTGCAATTATCGTAATCATTCTGAAGTTGTATTCTCTCCTGAAGATAGTTCTTCAGTTTTATATTGCTCTTCTACTTTTTTCTGTAGCTCGTCAATTCTTCGTTTTTGTTTTGCAACCAATTTATCAATTTCCTCACGTTCCCATTGTTTGTTCATAAAACGTTTGGTGATAAAAACATTTATAAAATGAAGGATAAACAGAAATGCCCAAGCCAATATTATCCAATACGACCAATTCGGATAAGTTATTCCTACATTAAAGAGTTTTTCGATTACCAACAAAAAAATACTCCCTACAAAAAACAACACAAAGTGCACAAACAAATTTCTTTTTTGCTTAATACGTTTGCGAGCGCTTTCGTATAATTCGTGATTGAGCTGTTCCATATAAACTATTTTTTACAGGTTCTAAAAGTAATGATAATTCTAAAAATTGCCAAGAATATTTTTAACTGCTACTTTGTTTGCTCGCTTTATACAACGGAACTGTAGAACAGGCCTCACCAAACATAATGCTTTTGGCAAAAGGTTGTAAATACTGACAAGCCAACACTAAGGCATTTTCTGGCACAGGTTTATTGGCACAACCTTTTATAAGCACAGGTTTGTCATTGTATTGTGAAAAATCTATTTGAGAAAGAATTTCTTGATACAAAACTTCATTGAGGTTTTCTTGGGTTCCGATAATCGTTTTTTTGGCGATTCCCCCTAAATGCATGGTTACCAGACTAAAAGCCCAAGCTGGGATTATCGCATCTGTCGAACACGACAAATATACATAAGCATCTTTATATTTGCTCCAATCGTGATTTTTGAGGCTTTCTCTAAACTCTTTTTCTTTTAGAATAAAACCTTCCCAAAGCCATTGAGAAATGTCAATTCCGATTCGTTCCCCTTCCGGAAAATAATCTTCTAAATCAAAGATTTGCAACGGACTTTTGGCTACTCGGTTAATGATTTCTTCTTCCATAATTATCACTTCAGAACATACGTTCCTTTTGATTTTTTTATTCCTAAATACTCTAAATAATTTTGTTCTGTAAAGTTACCATACTTTTCGAAATATTCGAAATGAATTGGCAAATGTTCTAAGTCGGATTTTAACACCTTATGTGTGGTAAAAATCTTTCTGAAAAGCCAAGTCATAAAGTCGGAGTTTAAAAGCTTAGTCAACTCCTTTCCACTTACAGGAAAGGTTGGGTTCAGAACCAATAAATTGGCACTATTCAGAACATATCTTTGTTTGGTATCACAATAAAAACAAAGCTGATTAGAGATAAATTTATATATCAGCTTTTCTTGAGCTTGATACAAATATTCTGGTGCAGTTTGTTGGTATTTCTTTAAATTTTTATCGATAAAACACGTAGCTTTTTTAAGTCCTTCTTTTGAAATATCCGAACCTCGATAAACCGGAATCCAACCTTTTTTGGGTTTTGTCTTACACAACATTTTATTGTTTCCGGTTACAATTCCGACTCCAAAAACTGCATTATTTTTTAAGGTTATATGAGGTTTTTGATAAATATATTTGACAAGTTCGGCTTCGCTTTGAGTGGTGCTAAAATTCAGAATAAGCTTCGGGTTTTTAATAAACGAACTTTGATTTCGTTTATTAATTACGCCTTCTAACTCACAACTTACCAAATGATTTTCGCTTGAGGTTTCCTTTGTCAAAACAATTGCTTGTGCTTTGGTCAAAAGGTTTTTAAATGGTTTTTTATAGTCAATCAACCTATCGACTTGGTGCTCTAACACTTTTTTTCTCACATCTTCAAAAACAGAAATAGTAAAAAAAGAGTCGGGTAGCAGAAAACCTAACTTTCCGTTTTTCCGAAGTAATTCTATGCTTCTAAAAAGGAACAAGGAAGCTGTGTCAAGACTTTTTCCGGCTCCAAAAAGCTTACCGTATTTTTGCTTTTCCTTTTTTGAGATTTTTTTCCCCCAAGGCGGATTGGTAAAAATGAAATCAAATTTCTTTTTTTCTTGGATTGATTTTTCTAAAAAATCAGCAGTTACAATATTTTTGGAATAGTATCCGGTTTGCTCAAAAATTCGTTTTTTGGTGATTTCGACCGCATTTTGATCTATATCATATCCAAAAACATTTTCGGGTTTAAAGCCTAATCGAATAGCTTCTAAAATAAAGTTTCCGCTACCGCAACACGGATCTAAAAAAGTTTTATGCGAAAGATTTTCTTCAAAACCCTTCATCATATCTTTTACGATAAAATCGGGAGTGTAATAGATTCCCTCTTTGTTTTTGTAAGAATCCGAGAGTGCGTTTTCGTACGTAATTCCGAGTATTTCGGGATTTTTGGTCCTGTTTATTTTGTTTTGAATTTCTTCGGAAATTTCGTCGTGATTATGAAAATCTTTTAGGCGTTTATTGGCTCTAGCATTGAGCTTTTGTTTTCCTGCTACTTTTTCAAAAAAAAAATCGATGGATTCTTGAGGTATTTTTCCGTTTTCTGAAACCGACAAAAAGCCTGTCTTTACCCAATTTCGAATTGTCAATTCCGAAACTTGTAACTCAAGAGCTACCTCGGAAATAGACTTTAACTGAAGTTGAGTTTTAAACACAGGTTATACAAATTCTTTAAATGATTATCAATCAAATTTTCTTGATAATGTTACAGCATTCCAAGTTCAAGTTTTGCTTCTTCACTCATCAAGTCTCTTGACCAAGGCGGATCAAAAGTAAGTTCTAATTCAACTGATTTTACAGCATCAATCGCCTTTACTTTTTGTTCTACTTCTTGTGGTAAACTCTCTGCTACAGGACAATTTGGCGAGGTAAGTGTCATCAAAATCTTTACGTCCATATCTTCATTTACCATCACGTCATATATGAGGCCTAATTCGTATATATCCACAGGGATTTCGGGGTCATAAATACTTTTTAGAACCCTTACAATTTGTTCTCCTAAACTAATATCATCTTTAAATTCTTCCATCTTTTGTTTAAGTATTAACTAATTCTTTGCCTGAAAAGCTAAAGCATACATCTTTATTTGTTTAATCATCGAAACCAAACCATTGGCACGCGTTGGAGAAAGATGTTCTTTCAGTCCGATTTCGTCAACAAAATCCGTTGATGCTTCTAAAATATCTTGCGGACTTTGGTTCGAAAAAACTCGAATCATAATAGCTATGATTCCTTTGGTCAGAATGGCGTCGCTATCAGCCGTAAACACGACTTTATCGTTCTTTTGTTGTGCATTTAACCATACTTTAGACTGGCATCCTTTGATGAGGTTTTCGTCTGTTTTGTATTTTTCATCAATAATCGGAAGTGATTTTCCGAGTTCGATAATGTATTCGTATCGTTCTGTCCAATCATCAAACATCGCAAACTCGTCAATGATTTCGTTTTGAACTTCTGTAATTGTCATTATTTATTCTTTTTTGCGTTGGCATAAAGGCTTACAATTTTATCAACGAGGTTTTTGATTTCTTTTGGAGGTGCTCCTTCGTCAAATTCGTTTGATTCGTAAACTTCTTGTTTATATATTACTCTCGTTTTAGTTGCTCTGGCAGCATCTGTATTTCTTTTAGCTGTCGGAGCTTCGTAAGATTTTATTTTATTTCTATCTATTTTTTGAACTTCTTTGACCAATGATTTCCAATCTTTATCGGTCAGCGGATAATAATTTATGGTTTCTCCTTTTGTCAAAGACTTTTCCATAACCACTAACGAATCATTTTTGATAATTACTTTACTAAAACTTCCTCTAGTTTGAGCATCATACTCAAATACCAAGTCTTCCTTTAATGCTTTAGCATCCGAAGAGGAACATCTGTTTATTGAGACTGCAAAAACAGTTAGCAATAGGATGGTTATTGTTTTCATAGTTTGATTTTTGGGTAGTACAAAGTTAGTTAAATTAGCTGAGAAGTTTAAATAACACAATTTTTTCTTTGTAAAAAATGTTGAAAGAAACTTAATTTACAAAAAAGAATCAGTATAAATAACTATCTTTATAGTCTGAAATCTTATCACTAGACTATGAAAACAAGAAAGAAAATCGTAATAATAGGCGCTGGATTTGCAGGTTTAAAACTAGCTCAGAAGCTAAACAACACTGAATATGATATTTTGCTTTTAGACAAGCATAATTATCATCAATTTCAGCCTTTGATGTATCAAGTGGCCACAGCCCGACTCGAACCTACTAGTGTTTCGTTTCCTCTTCGTAAAGTTTTTCAGAAATCTAAAAATGTAAAAATCAGAATTACTGAGGTTTTGAGTGTTAATCCCAAAGACAAATATGTAACTACTACGTTAGGAAATTACGAGTACGACTATTTGGTGGTTTCATTTGGGTGCACCTCTAATTTTTTCGGAAATAAAAACATCGAAAAATATGCTTATCCGATGAAATCTATTCCGGAGGCATTACAACTTCGCAATCAAATCTTACAAAATTTTGAGGATGTCTTGGTAACAGAACCTGAAGAAGCAGAATCTTTGTTGAATTTTGTAGTAGTGGGAGGTGGCCCGACAGGCGTTGAACTTTCGGGAGCGTTGGCTGAAATGAAAAAAAATATTCTTCCGAAAGATTATCCGGAAAAAGACTTTTCGAATCTGAATGTATTTTTAATAGAAGGTTCTCCTAACACTCTTAATGTTATGAGTGATTTGGCCAAAAAAGCTTCTCGACAATATCTCGAAGATTTAGGCGTAAAAGTTATTACAGAAATGTATGTAACTGATTATGACGGAGAGATTGTTACGCTAAAATCAGGAGAGCAAATAAAGACGAGGAACCTTATTTGGGCTGCAGGTGTTACCGGAAATGTATTAGAGGGAATTCCGCCTGAAGTGATTACTAGAGGCAATCGGATTATGGTCAATCGACATAATCAGGTTGAAGGTCTTGAGGGAGTTTATGCTTTGGGAGACATTGCTTTTATGAAAACTCCCAAATATGAATTTGGTCATCCTCAATTAGCAAATGTAGCCCTAAATCAGGCTGAGCTTTTAGCTCAAAACTTTAAAAATATGCTACACGGAAAACCTTTGAAAGAATTTGAATATCATGACAAAGGTTCGATGGCAACAGTCGGAAAACGCAAAGCTATTGTTGACTTACCTAAATTTAGCTTTAAAGGTCGTTTTGCTTGGTTTTTCTGGATGTTTTTACACCTGATGTTGATTTTGAGCGTAAAAAACAAACTTTCTATTTTCGTGAATTGGATGATGAGTTATTTTTATAATGATTCTACTTTAAGAGTCATTTTAAATTCTAAAACCAAAGACGAACAGCAAGAGTAGATTATATATTCAAAACAATCGAAAGCAATACGGAGATTAAAAAAGTAGAAAGCGATAAAACCTTGAGTTCAGGGTCGTATTGTTTTGGGTTTTGATAGCTGGCTATCCTTTTTAGATGCAATAAAACAGGAATAAAACCTATTAAAAACAGGTATTGAAGCAGTCTGAAATCTTTTAGCCAAGCAAACACTGAAAGTGAAAGCATAGCTAAAATTACAATTATAAAATGAGAGACTTTTGCTTTTTTTCCGCCTATTTTTACGACTAAAGTATTTTTATTTGAGGCTCTGTCTGATAGTTCGTCTCTCATATTATTCAGATTTAAAACTCCTGCACTCAACAGTCCGACAGCACAAGCAGGAAGCATTAAAACCCAATCCAATTGTTTGGCATACAAAAAATAGCTCCCAAGTACGCTCAATAATCCGAAAAATAAAAACACAAAAACATCTCCTAAACCTCTGTATCCGTAGGCTGAATTTCCGATGGTGTATTTAAGAGCTGCTGCGATTGAAGTAATTCCTAACACTAAAAACAAAAGAGTGTATAAAAAATTCTCTTTGCCAAACGAAATATAAATCAACAAAACCGCTACTAGGAACGTCAAAACACTAGTTAAGATAATTCCGTTTTTCATTTGTTTTATCGAAATCACTCCACTCTGAATCGCTCTTTCGGGACCAATTCGGGTTTCGTTGTCGGTTCCTTTTACTCCATCTCCATAATCATTGGCAAAATTGGAAAGAATTTGCAAACCTAAAGTTGTTACTATTGCTAAAGAAAAAATTCTCCAATCAAAAAGCCCTTGATGCATAGCATAAAAACTTCCCACTATAATTCCCGAAACCGAAAGTGGTAAGGTTCGTAATCGAGCTGCTTGTATCCAGTGTTTCATATTGTAAGTTTCAGGCGACAAAGATACTCTTTTCTCTATTTTTAAAATCTACATCCAATGTTTATTTGAACTTTCTACTTGATAAAGCCAATAATTAATTTGTTTATTGATTTCGGAAAAATTCGCAAACCTAAAGCTAAGGTCACCTCCTGCTGTATGCAAAATGATATGTCCT
>Ga0209075_1003696_pt1 | contig 12567 bp, 12 predicted proteins | sample Stecom2011_FD_187523 | JGI IMG/M metagenome (GOLD analysis project Ga0209075, IMG submission 187523) | Agricultural soil microbial communities from Utah to study Nitrogen management - Steer compost 2011 (SPAdes) (version 2) | ecosystem: Environmental > Terrestrial > Soil > Agricultural land...
CGAACAAGGTGGGCAAACCATGTCTATGGCGCAAACAGTAGGAGACTACAAAGAAATAAAAGGAGTGAAAATACCTCAGTTTATGTCAATTCCATTAGGACCAGGCATGAATATTGACTTAGAAGCAAAAGAAATTAAAGTAAATGAAGGCGTTACTGACGCTGATTTCAAATAATCAAGTTTCTTTTATGAACAAAAAAAGTGGCAATCTTCGGGTTGCCACTTTTTGTTTATAACGCAATCTCAAAAGGCTTTAGTTGCTGTAAGTCTTTTAAATTAATAATCCAACTTAGGCTTATAATTTATCTATCAGTACACGACAAAAATTATAAACAACTCAAGAATAGTCATTTAACTGCATAGATACATAGTTTTTATGCGTTTTTCTGTCCTTATAGTTCTGTCAAAGACAAAATACATAGCTCACATAACCTATGTTTTGCCAAAGGCAAACTAAAAACATAATTATAAACAGACAGCCTATGTGTCTATGTAGTTGAAATTCAGTATAGTATGTTTTTTTTTCCTGTATTTAAAATTTATCTACACTATTGTACGATAATTTTGTGCTGATGAATCCCTTTGTTTGTAGATAATCGCAAAATGTATGTGCCAGTAGCTAAGCTTTTTACCGAGATGTTTTGGGTAATATTTTCGTCGGTTTGCACTACTTTTCCTGTATAATCTATTATTTCTGCTTTGTGGATTTGAATAGTTTCCGGCAGGTCAAAATATAACATATCTTTTGCCGGATTTGGGTAAACTTTGATAAGTGATTTGTTAAATGATGCGTCAGAAGCGGTGCAATCAATAGGATTGTCAACAAAATGATAATCGACATGTATGAAATTAATGATATCCCATGTTGAGTAAGGTAGTTCATCATTTAATGCACCCTCGGCATCATCTACGATTATACAAACATTTGCCCACAGATAGTCTTCGGGGCTATCCATACAGGATGCAGCAGGGCAGTAAATAATAAGAGTTGTATTTTCGAAGTTATTGCCATTTTTTAAATTTATCTGTCGTATTCCTGGTGCATCCAAGGTGTGAATATTGGGGTTGTTGCTCAAATCAATTTCGTCGAAAAAATTAAGTGGATATACGTCACCACCACTAGACATACGCAAATGTTCTAACAATGGGTTATTAGATACATCAAGCCAAGTAAGCATATTGTCGTTAACATCCAAATACCTGAGTTGAGTTAAAGTGCTAAGATTTAATTCTTCAACTACCGTCCAGTTTATTCGTAATGTATCAACATTTACAAAAGCTTCTAACCCTGTGAGATCTTGTATAAAATCATCAGGATAACTAACCGAGCCATCATCAGGCGTTGTTATGTACAAGTTTGTTACTTGTTCTGCATCGGTAGTTAGTATTTGCCCGTTAATTTCTCCGTCAGAGTCTATCCCTAAATCAATCAGAGCTTGTTCAAAAAATGGGTCAGGTATGGCAGTGGTTTGGGCATAAGTCGTTAGTCCAAATGCTAATATAAAGTATGTGATAAATTGTGTTTTCATAATTATCGAATAATTAATTTATGCGGATAAAAGCCTTTATTGGTAGATAATCGCAAAATGTACGTGCCAGTAGCTAAGCTTTTTACAGAGATGTTTTGGGTAATATTTTCTTCGGTTTGCACTACTTTTCCTGTATAATCTATTATTTGTGCTTTATTGATTTGAATAGTTTCTGGTAGGTCAAAATATACAATATCATTGGCTGGATTTGGATAAATATTTATAGATGATTCATCAAATACTTGGGCAGAAGCTGAGCAATCAATAGGATTGTCAACAAAATGGTATTCAACTCTGTTTCCGCTCATAACCTCCCAATCATTATACGGAACTTGATTGTTTTGTGCGGTAGTTACATCATCTACTTCAATGCACACAGTATTTATTGTTCCACTGTCATCATCAGGGTCTTCGTTAATCATCCACCATGGGAAAAGACTGATGTCTATATACATATCAGGGTTGTTATTTCCGTTTTTTAAATTGATGTATTTAATTGAAGACATGTTATATAAATTAACGATTTTGATATTTGGATTATTGCTAAAATCTAATTCTTCAATATAGTTAAACGGTCCAACATCAAGTCCAGGATTACCTGCATAAAACTCTTCTAACAATGTGTTTGCTGATAAATCAAGAGGTTCATTAAACCCATATTCGCTACCTAACTTCGTATGTATGAGGTTTAATACTTTGAGCTGTGTGTTTTGAGTAAGGTCAATATGAGAAATAATTACATAACTAATACGCAACGTTTCCAGAGAAGCGAAACCTTCGATACCTGTAAAATCAATTCCTCCATCATAATTGTAATCATAAAAATCATTATTATTAAGTATCAATTCGGTAATGTTCTCTATATCACTTGTTAAAACTTGTCCATTTACTTCTTCATCGGAATCTATACCTAAATCAATCAGAGCTTGTTCAAAAAATGGATCAGGTATGGCGGTGGTTTGTGCATAATTGGTTAGCCCAAATGCCAACAAAAGATATGTGATAAATTGTGTTTTCATAATATTTAACTTCTAATTTATTCTAAAAGTACACAAAAATGGATTCAACCACAAAAATTAACTAAATTTAAAATGATTCTATGCTTTAAAAATGAAAGATAATTTTTAACTTCTTTCTTTGTATATTTGTGGGTATGAACGAGCATCTCAATCCAAATAAAAATCCGGAAGAATTTGAAGTAGAAAAAAAACTTCGTCCGTTGTCCTTTGACGATTTTGCAGGACAAGAACAGGTATTGGAAAATCTGAAAATATTTGTAGAGGCCGCCAATTTGCGTGACGAGGCCTTAGATCACACTTTGTTTCATGGACCACCGGGTTTAGGAAAAACGACCTTAGCACATATTTTAGCAAGTGAACTCAATGTGGGCATAAAAGTGACCTCCGGACCGGTTTTGGACAAACCAGGGGATTTAGCTGGATTATTAACCAATCTGGAAGAAAGAGACGTGCTGTTCATTGACGAAATACACCGATTGAGCCCAATAGTGGAGGAATACCTGTATTCTGCCATGGAGGATTTTAAAATTGACATCATGATTGAATCAGGGCCCAATGCCCGCACGGTGCAAATCAACCTCAATCCATTTACTTTGGTAGGAGCCACAACGCGCTCAGGATTGCTAACTGCACCAATGCGTGCACGATTTGGCATCCAAAGTCGTTTGCAATATTATAACACCGAATTGCTCTCGACGATTATTGAACGAAGTGCCGAAATTTTAAATGTTCCAATCCATTACGAAGCAGCCGTAGAAATTGCCGGTCGAAGTCGAGGAACGCCGCGTATTGCCAATGCTTTGTTACGCAGGGTGAGAGATTATGCGCAAATTAAAGGCAATGGAACCATCGATGTGGCAATCGCTCGATATGGATTAAATGCCCTTAATGTTGATAAATATGGCTTGGACGAAATGGATAATAAAATCCTATCCACTATTATTGATAAATTTAAAGGTGGCCCAGTTGGGATTTCAACCTTGGCGACTGCCGTTTCCGAAAATGCTGAAACCATAGAAGAAGTTTACGAGCCTTTTCTGATCCAAGAGGGATTTATTTATCGAACCCCAAGAGGGCGGGAGGTAACGGAAAAAGCCTATCTTCATTTGGGTAAAGTAGATAAAAAATTTCAAGGAGGATTGTTTGATGAATAATATTGTCAGACAACAACATACCGATTGGATAAAAGCCGAAGCCAAACGATTGGGGTTCTTGTCTTGCGGAATTTCCAAAGCTGGATTTCTCGAAGAAGAAGCGCCAAAACTGGAACGTTGGCTCAACCAAAATATGCACGGTGAAATGCACTATATGTCAAATCACTTCGATAAGCGATTGGATCCAACCTTGCTGGTGGATGGCGCCAAATCAGTGATTTCCCTGTTGCTGAATTACTATCCCGAAAAAACGCAAAATCCAACGGATAATTATAAAATATCCAAATATGCGTACGGTGAAGATTACCATTTTTTGATAAAAGATAAACTGAAGTCATTATTTACATTTATCCAAGAGCAAATAGGAGAAATAGACGGACGTGTTTTTGTAGATTCAGCACCGGTTTTGGATCGTGCTTGGGCAAAACGAAGTGGCTTGGGCTGGATAGGCAAAAACAGTAATTTAATTAGCAAGCAAACTGGTTCTTTTTTCTTTATTGCTGAGTTGATTTGCGACTTGGATTTGGTGTATGATTTGCCTGTTGCCGACCATTGTGGTACGTGCACAGCCTGTATTGATGCCTGTCCAACTGAGGCTATTGAACAGCCTTATGTGGTCAATGGCAGCAAATGTATTTCGTATTTCACTATTGAACTCAAGGATGAAATTCCGACTGGATTGAGCGAGCAATTTCAAGATTGGGTGTTTGGTTGCGACATTTGCCAAGATGTCTGCCCATGGAATAGGTTTTCTCATCCGCATAGCGAAACCAAGTTTCAGCCCAACGAAAATCTGTTGGATTTTACCAAAAAAGATTGGGAAGAACTCACCCAAGAAACTTTTAATGAGGTGTTTAGAAAATCAGCGGTAAAACGAACCAAATATTCGGGTTTCATGCGAAATATTCAATACCTCAACGAAAAAAAGTAAACCGAATATAGGTTTATTAATCGCCAAAACCTGTTTGTATCATGACGTTGCCGGCAAGTATTTTGTGGATAGGACATGCATTGGCAATGGAGTACAATCTTTTTCGCTGGCTTTCATCTACCTTGCCTTCCACGTAAAGTGTTCGGATAAATTGCGTTGTGCCGGTTTCTTTATCTCTTTTAAATGTTACATCTACATCAATTTGTCCAACATCCCATTTTTTCCTATCGGCATACATCCGCAGGGTAATAGCGGTACAGGATGCCAAGGAACCTGCAAGTAATTCGCCCGGTGTCAGACCAGTATCAGCGCCACCAAGGCTCGCAGGTTCATCTACAATAATCTCGTGTTTCTTGCCGCTTACAATGGTTTTGTATTTTTCTGTGCCTATGCTTGCTTTTATTTTCTCCATAATTATTTCTTTAAAGGTTTTGGGTAAGGAACATAACCGGTTTCGTTCGGAACTTTCGGGAATCGTTGGTGAATCCAATCATCTTTGGCTTGTTCTATTTTTTCTTTGCTCGACGAAACAAAATTCCAGTTAATAAAGCGTTCTTCCGGAAATGCTTCACCGCCAAAGAGGTAAATAATCGTATTTTCGTCCATTTCAAATTCACACAATTTGCTGTCTTTTGCTACAAGAATTTGATTCGGACCATAAGTATTGCCATCACTTTTGATGCTTCCTTGCAAAATATACAAAGCGCTTTCGCCAAATAAATTATCGCCGATGTTTAGTTTTTGTGCAGACGTATTTTTTATCTCTACAAAATACAAAGAACTGTGAACCGGAACGGGTGATTTCTTGCCAAAAGCTTCTCCTGCAATAAGTTTGATGTTCACGTTATCTTGTTGCCATTCTGGAATATCATCGGCAGAAATATGCGTAAAAGATGGTTCAACGTCTTCCAATTCTTTAGGTAATGCCACCCAGATTTGTAACCCGTGAAGGTTTTTGTCTGTTTGACGCAGGTTTTCAGGAGTTCTTTCGGAGTGGACAACGCCTTTTCCGGCAGTCATCCAATTAACAGCTCCAGGGTGGATTTCCATTGCTGTGCCTATGCTATCTCGATGCATAATTGCGCCTTCAAACAAATAAGTCAACGTAGATAATCCGATATGCGGATGTGGCGCAACATCCAAGTTTTGGTAATCTTTTAATTGGGCGGGTCCCATGTGGTCGATAAAAATAAAAGGACCAACCATTCTTTTTTGACGGAAAGGCAATAATCGACCTACCATAAAATTGCCTATATCGGCAGCGCGTTCTTCAATAATAAGGGAAACATTTGACATGTTCTTGAGTTTTATTTGTTTAATCTTCTAATATACCAAATTTTCCTTGATTAAAATCATCAATGGCTTGGATAATTTCATCACGACTATTCATTACAAATGGTCCGTGAGAAACAATTGGTTCGTGCAAGGGTTCGCCGCTCATTAGCAGTACAACCGCGTTTTCTGTTGCTTCGATAGTAATATTCGTTGCATTATTTTCAAACAAAACCAAATGGTCTGTCTCTACTTTTTGTTGATGATTAACCGATATTTCTCCTTCAATAACTAATAAGGCGGTGTTATAATTTTCAGGAAAAGAAAAATCGGCTTTGCCTCCTTGGTTTAGTTTGGCATTGAGTAAATGTATGGGCGAAAAAATTGATGCAGTTCCTTTTGTGCCTTGGTAATCTCCGGCAATCACTTCGATAAAACCATTGTTGTCTGGCAACTTGTGTTTTGCGATTTGATTATTGGTGATGCTTTGGTATTTTGGGGCAGACATTTTATCTTTTGCTGGCAGATTGACCCACAATTGCACCATCTGAAAATCGCCACCTGTTTGGTTAAAACTCTCTTCGTGGTATTCTTTGTGCAAAACGCCGGCAGCAGCTGTCATCCATTGTACATCTCCTTCGCCAATTACGCCTCCGCCTCCAGCACTATCGTGATGTGCAACTTTACCTTTGTAGGCTATGGTTACGGTTTCAAATCCACGATGCGGATGAACGCCGACGCCCTTTGGTTCTGTTGAAGGAGGAAAATGAAACTTGGAGTTGTAATCCAAAAGGATAAATGGATCCATCCGTTTCATGCTTAGCGGTTCCACACTTGGAATAAAATTGTGTACCCTAAAACCGTCACCAACAAAATGTGGGGTTCTTGGAGGTATGATGGCTTGTATGTTTCTTGTGGTCATGATAAATTATTTAATAAAGTGAGATTTGGCCTTGTGATTATCTGCCTAATAAAGCCTTTTCTTTGAAAAATTGAATTTTCTCTTGGTGTTCGTTGTGTAGGTCTTCGTTGCTTATTTTTCCGGCGGTAAAATTTTGGTAAAACGACGGCAATGAGAAGGTTGTAACAACATCTGCTCCACATTTTGGAAAAAATGAATGCGCAGCTTTCATCACATTTCCGCCGCCATAACCGCCCGGTGATGTACTCATAAGCATCATGGGTTTGTTGTGGAAAAAATTCATATCCAATCGGCTACACCAATCCATGATGTTTTTAAAAGCCACGGTGTAGCTACGGTTGTGTTCAGCAAGAGAGCAAATAATGGCATCAGCTTGGGTGATGGCTTGGATGAATTGTTGTGCTTGTGGCGGAAAACCTTCTTTTTCTCGGTCAACAGAGAATATAGGCATTTCGAAGTCGTTCAAATCTAAAAATGTAAGATCAAATTCCGAAAAATAGCCCAAAGTGTGCTGGACGAGTTGCCGATTGATAGACGTACTGCTATTGCTACCAGCAAATGCGATGATTTTTTTCATAGTGTAATTGAGGTTCTTAGGCTAAAACGTCTCTAATGTCTTCATTCTTGTCAAAAACACTTTTGGCAAACGGACAAAGCGGAATGATTTTGATAGACTTGTTTCTGGCAAATTCCACTGCTGCCATGAGCATTTTATTACCAACTCCTTTTCCGCTGAAATCTGGATTTACACTGGTGTGGTCGATGATTATTTTGTCGTTTCCTGCCCAAGAATACGTCATTGTGCCGGCTTCTTTGTTGTCTTCAACGGCTTTGAAAAGCCCTTTTGTTTCTTCGTTGATTTGTTGGATTTCCATGATGTTTATTTTTTTATTGTGTTATAATTAGGATTAAAGTGCCATCGGAACGTCCATTAACAGGATTTCTGTTTCGGGAGAATCAATGGTGATTTTTATTTCGTCCACATTCCACATTCCAAAACCGTCTCGGTGATGAAGCGCTTGCCCTTGGATAGTAGCTTTTCCGTTGATGATAAAGGCGTAAACACCATTTTCTTTGTCTTTGATTTGATAGGTTAGGGATTTCCCTTCGTCAAATTTACCTAAATGGAACCAAGCGTTTTGGTGAATCCATACGCCTTTTTCGTTAGGGTTTGGAGAGATAATTTGTTCAAATTTATTTAGCCTATCATTCTCGTTCAGTGTGATTTGGTCGTAACGTGGCGCAACATTTCGCTGGTTAGGAAAAACCCAAATTTGCAAAAACTTTGAGGGTTTGTCAGCATTTGGATTGTACTCGCTATGCTGCACGCCGGTACCAGCACTCATCACTTGGATATCACCTTGTTTGATTAGTTTTTTATTGCCCATGCTGTCTTTATGTTCCAAATCTCCTTCGAGCGGAATGCTGATTATTTCCATATTCTCGTGCGGATGTGTACCAAATCCCATACCGGCATCAACGATATCGTCGTTTAAAACACGCAATACGCCAAAGTGCATGCGCTCCGGATTGTGGTAACTGGCAAAACTGAAGGTGTGATGGGAATCTAACCAACCGTGATTGGCATGTCCTCGAGTTTCTGCTTGGTGTAATACTGTATTTTTCATAATGTGCTGATTTTTGTTATTTAAATTATTAATACAAATTTCGGACATTGAAAATATATATACATTGATGTATGGTAAGAAACAATAATAATCGTTTTATTCCTTGTTTTTTGTTAATTCTTTCCGAACTCTGCTTAAACTTTCAGGAGTAATGCCCAGATAAGAGGCAATCATCCACTGCGGAACTCTTTGGATTAAATCAGGGTACAGTCGAATAAAATCCAAATATCGTGCTTCGGCACTTGCGCTAATCAAAAGATGAACCCTGTTTTGTAATTGTCGGATGTGATTTTGTAAAATATATTCGTTGTATCGCCGAAATTGCGGACTAATATCACTGAGTGCGCTAAAGAAATCCGTGTCGAGCATTACTACTTTGGTGTCCTCGACAGCATCAATAAAAAAATCTGAAGGCTGGTTAAAAAACAAACTGCTACGGTCGCTGATAAACCAACGCTCATTAGCAAACTGAATGATGTGTTCCTTGCCCAAGTGGTCGATGCTATATTGTCTTAACAAACCTTCTTCTACATAAAATATGTGATGACATACTTGCCCTTCACGCAAGGCAAACTCGCCTTTTTGGAATGTTCGAAACTGTAATTTGTCCGAAATTTCTTCGAGCTGTTGGTCTGTAACGCCAGCGTTTTCTTTTAGGTAGGTGTTGAGCTTTTGGGTCATTATATAGCTTTGAACTGCGATTATTTTTTGTGTTGGCGAAGTGTCTCTCCAAGACAAATATAATGATTTTTCCTGGTTGTAATCATGCAGATTGCTATAGATTGACGGGTAAAGTAAACTTATCCTAACGTCTATTGATTATTTCTTGTCTCGATAAGCCAAATAAAATATTTGAGGCAAAACGGTTAAGGCTAAAATCATACAAACGAGTAAGCCACCAACAATCATAATAGCCAATGGTTTTTGAATTTCTGAACCCATGCCAGACGAGAGGGCTGCTGGCAACAAGCCTAATGACCCCATTAAAGCAATCATTACTATGGGGCGGATTCGGTCATAAACACCTTGGTGGATAGCGTCCTTCAGACTCATTTTTCGCCTATTTTCTTTGATGACGGCGATCAGGATAATGCTGTTGATGGTATTGACCCCAAAAAGGATAATAAATCCAATGCCTGCCGAAATTCCAAAGACTGTGTCGGTTATCCAAAGAGAAATAAACCCTCCGATAAAAGCAAACGGAATGGTGCTTGCGGCAATCAAGGTGTCTTTAACCGTTCCAAAATTGAAATAAAGCAAAAATAAAATCAATAACAATACAGCAGGTACTATCATTGCTAATTGTGCAGTTGCTCTTTCTTTGCTTTCAAACTCGCCTGCCCATTCCACTTTGTTTGATTCCGGAATATTAGTCATTTCTGCTACATTGGTCTTTGCCTCGGTTATAGTACTCCCCAAGTCTCTTCCTTCTACGCTAAATCCAACGGCAATGTATCGGCTACTTCCTTCTCGGTAGATAAAAGTTGGGCCAGTAAGGTAACTGATGGTTGCTATTTCGCGGAGCGGGACTTTGGTTCCGGCTTCGGTCGGGATTAAAATATCGCCAATTTTCTCATCATCGTCACGGTACTCTTTTGCAAACCGAATACGTACATCAAACATCCGGTCGCCTTCGTAAAAAGTTGTGACGGCTCGGCCTCCGATAGCCATTTCAACTACCGCTTGTGCGTTTGCCATATCCACACCATATCTGGCCATTTTGTGATCGTGCAGCTGGATGCGAAGTTCAGGAAGTCCGATGTTTCGATATACATTCAAATCCTGAACACCCTCCACATCTTTAATGGCATCAGCAACTTGGTCGGCATATTCTTCTAACTGAAATAAATCATCTCCAAAAATCTTTACCACTAATGAGCTTTTAACGCCTGCTACGTATTCCTCAACGTTGTCTTGGATAGGCTGACTAAAACCGAAAACGATGCCTGGGTAAACCTGTAATTCTTTACGCATATCATCGATTAATTCATCTTTGGAGAGTTTGCTATTCCATTCTTTCTCAGGATGAAGTTGGATGTGAAATTCAATGTTAAAAAAACCTGTCGGATCAGTTCCGTCATTGGGTCTGCCTACTTGGTTTAGCACAAATTTCACCTCATCAAAAGTACGAATTTTGTCTTTCATTTCTTTTGCCAACCGGGTCGATTCTTGGATGTTGACACTGTTTGGCAAGGTGGCTCTTACATACAAAGCACCTTCGTTGAGGTTTGGGATAAACTCTGTCCCATGATTCATAAAGCCTACACCACAGATTGTGAGTAAACCGACAAAGCTGAATATGGTTGTCTTTTTATACTTATCACTGAAAAGATAAGCTTTATACATCATTTTTTTAAAGAGTTTTGAAACAAAATTTTCTCTTTCCACAATATTTTTTTGAAGTAATACCTTACACATCACTGGCACGTAAGTTATGCTCAAAATAAGTGAGCCTAAAAGTGCATAACCTAACGTAAATGCCAAGGGCGAGAACATTTTTCCTTCAACTTTCTGAAATGAGAAAATTGGAAATAATGCGACAATCAAAATAATTTGTGCAAAAACAATATAACTTGCCACGCTACCGGCGCTTTTTTTGATGAGTCCAGATTTAGACATTTTGTTGAAAACTGGCATGCCGAGCTGGCTGGCTTTCTTTTCCATTGCTACAAAAACAGTTTCGACAATTACCAGCGTGCCTTTCAGAAGCAAGCCAAAATCGATTGCTCCCATGGAAATAAGGTTTGCCGGCAAGCCTTGTATGCGCAACATGATGATTGCGAACAAGAATGACAGCGGAATGACCGAGGCAACAATCAACGTTGTCCGCCAGTTAAATAAGAAAATAAAAACGATGACAGAAACTAAAAATATACCTTCGATGAGGTTTTTTGCCACAGTATTGACCGTTGCATTGACCAATTCAGTACGGTCGATGAATGGTTCTATTTTTACGTTTTCGGGCAGAATTGAGGTGTTCAATTCTTCAATTTTATCTTTTAGGCGTGGAATCACATCACCTGGATTTTCGCCGCGTAGCATAATGACGATTCCTTGTACCAAATCATCCTCGTCTTGCAAACCAACCTGGCCTAATCGTGGCTTGGCAGCTACTTCAACTTCGGCAACGTGTTTTACCAAAATAGGAGTGTTGTTGCGAACTTCAATCAGAATATTTTCGATGTCTTCAACTTTGTCCAATAACCCAACACCTCGTACTACGTATGCTTGAGCGCCTCTTTCGATTACGTCTCCACCAACATTAATATTACTTTTGGAAACGGCTTCGTAAACCTCCAAAGGTGACAAATCATAATTGGCAAGTTCTGTCGGGTTGATTTTTATTTCATAAATTTTCTCTTCTCCACCGAAACTTACAATATCTGCCACACCAGGCACTGCCACTAATTCACGCTCAATTACCCAGTCTTGTAATGCTGTGACTTCTTTGATGGGTTTGTCACTTCGGATAACATAGCGGAAAATTTCGCCTGTGGCGCCATAGGGTGGTTCAATATCTGCGTCTGCGCCATCAGGTAGGTCAATGCCTTGGAGTCGATTAGCAGCATATTGTTGTGCATAAAAATCATCGACATCATCTTCAAAAATAACGGTTACTACCGATAATCCAAAGAGGGAAATAGAACGTACCTCCGATTTTTTCGGAACAGTATTCATTTCTTTCATTATGGGTAAAGTCACAAACTTCTCGACTTCTTCGGCGCTTTTTCCAGGCCATTGGGTAATAACTCTTGCACGAGTATTGGTAACATCCGGAAAAGCTTCGATAGGTGTATTCTTTAAACTGATTATTCCGACAACGACCAATAATGCTGTAAGAAAAAAGACAATAATCGGATTGCGAAGAGAAATTGCTACGATATTTTGAATAAGTTTTTGCATGCTTAAATGATGTGCTAATGTTTTTATTAACAGGTGTTTGTGATATAATTTATTAGGTTCTGGTAACTAATTCTTCAAATACTAACAATTGATTTTGTGTGATTATCTTTTCATTTTCGTTTAAGCCGTTTTCTATATAAGTGATTTCGCCATTTTTGGTCAAAACATTGACTTCTCTGACATCAATATTACAATCATCTTGATAAACT
>Ga0209075_1003697_pt1 | contig 12567 bp, 10 predicted proteins | sample Stecom2011_FD_187523 | JGI IMG/M metagenome (GOLD analysis project Ga0209075, IMG submission 187523) | Agricultural soil microbial communities from Utah to study Nitrogen management - Steer compost 2011 (SPAdes) (version 2) | ecosystem: Environmental > Terrestrial > Soil > Agricultural land...
CCGTTGAGGTCGATCCCCAACGCGATGCTCTGCCCGTGTCCCCGGTGATTAGATGTAATAAGGTCAAATCCTTTTTCAATCGCGGCAATCGCTCCCACGTTGGCGGCCTCTTCACCCACCGAAAAGTGGGTCATTCCCGGAACCACACCACGCTTCACGAGTCGATTCACCTTGTTATCGAAATTGCGGATATCCAGCATCATCCGATGCATCTCCAACATTTTTTCTTTTGTTAATCGCGTCTCTTTTTTTGATTTAGTTTTCGCCATAGCAGCTTCCTTTATACATATATTTTTGTGGATATTTAAATACTTAGAATGATTACATAACAACAGTTCTTACCCTCTATTGTTTGAATAAGAAGCATTTTTATATTTTATTAAATGTTTGTCTCACCTTGCATAAACACCCGTTTTTAAGCGGTTATAAAGCAAATGGAAAGCAAAATAGAAATTATTTACGACTTTTTTATCGTAAATTGAAAATATCCTATATCTTTGTCTTTCGATCTATTTTTTCAGGGCGCGGCCCGACCAGTGGTTTCCGACCGCTTAAAGGTGCGTTGGCCTATATAAAACGAAGAGCGATACGAATGTTTTCAAAAGCATGTGAATACGGGATTAAAGCGGTTCTTTACATCGCCACTCAGTCGCTTCGCGATGTTCGGGTGAAGATGGGAGATATCGTGGAGAACATTGGTTCTCCCGAGGCGTTTACCGGCAAGATATTGAGTTTTCTAACGAAAAACGGCATCGTGGATTCCTACACCGGACCCAACGGCGGGTTCGAGATGAAAAGAGAAAAACTTCACGTGATCTCTATTGCCGATATCGTGAAGGCAATCGACGGAGATTCATTTTTTAATGGCTGCGTGTTGGGATTGGCCAGCTGTGACGAAGAGCATCCCTGTCCCATGCACCATGCAGTTGTAAACATACGGTTAAATATGCGCGCTACTCTCCGGGAAACCACGGTGTATGAATTGGCGACGGGCCTGAAAAATAAAGAATCGATGCTGATACGGTAAAGTAGCACCGAACTAACGCACTGTTTTGACGAAGATAGGCCGCCTGATTTTTTTTGATCCTATTTCAGACATTTTTATCTGAAATACTCGATCCAACTCGAGCCGCCCACACCAACATGATCGCCAACAGTGTTTTAAATGACGATAAAGGGAGTTTGATTTCATTGAACAGTAACAATTAGTAATAAAAAATCATGCAAACCAAAGACATTCATTTTCATCTACTCGCTTTTCCTTCCGTTTTTCTATGGATTGGATTTGTAGGAGCCATTAGCTTCATGGAGGCGTGGTTAAAGTTCCGGGCACCGGGGGTAACACTTCCATTGGGGCTGGGTATCGGCAGCCTCGTGTTTGGTGCTTTGAATAAGGTAGAGTGGGTGCTCGCTATACTGATGGCCGTGGATCTCTTTATGCTCAATAGAAGCGGAATCGACACGCCTCGGCTCTTTTACTTGATCGCGTTGGGCATCCTCATCTTGCAGACTCTCTGGTTATTGCCCGCGCTTGACGCTCGCATCCCTCTTTATCAGCAGGGAATGGACGTGCCTTCATCGCCCCTTCACTTTTATTACGTGGGGACCGAAATCATTAAAGTCGTTTGCCTGTTCGTGACGGGAATTCATTTCATAAAATCAATCCGAATGCTCATATCACAAGTTTATACCTAAAATTTTTTCAGCTATGTCACAAAAAAAGTTATGGATTGCATTTAGCCTGGTCGTGGGCCTGTCGTTTGGCGTGCTCCTCTATTACGGCGCGCAGATTTACCAACAAGCCCCTCCCGTTCCGGAGCAGGTGGTAGATGAAAATGGCACCCCGCTCTTCACGGGAAATGACATCAAGGATGGCCAGAATGTTTGGCAAAGTATCGGGGGACAAGAGATTGGAAGCATTTGGGGCCACGGCGCGTACGTGGCACCCGACTGGACGGCCGACTACCTCCACCGGGAGGCTCAGTATCTCTTAACCAAATGGTCGGGAGAAGAGTACAGCCGCCCGTTTGATGAGTTATCGAACCCCGAGAAAATGTTCCTCGAGAGCCGCCTCCAAGAGTTTCTTCGGACAAACACGTACGACGAGGCGACCGGCACGCTCGTCATCCACAGTGAGCGCTACGAAGCTTTTGAACACAACAAGCGCCACTACACCGGCATCTTCATGGAGGACCCTGAACTCGATGAGTTGCGCGCCGCGTATGCCATCGCGAAAAACACCATTAAGTCGCAAGACCGGATGGACAAGATGGCTACCTTTTTCTTCTGGGCATCTTGGGCATGCGTTACCGAACGCCCGGGCTCGGATGTAACCTATACCCACAACTGGCCGCCCGACGAGCAGATCGGCAACGTGGCCACGAGCGACCTGGTACTGTGGACCGGCTTCAGCATCATCATGCTGCTGGTCGGAATCGGGATCATGATCTTCGTGCAGGCACGTACCCGCGAGGAGGAGACGCTCCGCCCGATGGAGGATCCGTTGATGAACCAGACCATTACTCCCTCCATGTGGGCCGTGAAAAAATATTTCTGGGTAGTAAACCTACTCATCCTCGCGCAGGTGCTATTGGGCGTGATCACCGCGCACTATGGCGTGGAGGGCGACGGCTTTTACGGGATCGACATCGCGAAGTTCATCCCCTACTCCATCACCCGCACGTGGCATATTCAACTGGCTATCTTCTGGATCGCCACCTCATGGCTGGCCACGGGCCTCTATATCGCGCCTTCATTGAGTGGACGAGACCCTAAATTCCAGAAATCGGGGGTGAACGTGCTGTTTGTCGCCCTACTTATCGTTGTGGCCGGATCAATGATCGGACAATGGTTTGGCGTGATGCAACGCTTGGACTTAGTGAACAATTTCTGGTTTGGGCACCAAGGATACGAGTACGTCGACTTGGGACGCTTCTGGCAAATACTCCTGGTGGTAGGCCTCTTCCTATGGTTATGGTTGATGATGCGCCCCATCGTGCCCATTATCAGAAAGAGAACTTCCGAACGGGGAATGCTGATTCTCTTCTTGCTCTCCTGTGCTGCCATCGCGCTTTTTTACGGCGCGGGGCTGATGTGGGGCAGGACCACCAACTTGGCCATCGCCGAATACTGGCGCTGGTGGGTAGTGCACCTCTGGGTGGAAGGATTCTTTGAGGTGTTCGCCACGGTAGTAGCCGCGTTCCTTTTCACCCGCATGGGGCTATTGGGCGTTAAGTCGGCCACCAACAACGTGCTGTTTGCCACCATTATTTTCTTATCGGGCGGTATCTTGGGCACGTTCCACCACCTCTACTTCACGGGTACACCCACCGGGGTAATGGCCGTGGGTGCCACCTTTAGCGCGTTGGAAGTAGTACCATTGGTACTGATCGGCTTCGAGGCTTACCACAACTACCGCATGAGCAAGGCAACCGAGTGGCTCAAAGATTACAAGTGGCCCATCTATTTTTTACTGTCGGTGGCCTTCTGGAACTTCTTGGGAGCCGGGATATTCGGGTTTATCATCAACCCGCCCATCGCCCTCTTCTACATGCAAGGATTGAACACCACGCCGCTACATGGCCACGCCGCGCTCTTCGGGGTATATGGCATGCTGGGTATCGGGTTAATCTTGTTCGTGCTGCGTAGCATGTACCGCAAAGTGAAATGGAACGACAAACTGATCTCCTTTACCTTCTGGTCCCTCAATATCGGCTTGCTGCTCATGCTCTTCTTGAGCCTGTTGCCCGTGGGCCTGATGCAGACCGTGGCCAGCGTGAAGGAGGGGATGTGGTACGCCCGTTCCGCCGAGTTCATGCAACACCCCGTGGTAAACGTCTTCAAATGGCTGCGTACGGTGGGTGACACCATCTTCGCGATTGGAACGCTTACCCTCTTCTGGTTCGTGTACAAGCTGACAATAAAAAAGAAACGTAAATAAAAACAACCTACTATAACGCGCAAACTTAATTTTACTAACATCAGAATAATCCCGGGCGGCTAAAAAACAGCGGCCGAAAAAAAGGGACTATTCCTTAAAACAAAAAGTGATTATGAATATCAACAATCAACGTATCGTCGGAGAAATAGTGGCAGAAAACTACAAAACCGCGGCGATATTTAAACGATACAGGATCGACTTCTGCTGTAACGGCAACCGCACCATCGCCGACGCGACTAAAAGCAAGGAGATCGACGAAGAAAAACTTCTGTCCGAATTAAACGAGGTGATGGCAGAAAAGGTGCAAGGGGAGATCGATTTTAAAGCGTTTCCTATCGACCTGCTGGCCGATTACGTGGAAAAAACGCATCACCGCTACATAGAGCAGCGCATTCCCGAGATCACTCCCTTCCTGAGCAAGGTGGCTCGCGTGCACGGGGCAAACCACCCCGAGTTGCTTGAAGTGGAGCAGCTCTTCACGGAGACGGCGCAAGATTTGGCGGCGCACGTGAAGAAGGAAGAACTGATGCTCTTCCCCTATATCCGTCAAATGGTGAAATCGAACATGGGCGACAAAAAGCGCCCGAAGACAGCCCTTGGCTCGGCTACCGAATACATCGTGCAGATGGAAGAGGAGCACGATGCCGAAGGGGAACGGTTCCGCCGAATTTCGGAGCTGACCGACAACTACACCCCGCCGGCCGACGCGTGCCGTACCTACATGGTTACGTTCGATATGCTGAGGGAGTTCGAAGAGGACCTGCACCGCCATATACATATAGAGAACAATATCTTGTTCCCTAAATCGATGGAGATGGAGCGGGAGCTCGTAGAATAGCACCCGGTGAAAATAGATTGGAAGGCTGTCTCAGGGATTTTCTGAGACGGCCTTTATTTTTTTCGAGGGGTTTCGTGTGATTCCATGACGATTTGACGACGATTTCGCAACGATTTCGCAACAATTTTCCGACAAACTCTCCATGATTTCCTAACGATTTCTTAACGATTTTTCGAGGGGTTTCCCCCGATCTTTCGAGGGTTATTCGCTGGTTCCCCTCCGATGCCTCCCCCTATCCCCTACGTTGGCCCTCCGATGCCTCCTTATAAATTATCGGAGCAACAACGGAAAAACTATGGAGAAATAACAGGGAAATAACGGAGAAACTATGGAGAAACTATAATGAAGTAACGGGGAAACTACAGAGAAATTGCGGGGAAACTATAGAGAAATAACGGGGAAACACCAGTCCATTACTATGGAAAAAGAGAAGTTATTCCCATTCACCACCGAATTATTTTCAACTATTTGGAGAACACACTATAACCCATTACCTTTACAGTGTTCGTACAGCTGCTGCTCAACACCTGAACAGCTGCTTTATCAATGTTTACAAAGAGGAGCTATACCCTATAAAACATGCATCGATTTAAACAAAGATGCATGAAGTACCGGAAGTGTATGTTCAAAGCAAGAAAAATGAAAAAAGAAAACAGTCGTTCCGCGGTGATTATCGCGAAGGGGAGATTCCCCCGACATCCGATCCCGCTATCGTATATCAACAAAGCGGAGTATATTGTCTGTTGCGATGGGGCAGCCAACGAGTTTATCGCCGGCGGCGGGATACCCAACGCGATCGTGGGCGACGGCGACTCCGTCTCGGCCGAGAACCGGCAACGGTTCGGGAGTATCCTACACATCAATCGGGACCAGGAGACGAACGACCTCACGAAATCGGTACACTACTGCGTGCAACAAGGGATCACCGATATCGTGATCGTGGGAGGTACCGGCAGACGGGAGGATCACACCTTGGGCAATATCTCTTTGTTGGCAGAATACATCGCGATTGACGAAATCACCCGCGTGATCATGACCACTGACTGGGGCATCTTCACGCCCATTCGTGCCGATCAGGTGTTTCAAAGTTTCAAAGGCGAGGCGGTGTCGCTATTCTCGATCGACCGGGAACCGATCACCACTCATAACCTGGAGTACGCCCTTGATAACCGGGTGCTTACTAACTGGTGGCAGGGGTCGCTCAATGTCTCGCTGGGGGATACATTCAACGTGAAAACATCGGGGAGAGTAATCGTTTTTCAGGCCTATAAATAAAGGAATCGAGGTTCGGCCGCACCATAAAACACCTATCAACCTCATCTTCAACCATAATCGCAATGATAGATGTGCGCGAAACTTGAATATAAGATATGCGCGTGTAAAAAAAATGGTGCTAAAATTTCAGGAGAACTTCAAGAGAGCTTCGGGAGAACTTCAGGAAAGCTCCCGCAAAACGTCAAGCGACTTGAGCCGGGGGAAATCGTACAAGTGAAGCCGGTAATATTTCAAGAGGTAGTCCACGATTATATTACGGTCGTCCCGCGATAACTTGAACCGATGCATGTTCTGATAATTCATACGCTTTAACCGCTGCAGGTACTCCCCCTCTCCTCGCTTCAAATAGTGTGGATGAAGGGGTGCTTGCCTTACGAACTCACCGTGCAGCATATCAAAGTAGCGGTCACCTTCATCCCCTTCTAAATTTGGGTAGATGCCCAGAAAGCGGGTAAGCCCCACCATGAAGGCAAGGTGAAAATTGGCAATCCCTTTTTCGGCAACTTCTAATGTCTCCACGGAATTTCGCACGTAATCGTAGGTGAGCTCGTTGCGGTCAGACTCCCGAAGGACGAGCGACAGGAACTCGGCAAGAAAAAAGGAGAGCGACACCTTGGTCATATCGGTACAGAGGTCGTACAACGGTATCAGTCGCTCTGTATCTTTTAACCGCTGGATATCGCGCAGCGGCATATGTTCCACCTCGAGGCGCAGGAGCGACAAGGGGAAGAAAAGCGACGGTTTTATTTTCGATCTCCTGCTTTTGGGTTTAGGCAGTAGGTACGAAACCCTGCCGAAATCTCGCGTGAAGACGCGCGTGATCGAGTAGGTATCGCTGTAGGACGACGTTCCAAGTACTATGCCTTCGGTTTTATAGTGCATTTTCAGAGTCCAAGTTGGGAGAGGACAAAAATAGCGAATTAATTTCACGCGCATGAAAAAAGCCCCGGGAATCCGGAGCTTCATCTATCAACAAGCAATCTCTTCCTGAGAGAATGCTCTCTTTTTCATTCGCGTACGGGCAATCCCGCGTGCATGAATTAATACCCTTTTTTCTTGATACGGGCCGCTTTACCACGGAGTTTACGCAAGTAATAAAGCTTGGTCCTACGCACCTTTCCTTGGCTATTAATCGTTATACTATCAATGAACGGTGAGTTTATCGGGAAGATACGCTCCACCCCGATGTTATCCGACATCTTTCTCACGGTAAACCGTTTGTTATCGCCGTGGCCTACAATCTTGATCACAACCCCGCGATACTGCTGGATACGCTCCTTGTTCCCTTCCGCGATACGATATGCTACCGTGATGGTATCGCCGCTATTAAACACGGGCAATTCTTTCTTCGCGGGAGCAAAAGACTCTTCCGCTATTTTAATTAAATCCATCTTGTATAATGCTTTATGTTAATAATTAACGTTACCTGAACGCAACATAACGATATAGTATCGACAGCGATTGCGCAAAGCGGTTGCAAAGGTAGCTAATTTTCTGTAAAGTTCCACGAGAAAGATACTTTTAATGTTTATTTTTCGTCCTTCTGTTGATTCAGATTGGAAAATAGTGTATTTTTGACCTACAGGAATCGCCCCGGCGATATAATAAACAAGCAACGCTCGTCAACCCTATGACCCACAAATTAATACCGGTTATACTCACGGCCTTACTATTGGCCGGGTGCAAGCCGGCTTATCATATCACGGAAATGTCCGGTTCCATCGTGGCGATGGATCACTCATTCGATAATCCACCGAACGAAGCTATGGCGGCGTTCGTTGAATCGTACAAGACGAAACTCGACAAAGAGATGAACGTGGCGATCGGCAACTCGGCCCGGTTCATGGATTACAAGCGACCGGAGAGCCTCCTCACCAATCTCACGGCAGATGTGATGAAAGCTTACGGCGATGAGCAGTTGCCAGGAGGTGCGACTATTGGCGTGATGAACGTTCACGGCCATCGCGCGGCACTCCCCGCGGGAAAGATCACGGTGGGTAACCTCTACGAGATATACTCCTTTGATAACACGGTAACTTTCTTGGAATTGAAAGGGAGCGACCTGAAAAAAATATTCGACGCGTACGCTCGCATCGGCGGGGCAGCCATCTCGTCGAACGTGCGGCTACTGATCGAAAACGGCAAAGTAAAAAGTGTTACCGTGGACGAACAACCGGTGGACGTAAACCGGGTATATCGCGTGGTGACGGTCGATTACCTGGCGGAGGGAAACGATAATATGACCGCTTTCCGCGACGCTTTATCGCTCTCCGATACCGGCATCACGCTTCGCGACGTGATGATCGAGTGGATTAGAGAGCAAACACGACAAGGGAAAGAGATCGATTCTTCACTCGACGGGCGAATCAAGGTGGTCAATAACTCCTAATTCACGAACACGATCAAGAAACAAACAGCATGGATATACTATTCAAACGCGCCTTCATCCTACTTATTACCACCATCTTCCTTTTGGGGTGCGCGCATCAAAAACAGCTCGTGATACTACATACGAACGACACGCACAGCCGTATCGAGCCCCTTCCCGAGACCGATCGCACGGCACCGGGCATGGGGGGCGTGGTGCGGCGAGCTACCTTCATCGAGGGGGTACGAAACGAGAATAAAAACGTGCTACTATTCGACGCGGGCGATTTTCTGCAGGGCACTCCCTACTTTAACCTCTTCAAGGGAGAGGTAGAGGTAGAAGCGATGAACCGAATGAAGTACGATGCTGCCACCTTGGGGAACCACGAGTTCGACTACGGGATGGAGGTACTGGAAGAGGTTGTACGGCGAGCCCATTTTCCCATCGTGTCGACGAATTACGATTTCAGCGAGACGCCCCTTTCGGGGTTAATTTCGCCCTATCTCATCCTCAACAAAGGAGGTGTCAGAGTGGGAGTCATGGGAATCAACATCCAACCGCGAGGTTTGATAGCAGAGGCACACTACAAGGGAATGAAGTTTCTTGATCCGGTGAAGAGTGCCAACGAAATGGCCCTGCATCTGCGAGAAACACGTCAATGTGATATTGTTATTTGCCTTTCGCACTTGGGATACATCCCCGACAGAAGATTGGCCGAATCTTCTCGCCATATCGACATGATCCTGGGTGGGCACAGCCATACTCACCTGAAGGAACCGGCCGTGTTGAAAAACCTGGATAATAAAGATGTGCTGATTTTTCAAACCAACGGACGAGGCGTGCAAGTGGGTAAGTTGAACGTACAATTAAGCAAGTGAAAGTGCAACTACACGGCAAGTGAAATGGAGTTTTAGAGCAAGGAGTAACAGAGCAATGAGAGAATCTTTCAACAAGAAAATTACCATACTATTACTATTTGGAGCCGCGTGCCTGATGTTAAAAGCGCAGGTACCGACCACGTTATATGAACAGGTAGATAAAACTGCCCTCAACCGGTGGGTCGACTCGGTATATGCCGGCATGAGCATCGATCAGAAGGTAGGGCAACTGTTTATGCCCATAGTAGAGCCAAAAAGCAGTTGGAAAAATAGGATTGCCTCCCACGTGCGCGAGCAGAAGGTAGGCGGCCTTTTATTTTCCAGGGGTACGATGGCGCAACAAGCAGAGGTCACGAACTACGCGCAGCAAATTGCTGAAACCCCTCTTTTGATTTCCCTAGACGGGGAATGGGGGCTCTCGATGCGACTAACCGATGCTCCGGCCTACCCTAGGAACCTGATCGTGGGAGCTATACAAGATCCGGAAATACTTCAACAATATGGCAGGGAGGTGGCACGGCAATGCCGAGAGATGGGGATTCACGTGAACTTCGCCCCGGCCATTGACGTGCATAGCAACCCCGACAACCCGGTTATCGGCACCCGATCGTACGGCGAAAACCCGATACGCGTGGCATGGCAAGGAGTCGCCTTCGCGAAGGGACTGGAAGAAAATGGGGTGATGGCGGTCGCCAAGCATTTCCCGGGACACGGGGACACTTCCGAGGATTCGCACCTCACCCTGCCTACCATCCATCATGGAAGGGAGCGGTTGGATACGGTGGAACTTTACCCTTTCCGGGAATATATTCAAGAAGGATTGTCGGGCATGATGGTCGGTCACCTGAACGTGCCCGCGCTCCGCACCGATGGCCTGCCCTCTTCCCTCTCACCAAAAATCGGGATAGATCTCCTGAAAAAAGAGATGGGCTTTACCGGCCTTACTTTCAGCGACGGGATGGCTATGAAGGGGGTCGCGAGCCACCCCGACGCGAGCGTGAGAGCACTGTTAGCCGGGAACGATATTATATTGGGTTCGGTAAACCAGCAGAGGGAGATTGATTTGGTAAAAAAGGCAGTCGAAGAGGGCACGATTCCCACCTCCCTTTTAGAGGAAAAAGTACGAAACGTGCTGACCTATAAATTCATCTTGGAAGCCCATCGTTTTACTCCCATTAACACGGGTACGGTGCACAAGCGAATTCATTCGCCTTCGGCCGAATGGACGCAACGAAAGATATACGACGGGGCCATGACGTTGCTGAAGAACGAGGAGGAGCTACTCCCCCTGAGGAGATTGGATAAGACGCGTATCGCTTCGGTGAGCGTGGGTGCTCCCGCCTCTAACCCATTTCAGCATTACCTGAAAAAATATGGAGATGTTGCTACCTTCCGGGTTGAATCGACGGCCGCGATCGCGGGGATAGAGTCACTAAAAGAGTTCGACCTGGTGATCCTCTCCATTCACTCGAATCGGGCAGTAGACGCGGTAGCCGTCCAGCAACTAGCAGAGAGTGCAAACATCCTCTTGGTGTTATTTACCTCTCCTTACCGGCTGAATAACTTCCAATCGGCCGTGAAAGCTGCCTCGGCGGTGATCATGGGCTACGACACCACAGATTTCGCCCAACGAAGTGCCGCGCAAGGGGTGTTTGGCGGGATAGCGATGGCGGGGCGGCTTCCCGTTAGTGCCGGAGGTTATAACGAGGGTAGCGGCATCGATACACCGAAAACCCGATTAAGTTATTCCATGCCCGAGGAGGTGGGCCTCTCCTCGAAACGATTCGAGGATATTGAAAATATTGCCCTCGAAGGTGTCCGGCAGCGCGCCTACCCGGGGTGCCAGATAATCGTGGCCAAGGATGGGGTAATCATTTACGAGCGAGAGTTCGGGGAGCTTGATTATGGCCAAAGCAGTCCCGTGTCCGACGAAACAGTGTATGATCTTGCCTCGATAACAAAGGTGGCAGCCACGCTCCCTGCTGTTATGAAGTTGTACGACGAGAAAAAAATGGCCCTTCAGGATCCAATCGGAAAGTTCGTGCCGCAAACAAAGGGAAGCGACAAATCGAGTATCTCAATCCGTTCGCTGCTTTTGCATGAGTCAGGCATGGTATCCTTTATTCCTTACTACACCACGGCCATCGATCCAGAGAGTTATTCAGGCTCACTATTCGGTGCCCGCTCCGCCACCTACCATGCGCACTACGCGGGTGCGTGGGGGCGTACCGATTACCGTTTCCTGCCCTTGTTAATTTCTACGTCTCCCTCCGAGCGGTTCCATCTTCCGGTGGCGAACGGCTTATTCGCCAGCGACGCGATGCATGAAGCCCTTTTGAAAGAGGTAATATCAACGCCGCTGCGAAGAAGGGGAAGGTACCGGTACAGCTGCCTTAACTTTATGTTGCTCAAAGAGGCAGTGGAAAACGTGAGCGATAAAGATCTCAACAGCTATTTGAAAGAGCAGTTCTATGATAAATTAGGGGCCACCACCACCCTGTTTCGGCCCCTCGAGCAGCTACCTCTCGAGCAGATCGCGCCTACCGAGAAGGATCCTTTTTTCCGTAAACAACATCTACGGGGATACGTCCACGACGAAGGAGCCGCCCTGTTCGGGGGAATATCGGGAAACGCGGGCCTCTTCTCGAATGCCAACGATCTGGCAAAGTTGCATCAGATGTGGCTGAATGGTGGCGAATACGGGGGAGAGCGGTATTTAAGTAAAGAGACCGTGAAGCTTTTCACCACCGCGAAGAGCAGTATCAGCCGGAGGGGACTGGGCTTCGATAAGCCAGACCCTCGTAACACGCGGTCGAATCCCACCAGCCCGGGTGCTCCTATTGAAGTGTATGGCCACACGGGTTTCACGGGTACGAGTGTATGGGTGGACCCCGTCCACGACATGGTGTACATTTTCCTGTCGAACCGGGTAACCCCGTCCCGTTCGCCCAACCGTTTATCCACGTTAGTGATAAGAGAGCGAATCCAAGAGGAGCTCTATAACGCCCTTGAGAAAAGGGCCGATTAGTCAACAAAAAGTTCAAACGATGAATTCCGGAAGAGAATTCACACATATCGACTTAACAGCTATTAGCACACTATGAATCAACAGGTTATTAAATGCAGTAAACTTGCAACGGATGTAGAAAAAACGATTCACTCCATCCGCCACGATAAGCTCTTTGTCCTGATGGACGAGCACACCCACCTGCACTGCCTTCCCCTGATTAAAGAAGCAAAAGGCATACAGGAGGCAGTAAAAATCATT
>Ga0209075_1003698_pt1 | contig 12565 bp, 15 predicted proteins | sample Stecom2011_FD_187523 | JGI IMG/M metagenome (GOLD analysis project Ga0209075, IMG submission 187523) | Agricultural soil microbial communities from Utah to study Nitrogen management - Steer compost 2011 (SPAdes) (version 2) | ecosystem: Environmental > Terrestrial > Soil > Agricultural land...
CACCACCTGGTGACGATGGTACAAAAATTGTCCCTGTTGACGGCCCTGTTCTGTGAGATGCACAACACCATATTTCTCGTATTCTACCAAGCCCAATTCAGCTAGCTTCTGAACCATTTTTGTGGCCGATGATGCTTGGACATTAAGCTGCTCGGCCAAAAGATTGATGCGTGTAAAATCTTCGTTGAGACAGTGGCGGTAGATCATTTCCAAATAGTCTTCCATACTATCGGTAAGACCGTGATCCTGCCTCTGGTAACCTCTTACTGTGTGAAATTGACGCTTGCCGGGCATGGGATTTCCTCCTTTGTAGACATTTAACCTATTTCTATGTCTATTCAACACCCCGGCATTTTATCTTGAATAAGTTAGCGGTAGGAAACAATTTTTCCTGCACTAAACACATGAGGAGGAACTAACCATGGCGGTGAACATCATTCCCTTGCACAGATTGCCGGTGGGAGGAACTGGCGTGGTGCGCAATTTGTTGGCCAATGGTCCAATCCGACGTCGTCTTCTGGACCTTGGTTTAGTTAACAATACCTCGGTGGAGGCGCTGTTAAAAAGCCCTGTGGGCGACCCGGTTGCATATAAAATCCGGGGTGCGGTAATTGCCCTGCGCAGCGAAGAGGCGCAAACCATTTTTGTTGAGCCACAAGGTGACTAAAATGGGGCTGACCAATAAATCTACCGGTACCACCATTCTCAACGATTCCTTTGATCTTCAGGCCAGGGATAATGAATTTGTCGTTGCCCTGGCTGGCAACCCCAACACCGGCAAGAGCACAGTATTTAATGCTTTGACCGGAATGAAACAGCATACCGGCAACTGGCCAGGTAAGACGGTGACCAATGCCCAGGGATGGTTTCGCCATAACGGAGACCAATATTTGCTGGTGGATTTGCCAGGAACCTATTCTCTGCTGGCCAATTCTGTGGAAGAGGAAGTGGCCCGGGATTTCATCTGTTTTGGCCAACCGGATGTGACGGTGGTAGTTTCCGATGCCACTTGCCTAGAGCGCAATCTGAACCTAGTCCTACAGATCTTGGAGCTCACCAACCGGGTTGTACTGGTGGTCAACCTGCTGGATGAGGCCCGGCGCAACCGAATCAAGGTGGATACAGAGAAACTATCCCGCCGCCTGGGAATCCCAGTGGTTGGCACCAACGCCCGGGACGGCCAGGGGCTGACAGAACTGCGCCAGGCAGTGGCCCGAGTGGCAAATAGAGAACTAGTTCCCCAGCCCCTAGCCATTGAGTATTTGTCTGAACTTGAAGCAGCTGCCACCTGCCTATCTCAGCAGCTACAAGATGTCTCCTTTGCCAACCGACGCTGGCTTGCTCTGCGGCTGTTGGATGGCGATGCCAGCATTATAAATTCCCTGGAGAGATATACAGGAATCCACCTTAACCTCCACGCCTTATTGGAACAATGCAACTGGAACTCCACGCCGGAGCTCAGGGATCAGATTGTGGAACAGCTGGTCCAAACAGCAGAAAAACTGGCCGGGGAATGTGTTATTTATGGGAACAGGGGCCGCAGTTGGTACTGGACCGCTCTCTCCTTTCTAATCCCCACAGTGCTGGGCATACTGGTCTGCACCATCTTTACTCAGATAGTGCGCCTAATAGGGCTGGCCTAAGTAGAGCAGAAAAGAGTTCTACTCCTCTCCTTTTCAAAATTACCCAGCCAAACAGTAGTCGTTGTGCTATAATCGAAGTGGATTGTGATATTTTTCATTTTCTGCAAGGAGAGGGGTAAATTGCAAAAAGGAGTTGTACTTTTGCCGATTCTGCTGTTGTTGGCACCGGGAATACTGCTGGGGACCGGGCTCACCGTGCGCAATTTCCAGACCTATTACCCGCTGTTTGCCGTTCTCATGTTGGCGCTGTTGGTCAATATAGTATTGTTGGTATGGCATCACAAAAAAGAAAAGCGCCCAAAATAGTTAACCAGGCTTTAGCCTGGTTTTGTTATTTATGACATTCTAACCGAGTTATTACATTGGCATTGGCCCTGCTCCTTCTGCACAGCACCCAATTCTGCCAGGACAGTGGCGATGATGGTATCCACACTACCCTGACCGTTAAACCCGGCATACTCGGTACTGCCCCACAGATTTGTGCGGGGATAGTCCCGCACCGCCGTCTCCAGCACTTGGCCCAAATCCAAGCAATGGGCGGTGGTGGGGTTTTTGGCCAGGCGAATAAAACAATTTTCCTGCTCTTGATAGCCCACCACGGCAATATCCGCCCCCAATTCCAACAACATCATGGCGATGTAGTAAACATAATTGCGTTGGGCCTGGGTCGAGGCCACCAGGCAGTTTCCGATTTTGTTCAACTGAGAGGAAAAGGCCGCCTGCAAGCGCACTTCCCGGTCTATCTTTCCGGTGACACGGAACACCCCCAGCAAATCCCGAAAGGTGGTACCGCCCTCCTCCAGAATGCTGGCCAAATCGCGGATGGTGGCGTTTTGGGCGGTGGCCAAATAACGGGTATCACCCAAGATACCCGCCCCCAGGGCCAGGGCCTGATTGGCCGTTATTTTTTTGCCCAAAGCACTACACAGTTGCCAAACCAGTTGACAAGTGGAATCCGTTATTTGATGCAGGGCAGCCAGAGCACCCTCCACCAGGGTGTTGTTGGCATGGTGGTCAATCAATAGATACTGGTCCGGCATACAACCCGGTAATTGCTGGGCATCGGCTGTGTCCACCAGTATCGTAATATCGTATTCGCTGGGATCCGGCTTATAGTGAAATTTCATCTTCAACTTGTATTGCAATTCCCGGGCATGTTCACTAACGGTGATGGGCACAGCCATGCTACCATCCAACAACTTGGCCAGGACGCTGGCTGCCCCCAGGGCATCGCTGTCAGCGTCATTATGACAGAGCACCAAGATACGCTTGCCCAAGTACCCTTTCAGGATTCTTATAAACTCATCCACCCATTACCACCACCTCGAGCTATTCTTCACGAAATTCGCCCCAAATTCGAACCTCCGGTTCCAGCTCAACCCCATGTTTGGCCTTGACGGCCACTTGCACCCGACGAATCAGATTATAGATGTCCTGGGCTGTTGCATGGTTATCATTCACAATAAAGCCGCAGTGCTTCTGGGATACCGACGCACCACCCCAGCGTTCGCCTCGCAAACTGCACTCATCGATAAGCTGACCTGCATAATGTCCCGGCGGCCTCTTGAAGGTGCTACCGGCACTGGGCTGAGCCAGAGGCTGCTTTTCCTTACGGCGGCGGCTGTACTCCCGCATCCGTTCTTTAATATCTTTCCTGTCCCCAATTTTTAGTTCCATCTCCGCTTCCAAAACGATGTGGCCATTGTCCTGGAAAACACTGTGGCGATAGCCCAATTCCATTTCTTCCGGGGTATAAGTCACAAAATCCCCCTGAGGGGACAGGGCCAACACGCGCCGTAGTACATCCTTTATCTCACCACCGTAGGCCCCAGCGTTCATAGCCACCGCTCCGCCGACGGTGCCAGGTATGCCGCTGGCGAATTCCAGTCCCGTCAATGAACTAGCCCGGGCGATGGAGCTGACTCGCTGCAAGGATGCACCAGCTTGGGCAGTGATGGTAGTATCCACCATCTTTACCTCGGCCAAGTTCTCTTCAATGAGAATCACCACTCCTGGCAAGCCCTCATCGCTGATAAGGAGATTGGTCCCCTTACCCACCACATGCCACTGAATGCCCTTTTCATTACAGTAAGAAACAACCTGGGCAACCTGGCTAAAATCCCGAGGCAAGACTAAGTATTGAGCAGGGCCACCCACATTAAAAGATGTATAATTGGACATGGGTTGCTGATTAAACACCGAATTGGCATCCAAAATGGATTCCAGATCAGCCATAACACTCATATTGAACTCCTCCATTTACCTTCTATTAATATAGTCCCCCAACTCCAAGACAAATTCCCGGCAGGAAAACAGTGTAATAGTGCAGAATAAGCCAATAGCACCTAAGGGGAGGGATTATCTTGGATGAAATGCAGAGAAACAAGATTTGGGCAGCGGCCGGCTATTTTCCACCCATAGCTTTAACGGCCCTTATACGCAAGGATGAATTAGCCCGTTTCCACGGCAAACAAGCCTTAGCCACATGGGTTATAATTGCCCTTGCATATGTAGTATCTCTAATTCCCAGCAAAATTTTCGCCGTCATCAAGTGGCCGGTAGCCCTTACCTTGTATGCACTGGCAGCCAGCTTCCTGCTCCAAGGCGTCATTTCTGCCACCAAGGGAAAGAAAGCTCATCTACCCCTGGTGGGGCAATATGCAGATGCCCTACCCAGGCTAAATATTATAGGACATAAAAGAACCCGCTAGGGTTCATTTTTTTATGTCCAATTCCAACTCGTCCCCCGGATCCATAATCTCCACCCGGGAACTGCCTTGGGCCTCGACATGGTTCTTAAACTGTAAAGGGTCCTGCTGGATAAGCTCAAAGGTGTTGTAATGCATAGGAATGACCACCTTAGGTCTAAGCATATCCACGGCAATAGCCGCGTCGGCCGGCCCCATGGTAAAGTTGTCACCGATGGGCAGCAGGGCAAAATCAATGTCCTCCAGCTGGGCCAACAACTTCATATCCGAGAAGAGGGCGGTATCACCGGCAAAATAAATACCTGTATTATAAAAGTTCAGATAAAAACCACAGGCCAATCCTCCCGCTACGCCTGCACCGTGCAGAGCGGGGGTAAAGCGCAGGTAGCCAAAGGGAAAATTGACCCGCCCCCCGATATGGCCTGTGTGGATCTTGCTGACCCCCTTGCTGCGGCAGAGATTGCCCACTTCAAAGGTAGAGACCAGGATGGCGTCACTATGCTCACAAATCTCCACAGCATCACCCAGGTGATCAGCATGGGCATGGCTGACCAGAACATAGTCCACAGCTATTTTCTGCGGGTCCAAACCCTTTGCCCCTGGATTGCCATTGATATGTGGATCCAAAATCAAGCTTTCTTTACCGTTGCTAAGGATGAAACATGAATGTCCCAAGTAAAGCAGTTTAACCAATACTTTCAACCCCTTGTTCTGGTTCTATATGCAGCAAGGTGCTGCTGCACGGTATTTTATCCTTCAGATGCTCTTCCAAATGGTCACAGAGATCATGAGCCTGCTCCACAGACAATGCTCCATCCACCACCAAATGAGCCTCTAAATAGCGAAACCTTCCCACTCGGCGTGTCCGCACCCTGTGAAAATCCTTCAGGGGCGGCATATGCCGCTCCAAGACCTCCTCCATAGCCTCCCGCTCGGCCAGGGGAAGGCTAGAGTCCACCAGATCCCGGCTTGATGAGATAATTAATTTTATTCCCCCTGCCCCAATCATAACCGTCACGGCCAGGGCTGCCAGGGCATCTGCTATCAGTATTCCCCAAAAACGTGTTACCACCAAACCCAGCAACACCGCCAGGGAAGAGGCCACATCGGTAAACATGTGCAAGGCGCTACCACTGAGGGCCGGAGATTGGGTCCTTTTACCCACCTTCCACATCCGCCAGCTCACGCCAATTTGAATCATTACTGCGATGACGGTGACCAAAATCCCTGCCTCCATCACTTCCAGGGGACGGGGCACCATCAGCCGCTTGATGGCCTCCCATCCAATGACCACTGCCGAAATGAGGATGAGAAATCCCTGGCCTAAGGCGGCCAAGTTTTCGAATTTACCATGCCCCCAGGGATGGCAGCTATCGGCAGGGCGAGCAGAGACCCGCACACTGAGCCATGCCGCCACTGTGGACAACAAGTCCGTAATGGTATGAATCCCATCGGATATCATGGCCACAGAGCCAGTCAACAGCCCCACTCCGATTTGCAACAACATGATAATAAAGTTGGCCATTACACCCAACAATGATGCTTTGGCTTTGCTGTCTATTTTGACCGCCTCCCGTACCTGATGTTCCAGTATACGCAGAGGCTATTTTTTTCGTAACTAGATTAGGCCGTTTTGCTCAGCCTGACGGCGAATGGTGTCCTGCACCAAGACCTGCAATTCCTCCGGTGCCACCACCTTAACATCAGCCCCTTGACTGAGGACCCAGGGGAAAATCTCGTCCAACAGTGAGACGGTCTTGCAAAATTCCAAGCTGCCATCAGGCAAGTCTCGCAAGCTGTCCGCCTTGTCCCCATGGTACTCCCGGATAAAGCGGCTGCTTTCAGGAGCAAAATGCAACACCACCTGGTAGTCTTTATCCCCCTTGAGGGCTTCCCAACTATGCTGACAATAGTCCTCGTATCTAAACTCCCGGGGCTGAAAAATGCTCTCCAACATCTGGGCATCCAAAATTCTGTCTAAGCGGAATTCCCTGATGGCCTCCCGGGTAGTACAATAGGCCACGATATAGTACTGCTGGCGAAAATAGATTGTGTAGGGATGAATTACCCTTCGGCTCACTTCATCACTGTTAAAAGCGTGGTAGCGAATATCCACCTCTTTGCGCTGACGGACAGCCTCAATAAAGGTCTGGATCTGTCCCCCCTGGGCTTGACTGCCTGGCAATTCCACCCGGAAGTTCTGGTAAATCCCCTGCAGATAGTTTTGCTGCAACTGGGGCAAGCTGGAAACCAGGCGGCTGGTCAAATCCCGGCCAGCCTTGACGATGGGGTCTTTACCAAAGGCCTCCAGCATTCGGTTGATAAAAACTAAGGCCATTAGCTCATCAAAGGAACATTGGATGTCCTCTAGCTTAAAATGCTCCATCATCCCGTAGTAAGACAAATTATCTCTTTCCGTCTCGGTGATGGGAAAATGCCGAGAGAGAACATCGATGTCCCGGTAGACAGTGCGCTTGCTCACCGCAATCCCCATATCCTCTAGCTCCTGCGTCAGATCCTCCACAGTGCGTCCGCGCTTTTGGCCGGCCAGCGCCCGCAATAGGTAAAGCTGGCGATCAACTTCCTTAGTACTCACTGCCTCAACCTCCAGTCAATCCTTTCATTGCTTTGTAAGTATAGTTCGCGGCAGGAATGCCTGTTTCCTGCCGCGAAAGATAATATCAGGAGGTGTGACCGAATTGAAAACCAATACAGAGAAACTGGTCCAAATTGCTGTCTCGGGGCAAGTCGCCTTTGCTCGCTCCTTTGGGCCCTGGGAAATTAAGCACGACGGCCAGCCCTTTATGTTACCCAGCGTGGGGGGCATCACCTACAATGTAAAAATTGGCGACCTGGCCAGCGGCTTTGAGGCCGACCATGTGGAACCCGGGGTGAGCATGCGCCGGGAAGACAGAGATGAGAACAGTGGCCTCAACACCCTGGCCTGCGTGGGCAACACTGCCACCGTAATCAGCGGCGACGCCAAGGGCGAAACCGGATATGTCACTGGCAAGCACGGCGGCATTGAGCATGTCATCGTCTACTTCCCCCAGGCTACCCTGGGGAAAATGGGTCCCGAGGACAAAATCCAAATCAGAAGCTGGGGCACCGGCCTGGCCCTGACGGATATTCCCGAAATCAAGGTCAAAAACCTGGACCCAGACTTGCTGGCAAAGATGGACCTGAAAGTAAAGGAAGGAGCGCTGGAAGTGCCGGTTACCACCACTGTGCCAGCACATCTCATGGGCTCCGGCATGGGCTCCCCCTCATCCCAGCGAGGAGACTACGACATCATGACCGCCGACCCCAAGGCCTATAAAAATCACGGCCTAGACAAGCTCCGCTTCGGCGACTTGGTGCTGCTGGAGAACTGCGACACCACCTTTGGCCGCGGCTACCTGGAAGGTGCCGTCACCATCGGCGTCGTGGTCCACAGCGACTGTCTGCTGGCCGGCCATGGCCCGGGCATAACCACATTGTTTACCGCCAAAACCCCTATAATTAGGGGCATAAAAAACCAGCAGGCCAATATCGGCCATTGGCTGGGAATTCTTTAAGGAGGCAATACCATGAAGACCAATAGAGACAAACTGGTTCAAATCTCCGTAGCGGCCCCCGTGGCCCACTCCAAGGCCCGGTCCCCGTACCGGATTAAGACCGACGGCACCCCCATCACCCTGCCCGGCACCGGCGGCATCACCTATAATGTTAAAGTGGGCGACCTGGCCTGCGGCTGGGTGGCGGACCATGTGGAACCTGGGGTCAGCATCAAAAACAAGGACAACGCAGAAAATGCCGGCCTCAACACCCTGGCCTGTGTAGGTAACACCGCCACCATCGTCAGCGGAGAAGCCAAGGGCGAAACCGGCTATGTCACCGGCAAGCACGGCGGCATCGAGCATGTCCTGACCTACTTCCCCCAGGAGACACTGGAGAAGATGGCCATCGGCGACAAGGTCCAAATCAGGGCTTGGGGCACCGGCCTCAAGATTGAAGAGGCCCCGGAAGTCACAGTGATGAATTTGGATCCAGACCTGCTGGACAAGATGAATTTGCAAATTAAAGACGGCATCCTGGAAGTGCCCATTACCACTACCATTCCCCCCTACCTCATGGGCTCAGGCATCGGCGCCGCCTCCTGCCACACCGGCGACTACGACATCATGACCCATGACCCCGAAGCCTATGAGCAATGCGGCCTGGACAAGCTACGCCTGGGCGACCTAGTATTGCTCCAGGACTGTGACAACCAATACGGCCGCGGCTATCTCAAAGGGGCAGTCTCCGTGGGCGTAGTGGTACACAGCGACTGCGTCATCACTGGCCATGGCCCCGGCGTCACCACCCTCTTCACATGCAAAAAACCCCTCATCCGGGGCATCAAGAGTGAGACTGCCAACATCACCACCTGGCTCGGCTAATCCGGGGACGGTTCTGTTTTTGGCCAGAAAGTCCCCCAGCAAAATAAGATACAAGGGGGGTAAGGGATGAATAAGGGTAAACTGATCGGTCAAGGCAGAACCGCGGAAATATACTCCTTGCCGGATGAAAAAATCCTCAAGTTATTCCGCAAAGACATGCCCAATAAGTCTGTGGAAAAGGAATTTAAACTGGGGAGGATACTAACCAACAGCGGAATTCCTGCCCCGGCAATCCATGAGATGATCTCCCTGGAGGGCCGACAGGGAATTGTCTGCCAGTATGCCCCCGGGGAAACCATGCTAAACTACATTGCTGAAAAACCCTTTGCTGTTCGCAACCAAGCCCGCAGCTTGGCCCAACTTCAGCATGAAGTACATCAGCATACGGTGACAGAGTTGCCCAGCCAGAAGGAGGAGTTGGCCAGGGCCATCAGTGAGGTAAAGATGATTTCTTTCGCCGAAAGGCAAAAGATCCTAGACTATTTGAGTTCCCTTCCCTCAGGAAATAGTCTTTGCCACGGGGACTTTCATCCCGACAATGTCATGGTTTCCCCGGAAAAGGCAGTTGTCATTGACTGGATGAATGCCTCGTCCGGGAACCCAGCAGGGGATGTGGCCCGCACTATCCTTCTCCTCCGAGACGCCGCTCCCCCGCCAGGAACTGGGGGGTGGAAGCTGAAGCTGCTACAGGTTCTGCGCAAACTGTTCTATAGGGCCTATACCCGTGAATACTACAAAATCTCTACCTTAAAGCCTGAAGAAGTGGAGGCCTGGACAGTGCCAGTGGCCGCCGCCCGTCTGTCCGAGGACCTCCCCCAGGAAGAGAAACGGGTTTTACTGGGCCTTGTCCACAACTGGCTCGGCCAATCCGGGGACGGTTCTGTTTTTGGCCAAAACGACTAACCAGCCATCAAGTCGATGGCTGGTTTTATTATGAGGCTTTGCATGTAAGTTCAGGAATGACAGAGAGAGGAATTGATCAAGCCCTTTGATTAGCGCCAGCGTAGGCCTACAGGCAGGAGCTGTTGCCGCCGGGCAGCGCGGGCCCGCAGACTCTGCTCATCTTCAAATTCCGCGTCCTTGCTCTCATGGACCAAAATTTCCTCACTGCTAATGCGCTGAAAGTCACCTTCCGCCACCAAAACCAAACTAACCTCTGTGGCCTTGGCCCGGGCCCAAATGGCTGCCCCGGTGCGGACTTCTTTGACCCTACGTCGCTTTATAATATAGCTCCTGACCTTGATTCCGTGGCGAAACCCACTTCCATCTAATATTTCTTTTAGTGGAGGGGAAGTGTATTTGTATCTTTTAAGACCAACAACTCCATCCTTTAAATTTCTCCAGTTTCCCGTAAGAATTGGCCCATCATCAATACGCTCTTTATCCACAACTTCCACCGCCGGAATTTGCCGACGCCACTCGGGCAAAACAGTGATGCCGAACAAAATCATATAAACTAGCGCCACCCAGAGGATAGACAGATGGACGCCAACAGGAATCAAGAACTTCCGTCGATTCTCCGCCATCTCTACCAGGACCGACTGGAGTCGGCGGTTCTGATACATTAAGGGTGAATCCAGGGCCATGTAGACTTCTGAACCCGTGTCCAACAGCAATGTCAAGTAGATGGAAGTACTTGGGGATTTGTCCCAGATTAAAAACCCACCCTTGGCCCTATCCTCGGTAATTACATGCTTGTAGTATACATGCAGCGTCAAGGAGCTGACCTGTAAGAATATATCTTCCAGCTCCTCAGAAGATAGTTGCTGGTATCCCGAACCAATTCGCACCATTTCCAGCTCCTCCAGGGATAGCGACTGAATCCAGGGGCGGTACTCGTCCCTGGGCCCAATCGCGGCAGGCAAATAGTGGTAACCATTACCTAAATCGAATTGCCAATGGCGCAACCGGCCCCAATTGCCCTGTTCCTGGTGGACCTCTGTATAATACACATGACTGTATTTTCTCTCCTCCATATCAATGGGGGCAAGCAGGCTCCATAGGTAGCAAAGCAAGAGTACGACGGTCAAAGAGATAAGGACTTTTTTTCTAAAACTCATGGCCGCCAACCTCCCCTACCCGGCCGGGAGATCCCCACCGGCACCATGCCCCCATGCCGGTCTCTGCCCATTTTCATCAGCCGAGGTATGGCATAATTATCATCCCAGTTGGTATATATGCCCACTGGAAGAGTTGAACGACCCCAGTTGATTGACTTTGTAGAGTGGGTCATCACAGATAGTTCTACATAAGAAACCGTCGCTCGTTCCCATACCAACCAGCCAGTTCGGGCCAGGGCAGCATCTCTGTAATCCGTCAACATAATTTCTAAAACGATGGATTCACCCTCCAGCACCTGGATGGACTCTTCATGACTTAGATACTCGTCACCTAGCCACAATTTAAATTCAGTGTCCTGGACCAGTTGGTAAAGGGGGGGAGAGGCATAGTCATACTCCGGGAGTGCAAAGGTTTGTTCTTTAATATCCTCCCACTCCCCCTCAATAGTGTATACTCTTCTCCAAGGGTCCGTATCCTGCCTTTGCTCCACCACCAAGGGCTGGGTATAATTATGCCCGTATAGCCCCAGAACCAGCGCCAGAAGCAGCACTGCCCCCACCCACCAACATCGGCGTAAAAAACGGGAAGACTTTTTCCTAAATTGTAGGGGTGGGAAACTGGGGGCATCGCTACCGGAAAATTTCTGCTTGAGATTACTATCTATATCCCGCCGGGCTCGGCGACAGTGGATACACTGGCTGAGATGCTCCTGCACTAGCTCTATACTTTCCTCCGAGAGCAAGCCCTCCTTTTCCATGGCCATTAAATCCCTAACTGTCTCACAGGAGATTTTATCCCTCATCCCCACCACCTCCTTCCAATTTTCGGTACTCCTCCCGCAACCGCATCCTGCCCCGATATAATAGTCCGCGGATGATGGTATCTGAGGCATTTATTACTTCTGCCGCCTCCCGATAAGACAACTCAGCGACATCACAGAGCAGCACCGCCGCCCTCTGACGTTCAGGAACCCTTTCCAAAGCTAACCGGGCCAGCTCACCTTCTTCTTTGGCAATTAAAGCTTCAGCTGGTCCCCTGGGGTCCACTTGTAACTGCTGCTGGGTGGGGGGGTCTCTATGCTGGCGTTGGCAATCTATATAGAGGTTATACGTAGTTTTATACAACCAGGCACGAAAATTTCTAATCCGGCCCAGAGGCAGAGCCAAATGCTTTAAGGCGCGATAAAAAGCCTCTTGGACTATGTCCTCCGCCAGTTGAGGGGGGCAGCCATAGCGCAACAAAAACACCTTGAGTTCAGGGGAGTACTCCCGGTAATTGGCCGCCAATTGCTCTAAGAAATGCATCCCATCCCCCCTTACACCTCTACTTATATGACGGTGTCAACAAACAATCCTCACGCATATGTATTCTTTTTTTGGGGCAGAACGTCCTTTTTTTGGTTTGGGCCTATACTATGTCAGGATTTTATGAGGCTTTGTAAGTAAGGATCCTTCACTTCGTTCAGGATGACATGAGGTGAGGTTCGGGATGACCAGGAGAGGAGTTCGGAATGCAAAGGGAGAGGCAATTTGATGACTGCGGGAGGCAGCACCCTCCCACCGGAGAAGATTCCGGCCAAAAACAGAACCGTCCCCGGATTGGCCGAAAAAAAATAGCTACCCATGTAGGTAGCTATTTTTGCTTTACGATATTCGCACATTGCAATGGGCGGCTTGGGCCTGGAGCATGGAATTGATTCTTGGCGCGCTACATTCCGGCGTAAGCACAGTCA
>Ga0209075_1003699_pt1 | contig 12560 bp, 17 predicted proteins | sample Stecom2011_FD_187523 | JGI IMG/M metagenome (GOLD analysis project Ga0209075, IMG submission 187523) | Agricultural soil microbial communities from Utah to study Nitrogen management - Steer compost 2011 (SPAdes) (version 2) | ecosystem: Environmental > Terrestrial > Soil > Agricultural land...
TATCTGACGGGGCTGATGTTCAGGATCTATTGCTGGCGTACGAAGAAGCGGAGTCAGAATTAAAGAAATTGTATTCAGAAAAGCAGAAATTTACTAAAAATTATCCTGACTACGAATCTCTGTAATATGTATAGGTCGAAAAGTTACACTAACAAGTTGCACAACCTGACGCCAATAAGCATCGCTTTCGCTCAGCTTATTGTCGCAGGTTTGCAAAGCGTTATGCAGCTATGAAGTAGGGAGTTAACTATATCTTATGGAAAATATAAAAAATAATTATCTATGGTTCGTCTTATTACTCAGTGTAATAGGAGGCATTTTAGCGTTTTACTCATCTGAATCGGGGCTTGTTACGGAACGAATTATAACTTTAGATGCCCAAGGAAAGCAGCAAACTGTTACTGCTCTAAAACAATCACCTTTGGCGTGGGTATTTTCAGTTGCTTCTACTTTTGCTTTTTCAATGGCAATATCAATATTTATAGCTGTGTTTGTTATTAACAGGCTAGACCAAACATTGGCTAAAGAAAAGGAAAAGGAATTAAAGACTATTCAAGAAGCCATTAATGTCGATATTTTTGATTCACTTTTTAAAACTCTTGTACCGGAAGAAATTTTCGAAGTATTTAAGAGTGATGTTATTAGCAATAAGATCGTACGAAAAAACGCAAATTGGATTTACGATTTCACTGAAACTGGACAAGGTGAAGAAATAGAACTTGTTCAAACTATTAAGTACGAATTACATAATGTAAGCCATGAATCAGTGCAAGATGCAATTTCTGCCACTTTTGATGGGCATGGACTAGGACATGGTATTCGCAAAGCAGTTTGCATGTTTGAAGGTCAAGAGTTGGCATCATTTGATGCTCAAGATATAAATAAAGAGCTACCGCAAAAAGAAGAAACAATCAATTCAGAAGATGGCAAAGTCAATGTTACGCGCTTTCCCAATGGACATTCCAAACTGCTAATAAGTGTGGAGATACCGCCAAATAAGAAAATAGATGTGACTGTTGTTTACGTTACACTTTACGATCACTTTTTCGTTAATGACGGTTATTTCACAAAGTACCCGATGATTAATGCTTCTCTTACCGCAACATATCCTGAAGAATATGATTTCGAGATATTCCAAGCTCTATCTTCTGAACTTAAGCAAACATTAAAGCAAAAAAACAGATCTATTTATGAAGTTCAGGGAGGTATTTTACCTCACCAGGGATTCGTTTTTACTTTAAAGCGTAAAGAAAAATCGGTAGCCAAAGTTAGCCAGTTGTCAGAAAATGCTGACACAGCTGCATAACAAAGCCGTCAAGAAAGGACGCAAAAAGCTTGGCTTGCGCTCCTTCGTCGCTAATGATAGCCAAGCATTTTCCGCCTCTTACGGCGGCGTTATATTCTCAAGGAGTAACAATCAGAAATGTACTGTTCGGTATGTGGTAATGAAATGCAAAGAGAGCATAATTTTTGCTCTTCATGTGGCAGTGCCAAGGAGCAAGATGGAAACTCAATTTCATCTGGGGACAATAGTATAAATACCATTGGTTCTGAGATTACTGGCAGTACTATTCATGTTGGAGACTATTACAGTAATTCAAATAACATCGACCCAGCCATATTGAATTTGAAGAGGCACTTTGTCAGCTTGCCTTGGTCCTCTGAGGGTAAAGTGGCTAATAGGTCGTCAATTCTGAAGCTGGGAACTTGGGGTAGTATTGCTAGTATCGTAGGCTTGTTTCTGCCTTATTTTACAGAAATGGATTATCAACCTCATTTCTTTATGTTTGGCTTCGGTCTTTTTATGTCGCTGCTTATGCTGTCTTTCATTCTTAAAAAATTCAAGTTTACTCACTTCTTTGGGCTAATGAATTTTGAGGCGGGCACGAAGGATGGAGCATATCTCACTAAAATCACTTGTGATTGCCCTTGGTGTGGGTCTGAAATGAAGCTTCGAATGGTCGGCCCTAAAAACCATAAGGAGCACATGCTTTTGTGTGAAAGAAATCCATCCCAACATAAAATTATCTTTGACTCAACAGCAATGCCAGATATTGAAGAATGAATATAACAAATCAATCAACTTCGCGCCTTCGGCGCCGGACGCAGCAAAGCTGCGCCGGTTATTGAAGCGTTAAATGACTATGGATGCATCGAAGATAAGCGCTTTTATCTCTGGCTCTGCGGTAGCACTTACGGGGATGATTGTGGAAAGTAATAGTTGGCCATTCTTTTGGGTGGCTGTAGTTTTCCTTCCTTCAGTATTCGTTTTCGTCATAGGTTTTGAGATCTGGCGTGAATTGGTCAAAGGAGAGCATATTGGTTTTCCTATGGGGCCTAAAGATAAAGAGGGTTGGGCGATTTATGGGCGCGCATGGTTTCGTATGTTTATATGGTTCATTGGGGCTGCAACTACAGGCATAGTAGTGTCAACATGGCAAAGCATTTAACAAGCTGCCGCACAATCGCCCAGCAAGCTGGGCTGGACTCGCAACAAGTTGCTCGCCTGTGGGCAGTGCGTTAGGTCCTTAGCTGAATATGGGAAGAATAGGCAAAAAACTAAAAGAAAAGGTTTAAGCAAGCCTTAATGGATATAGCCAGAAATAAAGAGGTCGAAGTGTTAGATAAAGAGCATCCAGGGTTTCGGATTTTTGTTCTAGGAGCTGGCTTTTCTGTTCCCGCTGGATTGCCTACAGCAGCAGAATTGTACCCTGAGGTTGTTAAAAGAGTGGAACGGTTGCATGGTAAAGACAATCGCTTTCACTGGGCGCTACAGGACTATATAGACTTTCGAAAAAAAAGTGATGGTGTTGAATTATCTATCGAGGATATAGACTTAGAAGAGTTTATGTCTTTTCTAGATATTGAGCATTTTCTTGGGCTAGAGGGCGGAGACACTTTAAGTGAGCACGGTAATGCAGCTCAGCTATTTGTGAAAAGGTTTATTGGTCAGATAATTCATGAGAGAACCCCCAAACAGGATGCCTTACCACAAGAATATTATGACTTTGCAGAGAATTTATCTGTAAAGGATGTTGTTATAACTTTGAACTATGATGTAGTGCTTGAGAGGGCTCTCGACCATATTGGAAAGCCTTATCGGCTATTTCCACATCGATATAGCAAGATTGGCGAGGGGTATAATTCAGTAGATGATTCACGAGAAGAGGTTACGATCTTAAAACTGCATGGCTCTTTAGATTGGTTTAGCAACAAATCCTATCTCCATGGGCTGGGTGCATTTGAAAAACAAGGAGTAGATGGGGCGCCAAACGATCCTATTTTTAATAACAACAATAAGTATGGCCAACACCCACTGGTTGATGGCCCGAGAAATGAAGATGATCCTCTATTAAACATATACCGTTTAAAGAACATAGATCGTTTCTACGCAAACTTTGATCCCCCTGCCGTACCTATGATTCTTTCACCCTCTCATATGAAAATTGTGTATGCGAACCCATTCTTAGATTTTTGGTGGGGATGGGGGCGTGCCGGCGGAATGAATTTAGGTGTGTCTATTATAGGGTTCTCTCTACCACTGCATGATGAATATCTTCGTATCTGTCTCTACAGAATGATATCTAATTTTCAAGGTGTATCGTGGGATCAACCCCTTTTGGATTGGTACAAAAATAATGTGAAGCTTGTGGATTATAGAACTGATAAAATCGGAAAAGATGAGCTGCTAGATAGATATCGTTTTATTGATTTCGATAAAGCAGATGTTTATATGGATGGATTTTCTAGAGATGCCGTCAAGTTTATTTTTAGTCAGTCAAGATAGACCTAACAAGCGCATGTTGTCGGACTGGTTTTCCGCTGCGCTCCAAACCAGCCGCAAATGCGGGCGTTATGAGTTTTAAGGAATCATGGAATCGTTCAGATTAATAGGTAACGAAGGCATAAGGGTCATATTTGATCGGCGCCAATTTACCGACGAAAAATGGTTAGAAAGCTATTTTCTAAAAATTGAAGGTAAGGGTGTGTCAGCTGAAGTTAAAGTAGATAACCCACCTTATGGAAATTCACCTTTGAGCCTATTTATTGAAATGAATGAAAGTTGGTCGGGCTGGGAGAAAAATAAAACGTGGGGTTCAATGGAAGGTGAATTTAACCTATCAGCATCTTATGGTTCTGGTGGTCATATTCAATTGGCAATAGAAATCGACAACCAATATTTAAACTGGTTAGCCTGTGCTTATATTGCTGTCGAAGCTGGCCAGCTAGAGAATGTTGCCAGACAAGCAAAGGCATTTTTCATATGCTAACTCATAACAAGCGCATGTTGCATCAGCCACTGCGTGGCTTGGACGGTTTTTCCGCTCGTGCCTCGCTACAAAACCGCCGCAAATGCGGGCGTTAAATGTCAGAGCGAGTATGAGCCAACTATCACTAACAATTGATCTCGATGATGATGGTACTGCAGGCCTTTCCGCGCACTTTGTATCTCAAGGATTCAGTGGTTTTGGCGAGGGCTGGTTCAACCTGTGCGATATTAACGAGTTCTGTAATAGCTTTGAGAAATTAGCTGACGCCTTGGAAGGCGAGCCAGAGTTAATCGCTGGGCAATCTAAAGTTGACGGTTCTGAGTATTTGGAGCGCTTCGGTTTAAGGTGTTATGTGGTCTCGGGATCTGGAATTCTTGGGGTGCATGTAACTCTCTCTGAGTACCCCCATACTGATTGTCGCCCGCAAGAAATATCGAAGGTTTCGGGCGAGCTTAAAGTAGAAGTTCAGTCGGCACTAAATTTCATTCAGGGGCTGCGTAGCCTCTGTTCAGGCGGTGTCACTGAGGCAACCCTCGTCGGTCGCCGGTAAACATTTAACAAGTCGATTAAGTTCGTTCCGGCCTGGCGGCCTACACCGGACGCCCCTGTCGGGCCGCCGCTTATCTTCGCGTTAGCCTATGACCAAGATTGATCTCATTACATTTGTTACTTTCGGCGTGCTTATTTTTGGGGCTTATGCTGGGTTCGCATGGATCACTTATAGTCAATCACAGTTGTCACCCAAAAGTATTCGGGCTTCTTTTTCGCTGCTATCACCCATCGTTTTTGTGCTTCTTATCTATGCCAGCTTTTATGTCTTTTCTAATTACATGCCAAACATATATCACAGCGTTTTTTCTGTCGTTAACGACCAAATGCGTCAGGGAGGACGTTCAAACGTCATAATCTCTGGCATCATTTTTGTCTTCACAATCGGGTTCCCTCCAATCGCTGGCATGTTTTTATTGCGCTTTATTTTTAAAATCACAGGTGAAAGAATTGAAAAATATAATAGCTAACCAGTGGCAGCAGTTCGTGGCCTTCGCTCGCCGCTGTGCCAAGCGTTAACTGGCTCGCTTAATTATACTCTTTGCTAGTTTGATATTTTGTGGTTTTTAGGAGGTTTCGCTTTTCGCCTCTAAGCTAAGTGCCAACCGAAAACACTTGGCTTCGTCTTGGTGCTCTTGGTAAAGTTTATCGGTCACTTGCTGTTTTCAAGCTTCGTTTTGCAAGTGTCACTTTAAGCCTCGGTTCGCTGCGCTCACAAAGTGTTTTTAATGGCTTTTGCGGCTCACCGAGTTAACCAATCACCCAAGCAGACGCGCTTCGCGCGCCGCTTGGCTTAGCGTTAGCTGTAAAAGGAAGTTATGAGCATCGAATATAAAATTAATCATCCAATAAGTGCGGATCAATTCATATCACTGTTGGCTGATTCGACGTTGGGTGAGCGCCGACCAATTCAAGATCGAGAATGTATGGCGGGTATGATCTCGAATAGCAATCTTACGGTTAGTGCCTGGGACTCCGAAAAGTTGGTGGGTATTTCTCGCTGTATGACAGATTTTCATTACGCGTGCTATCTGTCAGATTTGGCCGTATCTGAAAAATATCAAAAATTGGGCATTGGTAAGCAATTACAAATTCTCACCCAAGATCAGCTTGGGCCACGTTGCAAACTAATCCTTATTGCAGCACCGGCAGCCAACTCATATTATGAGCATATTGGTTTTTCAAATAATCCACGTTGCTGGGTACTTGAGCGCGATGCAAGTATTTACAGCTAACAAGGCCATTAAATTCGCTCCCTACGGTCGTCGGACGCTCGCAAGCTCGCACCGTTTATGGCGGCGTTATCCTAAAGGAGTAGTCGTGGAAATAACCGAAGAAAATGAACTAGAAAAGATTTTAAGATTGGTTGCTGACGAGCCAGCCCATCGACCACAATTCTGTGAAGTCCTACTAAGCTCGCAGGTATTTTTACTTGGAACAACTGGAATGCCAGGCATTGATGGAGAAGTGAATCTCGAAGCTGGTAGTAAAATTCAAATACAGCATTGGGAAAAGGCAGATGGCTCGCCTGTAATTCCTTTCTTTTCGTCACTAGAAGTGTTGCAAAAATCAATCATTAGCGAAGAATCGTATTTGGCCCTACCGGTACGCTCTTTGTTTGAAATCACGCAAGGAGCTACGTTATTTCTTAATCCTAAATCAGACTATGGTAAAGAGTTTGTTCCTGAAGAAGTTGCACAATTGTTATCTATAGGTGTCAGTCAGGCACCATCGCAGAGAGTGGTAGAGAAAGAAACTAAGGTGCTGCTGGGGCAGCCGTCTAATTACCCATCAAAAATGGTTGACTCACTTACCCAGCTATTGGCAAAGCATAGCAATGTTAAAAGAGCTTATCTCGCACTAATGCATGACGCATCTGTTGATGAGAAACCCCATTTAATAGTTGGTATAGAGGCAGATGGTGATATTGAAAAGGTCATGCGGGAGGCTGGCAGCGTAGCTGGCGATACAGCGCCGGAAGGCGAGCCTGTTGATCTCTACAGGGTCAATGAAAATGATTCTGGTCTTAGCCAGTACTTTATAAATCAAACTAAGCCATTCTACGAGAAAAAATGGGGTTCAAAGCTCAAGTCGTGGCTTGGTGTAGGCAAGGCATAACAAAGTGCTGCTAGAGACAAACCTACGCTGCGCTTCGGTTTGCCCCAGAACTCGGCGTTAGGTATTCAGAATGAGTGCCAGTCTTGGGTGAAATGAGAATGAGCTTTTCAGACAAAATGTATTATGCGATTTTTGCCACTGCCTTTATAGTGGCATTAGCTTCATTCATAACATTGATTTCGCCATCCTACAAAAAAGTGGTATCTATAAAGCTGGCGCTTTTTTCGATTTTGATGACGCCAATAGTGCAGCTTGGTTTGTTTGTAATTGCTTTGCAAGTTTATGCTTCTGAAATAACTGGGGAAGTGTACCACGGCTTCGCCTGTTCGGGCTTTCATGGAGGTGGGTTAAACTCTGATTGCTCGTTCTATGAGGCTGTATTCGAAGGGGCAATTGTTGCAGTGATTTACAGCTTTGCAACATTTGGCGTAGTACCTTTGGCTATTTTTCTGTCTCTGCTCGTTATTTTAGTGCTGATAAAAAAAGGGTTTAGCAGTTAGCGTGCAGTTTTCCCTTGAGCTTTGTTTTTAAAGGCGATAAACAATGAGCGAAAGAATGAAACCTAACAATTGCCCCTTATGCAAGCGTTAGCATTTACCAAATAAGGAAGTCATTATGAGCTCTAAACCTCAAATATTGTTCTTGTCGCATGGCGGCGGGCCAATGCCTCTTTTGGGCGATGCTGGGCATACAGAAATGGTTGATTGCTTGAAAAGCATAACATCTTTATTACGTAAACCATCGGCCATTGTGGTTGTGAGTGCACATTGGGAAGAGAAATTGCCAACAATTACTGCTGGCGAGAGCCCATCGCTTATATATGATTATTATGGATTTCCAGAAGAGTCTTACAGTATTACCTATCCCTGTAAGGGCGAGGCACTGCTTGCAAATAAAATCCATGAAAAGCTAGAGCGTGCTGGCATTGCTTGCAATCTCGATAAACAAAGGGGCTTTGATCACGGTTTGTTCATACCACTAAAAATAATGTACCCAGATGCTGATATTCCTTGTATTCAGTTGTCGCTTATGAATAACTTAAGTCCTGCCGAGCATATTAGTATTGGTCAGGCGCTACAGGGCTTAGACTATGAAAATTTACTTTTAATAGGGTCAGGATTTTCTTTTCACAATATGAAGGCCTTTTTTACTCCAGAAACTACGGAGTCAAAAGATTTGAATGAAGCATTTGAGTCTTGGTTATTGGATACTTGTTCAAACACAAATATCTCTGAAGAAGAAAGAAAACAAAGATTGTGTGAATGGGTAAAAGCGCCGGGTGCTCGGTTTTGCCACCCTCGAGAAGAGCACCTATTGCCTTTGCATGTCTGCTACGGCTTAGCAGGTGGCGCATGTGCAGAATCGTTCGAGCTGAAGATTCTCAATAAGAAGTCAAGTATGTACCTATGGTAAGCAGAATGCTAACAAGGCGCTCAAAATCGGCCACAAAATACGTGGCCTCGGACGCTCACTTCTTTCGCGCCGTTTAGGGCGTCGTTAAGTTTCGTCAGCAATAAACACCCGAGTATATTTGTGAGATATTTTAATGATTGAAGTCTTAATTTTGGCAGTAGCACTGAGCATGGACGCATTTGCGGTTTCTATAGGGCTTGGATCAAAGCGGGTCAAGAAGACAAAGTCGCTAGCTATAATTGCTGCAATATATTTCGGGTTATTCCAAGCGCTAATGCCATTTATAGGCTACTTTGGTGGAAAAGGTGTGCTCGGCTGGGTTGAGAATTATGCACATTGGATTGCATTCTTCCTTCTTATAACAGTTGGAGGAAAAATGATTTATGAAGCCATTAGCGAGGGTGTTGAAGAAGATATTGCACAAATCACTCATAAAGTGATGCTTATTTTAGCTATTGCTACGAGTATAGATGCAATGGCTGCTGGGTTTACATTAAATCTACTCGAAGTCAACCCGATAGTTGCTTGCGGAATCATTGGTGTTACGACATTTATATTCAGCTTGGTTGGTGTGTTTATTGGTGCTAGAAGTGGGACATGGCTAGAAAGCAAGGCAGAGCTTTTGGGCGGTATAATACTCATTATAATTGGGTTGAAATTTCTGGTATTTTGAGACTCTGCAGTGAAGCCAAAAACACATAACAATCGCAGTCACAGCGACGGCTTTTTCGTTGCGGCTTCGCCTCCACTACAAAGCCGCGCGTGCTGCGGGCGTTAAAGCTCATATAGATCAAACCAATGGCAATCCCTTATAACTCTGTGGCAGAATGTAAAACAAGAAATAATCATAGGTATACATTATGAACCTCCAGAAAATTGAGAATGAAGCTCTTCACTTACCTAAAGGTGAGCGGGCAACATTAATTCAGAAATTGGTTCTGAGTTTTGATACACCAACGCCTGAAGAGCTAAGAGACGACTGGTTGCTTGAAGCACAAAGTAGAGCAAAGGAAATTGATGACGGTCTAGTAACGCTTGTTTCAGGTGATGAGGTATTAAAAAAGGCTCGAGCACTCGCGAAATGAAGTATGAGTTTCACCCTAATGCAGAGGCAGAGTTTTTAGAGTCTGTTGTTTCTATGAATCTAAAGTTAAAGGGTTAGGCTCAGCATTTATTGACGAGTTTGAGGTTATTGCCAAATTAGTCTGTGAATCACCAAAACAAAGGAAAATCGAGCGAAAACCTGATATTCGAAGAGCACCACTACGACGATTTCCTTTCTCAATAATTTACAGAGAAAAACAATCTGTAATTCAAGTGTTGGCAGTTGCGCATGATCGTAGAAGGCCGTTGTATTGGCTACCAAGGCTTTAACAAGTGCATCAAATTCGTTCCCGGCCTGACGGCCGTCCACCGGACGCCCTAGTCGGGCGCCGTTTATGCAGGCGTTATGCACAAATAATCAGGAGTCACAGATGAGTTCTAGTCATATTTTTTGGCCTGTTTTGGCACAGATTCTTCTCACGCTGGTGATGTTTATCGTTCTCGGTGCGAGAAAGGCCAAGGCAGTAAAAGCCGGCAGGGTTAATCGTAAGGAAGCGGCCTTGGATAATCGGGTATGGCCCGAGGATGTCGTCAAAGTTTCCAACAATATTGCCAACCAGTTTGAGATTCCGGTTCTTTTCTACGTTCTCTGTTTCGTTCTATACAGTATCAACGCTGCCGGATCTGTCGCAGTATTTCTGGCGTGGCTCTTCGTCGTGAGCAGGTACGCCCACGCATACGTGCATGTGACTTCAAACTATATACCAGTGAGGCTGCCACTCTTCATGACCGGAGCCTTGGTCTTGCTGGCTATGCTGGCTGTATCGGTCTGGAATTTGGCCGCATGACGCATGCTTGCATAACAAGTGCAGGCACGGCGACGCCTACTACATTGCGCCTTCGGCTTCATTCCGTAGGCGCGCATGCTGCAAGCGTTAGCATTACATAATCACACTAAGGAGAAAATCATGGACCTCAAAAGAACGGAAGCAAAGATAACTATTGCAAAACTTATTGAGCTAGCATATTCCAAGGATAAAGGAATGACGGTCAAAATCATGGCTAAAAAAGGCAACGCAAAGTTGACTGTAGACCAAAATGGTAACGCTACACTATCAGGTTCAGCGGGAATTATGACCTTTAGTGGGGCGCCTGTTCTTGAGAAAGTGGGCGCAAAAATTAAACGAGTTAGCGTCAACTTCAACAACAAGGATGGAATGAAAGTCGGTTATACCGCCACCTTTGATCTGGAGTACATAAAGTTGTCGATATTAGGTGATTTTGACTTGGAGGAATTAATAACATCTTGTTCTGGATTGTTGTGTCGGGCTGCTCGGGCTTTAAAAGGTCGGCACCATGCCTATGACATGGAATTGCAGAAAATAATGGGGTATTGAGAATGAAAAATGTACCTTTTTGTCTTATTCTTGCCCTATTTATAGCAAGCTGCGCTACTTTACCTAATCCCCCGTCTGTACTGTACCAAGAGTTTTCGCAGTATGAGAATAGTGCTAATAGAGACAATATTGTTGAAGTAGCTAGTAATTTCTTTAGCCCTTCTTTACTCGGAAAAAATTATCAAGCAAATCCTGACGCCCTTAGTCAGCTACTATTTAAGAATTATATGGCGAGCACAGAGAGTCATTTTGAAAAAATAGATGAACAAGAGGGTTGTCTTACTATTAATGGATATGATGAAGAAAATTATCCTTTGATTTTTAGTCTTAAATATATTTCACATAATAATCATTGGCTTATTGATAAGATTCATGTTGTTTTTGTTGAAAATAAAATCGACTTTTCTGATAGAGCTAAATGCCCTAGCGACTATCCCAACTAAATGCTAACAAGGTTGTAAACCGGAACCAAATTGCTACGCAGTTTTGTGTTCGCTGCGCTTATAACACAAAACCGCTCCGCAATTCGGTCCGGTTACAACGGCGTTAACTGCGTAGGGAAGATATGAGCATCGAATACAAGATCAATGAGCCAATAACTACAGATCAGTTTGTGGCACTGCTGAAAGCATCGACTCTGGGAGAGCGCCGTCCGATTGACGATTGGGAATGCATGGAAGGTATGATTTCAAACAGTAATCTCGTCGTGAGTGCTTGGCACAATGACCAGCTTGTCGGCATCGCTCGAAGCGTTACTGATTTTCACTATGCCTGTTATCTATCTGATTTAGCTGTAAGTTTAAAACATCAAAAATCTGGAATTGGTAAACGGCTACAAGTCCTGACTCAAGAGCAGCTTGGCCCCAAATGTAAACTTATACTTATTGCCGCTCCATCGGCCAATCAGTATTACGAGCATATTGGCTTTAACCACAATCCACGTTGTTGGGTGCTTGAGCGTGATTCGAGCATCAGCAGTTAACAAGTGCAGGCAAGGGACGCTCCTTACGTCGCGCCCCTGCTGCAAGCGTTATGCATTAAGGAGAGAACGGTGCTGAAGTCCGTAATACAGGAAGAAACCACAGGGTGCGGAATTGCGTCCGTTGCGAACATTCTTGGCAAGACTTATTCGGAAATGAAAGCAACGGCAAATGCCATGGGTATCTATGCTGAAGATAAGTCGCTTTGGTCTGATACCCAGTATGTAAGGAAAATGTTATTCCATGCTGGAGTCGAGACGTCTTCCGATGAAATTCCTTTTGAATCTTGGGGTGCACTGCCCGATCTAGCATTGCTGTCCATCAAGCACCATCAGGAAGATGGCAAAAATTTCTGGCACTGGGTCGTTTTCAAGCGCGTAGATGGTGAAGGTTTTGTCCTAGACTCAGCAAGTTACCTGCCCTCTAATATTCGAACGGACTTCAATGAAATGCAGCCCAAGTGGTTCATCGAAGTTAAGAATGCATAACAAGGCCATAAAATTCGCTCCCTACGGTCGCCTGACGCTCGTTCCTCGCGCCGTTTATGGCGGGCGTTATAAATTACGCTAGCCCTGAGAATAAGCATGTACTAAGATGTAATACATATGATTACAGAGGTGTGTTTCGATGAGTATTACAAGTATCCGGTTAGCCGATGACATTGATAAGCCACTTGAATCTTTAGCTAGCAAGCTAGATAGAAGTAAAAATTATCTTATCAATCAAGCAATTAAAGAGTTTTTGGCAAGGCAGTCCCTCGAGGACTCTAGGTGGTCAGATACACTAGA
>Ga0209075_1003700_pt1 | contig 12559 bp, 8 predicted proteins | sample Stecom2011_FD_187523 | JGI IMG/M metagenome (GOLD analysis project Ga0209075, IMG submission 187523) | Agricultural soil microbial communities from Utah to study Nitrogen management - Steer compost 2011 (SPAdes) (version 2) | ecosystem: Environmental > Terrestrial > Soil > Agricultural land...
GGTAATCACCTGGGCCAAACGGAATATTTCCAAGCATTGTTTTTAAAGTTCCTGTTCCTTCATGAACAAAAATCATTTCATCCGAATCTGCATTTTTATAAAAATAATCTTGCATGGACTCTTGTGGAGAAGACAAGGCAATGTTTAGGTCATTATTAAACATTACGATTTTTCTACTGTCTAAAAAATCTGCTTCAGGTTTAACTTTGAAACCATTCAGCATTTGACTTGTCACAGACTTTTCTAATGCTGCTTTTGGGGTTAAATCAATTGTTTCTCCAATTTTCTTAACCATTGTTGGACGATGCACATGATAAATCAAAGATGCTGTACCACTGAAACCCTCTGTTCCGAATAGTTGTTCATAATAATACCCACCATCTTCTTTTTTAAATGTGGTATGTCTTTTATGGGGTATTTTACCAAGTTTTGTATAAAACGGCATAAAATTGAATTTTAAAATGAATAGCTGTAAGGTGGTAGGTAACTAATAGGCACTAACAAAATCACTCAGGATTTCGTTTTAGCAACATTTTCTTCTTAAAATTAATACATCCGAATTCATTCATAAAAAGAGGCTTAGTTCCTACAAATATATAAAAATCAAATGGCAAAAGAAATTTATGTGAATATGGAAACAAAACATTTGTACAAAGTCTCAAATTTCCTGTATTATTAAATTATAAATCCTTGCAAGTCCTTATATTCGCAGCTATAAATAATGTAGTGCAATGAAAAAAGTTTTAGTAATAGGAGCTGGAGGACAAATCGGGACGGAACTTGTTCTTTTATTAGAGAAAAAATTTGGTAAAGAAGCCGTTGTAGCTTCTGACATAAAAGACCAAGCCCCTTATGCATTAAAGGAATCAAAATATCTATCCTTAAACGTATTGGATAATGAGCGTTTAACTGCAGTAGTTAAAGAAGAAAAAATAACAGACATCTATTTATTGGCTGCACTTCTATCTGCGACAGCAGAGAAAGATCCGAAGTTTGCATGGAAGTTGAACATGGACGGACTTTTCAACGTTTTAGAGCTGGCTAAAGAAGGACAAATTAAAAAAGTGTTTTGGCCAAGTTCAATTGCGGTTTTCGGACCAACAACTCCAAAAAGAGACACTCCTCAACATACGATAATGGAACCCAGTACTGTTTATGGAATTTCCAAACAAGCAGGTGAACAATGGTGTGCATATTACCACAACAAATACGGTGTAGATGTACGCAGCATTCGTTATCCTGGCTTAATTTCTTACACCACCTTACCAGGCGGAGGAACCACCGATTATGCTGTTGATATTTTTTACCACGCCAAACAAAATGCAGAGTACACTTCATTCTTAAACAAAGACACTGCTTTACCAATGATGTACATGGATGATGCTGTACGAGCAACTGTTGAGCTAATGGAAGCACCGGCAGAAAAAGTCAAAATTAGAAACTCTTATAACCTTGGTGGAATAAGTTTTACTCCAGAAGATTTAGCAACTGAAATTAAAAAGCATATTCCGAGTTTTGTTTTGAATTACGAACCGGATTACAGACAGGATATTGCAGATTCTTGGCCACAATCAATCAATGACGAAAGCGCTCAAAAAGATTGGGGTTGGAAACAGGAGTATGACCTTAAAAAAATGGTGGAATTAATGTTGAAAATGGTGGATCCGAAAAAATACTTTAAAAAATGATTACCCTATTACTTTCCCTCGTCTATTCAAAGCAATCATTTGTCTAAAAAATTTGGTAATCATTTAGAATTTTAGAAAACTTTGCTTACATTGCTATTGCGCAACACTTTAAAACTAATATTTATATCATGAGAATTTTTATTTGGACACTACTATATCTCTGCATAATAAGTAATTACTCTTTTTCAGCTAATGACATTCCTGTATATTCTGATCAAGATGAGCCGAAGGTCAATCAAAAAGATGAGAAAGGTAGAAAGCAAGGAAAATGGATTTTTACTGGAAAAGATCAACCTGAAAAAGGTTATCCTTTAGAAGGTAAAATTGCAGAGGGTCCATTTAATAACGACCGTAAGCATGGACGCTGGATCATGTATTACAATGATGGAGAAACACCTAAAACAGAGGGTGAATATGTAAACAACCGACCAAATGGAGCATTTAAAAAATACCACCCAAACGGTGTACTTAAAGAACAGGGAACTTTCAATAAACTATTTTATGCAGACTCCTTAAGGCGCTTTAATGAAGATGGAATTTTAATTTATGAAAGTAACCACGACAATACAGGAAAAGAATCTGGAACAGTAAAATATTTTCATGACAATGGAAAGCCTGAATTTGTTTATGAGGCTGTCAATGGAGTACCAACTGGTAAGGCAACAAGATATTGGGCAAATGGTGATGTTAAAGAAGAGATAGTATTTGGTGCAGATGGAATGGTTAAAGAAACATCTGGGGAAATACCTCGTGTAAATGAGGAGGTTAAAGTAAAGAAACCTGGAAAAGAGAATGTGAAATTAGCTCCTAAACCAAAATCTGATGATGACTTTAAGCCGAACGCTTACAATAAAATCTATAATACAGACAAAGAGTTATGGATGGAAGGTGAGTTTAAGAACGGAATACTAAATGATGGACGTCTATACATATATGATGAGGACGGACTTTTATTTAAAGTTGAAGTTTATAAGGATGGCAAGTACCATTCAGACGGACAACTATAAGGTCAATTAAAAAACATTTTATTAAGGGAACTCAACAGGTTCCCTTTTTTTGCATTAATTTATTGTAATTTTGCAAGTGCATTTTTCAAAATAGATATTCATGAGGTATAAAGAAAACGAACTAAAAATAAGCAATAGCTTAACTGGTGAAAAGGAAATATTTAAATCCATTTTAGATGGTTTTGTCGGCCTATATGTTTGTGGACCTACAGTTTACAGCCACGTGCATCTAGGGAATTGCCGTACTTTTATTTCTTTCGATGTTATCTATCGTTATTTAATTCACCTTGGCTACAAAGTGCGGTACGTAAGAAACATAACGGATGCGGGACATTTAGAAAATGATGCTGAAGAAGGAGAGGATAAAATCGCTAAAAAAGCAAGGTTAGAGCAATTAGAACCTATGGAAATCGTACAACGGTATACTCTTGACTTCCACAAGGTATTAAATCAGTTCAACAATCTACCTCCGAACATTGAGCCTACAGCAACCGGACACATTATAGAACAAATTGAAATGATTTTGGACATCATCGAGAATGGCTTTGCATACGAAGCAAACGGTTCTGTATATTTTGATGTTGAAAAGTACAATGAAAACAATAATTACGGGGAACTTTCAAAACGTAAAATCGAAGATTTAGTTTCTGGAACGCGATCATTAGAGGGACAAGAGGAAAAGAAATCTCCACTTGATTTTGCTTTATGGAAAGATGCAAAACCTGAACATATCATGAAATGGCCTTCACCTTGGGGATTAGGTTTCCCAGGATGGCACTTAGAGTGTTCTGCAATGAGCACAAAGTATTTGGGTGAACATTTCGATATTCATGGTGGAGGAATGGATTTAAAGTTCCCTCATCACGAATGTGAAATAGCACAAGGTACAGCTGCCAACAATCAAAAACCTGTAAATTACTGGATGCATGCGAATATGCTGACATTAAATGGGAAAAAGATGAGTAAATCAACAGGCAATACATTACTTCCTGAAGAATTATTTTCTGGAAACAACGAAGTTTTGGGCAGAGCATACCATCCAATCATAGTTCGTTTCTTTATGATGCAAGCACACTATGCAAGCGTACTTGACTTTAGTGCCGATGCTTTAAATGCGTCCGAAAAAGGGTTTTTACGTTTAATGGATGCTCTTAAAACACTTCAAGATGTAAAGGTTAGTGATAAAACTTCGTTTGATGTGAAGGGACTCATACAGAAGTTCTACGATGCCATGAATGATGATTTCAATACTCCAATTTTAGTCGCTCATTTGTTTGATGCTGCAAAACACATCCAGGCAATAAACACTGAAAAGGAAACAATTACAAGCTCAGACAAAACTTTACTTTCTGATGCTTTGAACGTATTTATGTTTGATGTCCTAGGTTTAGCTGAGCTTTCTGAAAGCAAAGAAGACAATGACAGTTTAGAAACAGTTATGGAATTGGTCTTACAAATGCGTCAACAAGCAAGAGATAATAAAGATTGGACAACTTCGGACGCAATTCGTGACAAGCTAAGTGAAGCGAAAATCATTGTAAAAGACGACAAAGACGGAGCAACTTGGAAAATTCAATAATATTTTATCGTGGTAATCAACTAATTTACTACGACTTATATATTATTTCAATTTTTTTATTTATAAATGCTTTGTTTTCAACAAATGTTCCGTATCTTTGCAACCCGTTTGGATACGGAAAGCGCAACGCAATAGCGCTCAAATTAGATAAGATTTTACATAAAGATATATTGCGGGGTGGAGCAGTTGGTAGCTCGTCGGGCTCATAACCCGAAGGTCATTGGTTCGAGTCCAATCCCCGCTACTAAAACCAGAGTAAAAATGAGAGCGAAAGCGAACATTATCCTCTGGTTTTTTTCTTCTGCTCTTTTCTCTTTCACACTCTAAAAAATCATTCGGTAAATAATTAAAAACTTAAAAGAGCATCCAAATCCTTTTTCAAGTTAGATAATTCTATCCTTTGCATTACTAAACCAGAACCAATATAGATCAACTGAGAAACAAAGCAAAGGCGAAGTTTTACACTCTGATTTATTCATCGCTCTTTTCTCTCTTTCTCACTCTAAATGCCCTTTCTCTCTTTTGAATTTTCGCAAAAGCCTATACATTGTTAGGGAAGTTTGATTCATGAAGTTTAGATGAAGAGAACGCCTCTATATGCATAAACTAACAATAAGCCAAGAACCATTAAATCTTGAATCAACTTCCTATTTGCATTCATAAGAAAAGACCTCAAAAAGTCAATGCTAAATGAGGTCTTTAATAAAAAATGAAAACTGATCTTTTCTGAAACAGTAAATCTAATGTTCTACAATCGTATTTCCTTGAAGACTAACTGCAGCAATCCTTGCCAACAGTCTACCATCAACAGTTGCTCCGGTATTTAATGATATTGACTGATCCGCTAAAATTGTACCTTTAAAAACAGAAGTCGTTCCTAAAGTTGCAGAAGTTCCTACTTGCCAGAAAATATTTGCAGCCAATGCACCTCCACTCAAAATCACTTTTCTACCTGAAGTAACCTGTAATGTTGAAGCAATTTGAATGATAAATACAGCATTCGGATTTCCTTTCGCATCAATTGTTAAATCACCTGATGATATTTCAAGAGAACCATTTGATTTATACAAACCTGGTGACAGTGTTAATCCACCAATGTTTCCCGCCAAAAGAACCATATCGGTAGCTGTTCTACCAGCAGCATCGTTATATGCGTTTGTTAGATCTCCTTTTGCTGTTGTTAAAACTGTTGGAGTTGGCGAAGCGAAATCAGACGCATACAAAAGGCCCGTCACTTCAGCTGAAGCTGCTGCAGGACTATTCGGAGGAAGAATTAATGAAAAGCCTGTAAGGAAACTTCCAGCTGCTGGACTGAGCCCTATATTCCCTGTGATTGAAGATGTTGGAACATTGGTCACTTGAGAACCCGCTAATATTACATAATTTCCTGCTGAAGCAAGATTCACGGAAGAATGTATTGTGGACTGGTTTGTAACAACATTCGTAACAGGCTCATTCCCTGTTGGAGGCGTTGGAGATACATCGTCTTTTTTACATCCTGTAAGTAAAACAAGTGTAGTTAAAGCGATTATGCTTATCGTGTTTTTTATTTTCATAACTATAAATTTCAATTTTCGCTTCTGGCGTTCAGTTGTGAACAAGCTCACTGTTTAAAGATCGAGAAACTATAACTCATATGCATTACATAAATACGATGAGATGTTACACAATTCACATGTATTTGCTGTTTTAAGACAAAAATTAACACAACCGAGTCTATAAACATTTGTTTACATCCTCAAAAACCAATTGATTTCGCTAAATTCATAGAATAGTTAACAAATGACTAAAAACTATTCTTCCAAAAAGACATAACAATTGATCAATAAAGTAAATAAATATACTATCCACCTATGAAACTCTACATTAAGTATATGGTTAGCCACCGCTGTAAATTGATGGTGAAAGAAGAACTGAAGAAACTTAATCTTTGGTATGTTGTCATTGACTTGGGCGTAATTGAAATTCTTGAAGATATAACACCTGAACAAAAAGAACAGCTAAAAATCAACCTTATGAAGTCGGGTTTGGAGCTACTTGATGACAAACGTGCAATATTAGTGGAAAGCATAAAGAACTCAATCACCAATTTAATTTACAATACGGATGAAGTTCCTAAGACAAATTATTCAAATTATATAAGTGAAGAGCTCGGATTAAACTACACTTACTTAGCCAACACTTTTTCAGAGGTAAAAGGGATTACAATTCAGCAATATATCATTATCAACAAAATTGAAAGGGTCAAGGAACTATTACTTTATGATGAATTAACATTAACGGAAATTGCAAACCTTCTCCATTACAGCAGTGTATCTCACTTATCAAACCAATTTAAGAAACTTACAGGATTGACTCCAACGTTTTATAGGAGCATAGCAAATAAACGAAGAGCAAACTTAGAAAGTATGTGAATTGAAATAAGAAAAAAAAATGGATCAATTATTCATTTTTGATTAATGAAAACGACTGTTTAGCTATTTCAATTTCTTCATTTGTAGGAATAACAAGAATTTTAACTTTCGAATTTAAGGTGTTAATCTTTCTTAATGCCTTCGATTTTTGTTCATTCCTGGATTCATCCAACTCTATCCCCAAATAGTCCATATCCTCACAAACCAATTTTCTAATCAAATCTGCATTCTCACCGATTCCAGCAGTGAAAACAATTGCATCCAAACCATTCATTACAGCAGTATATGCACCAATGTATTTTTTAATGCGGTAGGCATTCATAATCAAAGCCAACTCACACTCTTTATTTCCATTTTTAGCTTCTGCAATAATATCTCTAAGGTCACTATAACCTGTCAAACCAAGCATACCACTATTCTTGGTAAGTAAATTATTTACTTCATCTAAAGAATATCCTAAGGTGTTTACTAAATAAAAAACAATACTGTGATCTATATCTCCACTTCTAGTGCCCATTATAAGCCCATTTGAAGGGGTAAACCCTAAACTATGATCAATACTCATTCCGTTTTCAATCGCCGTCATACTGCATCCATTTCCCAAATGAAGGGTAATGATTTTGGACTTCTCTAACCCCATGAACTCAATGGCTTTTTCAGAAACGTATTTGTGGCTTATTCCATGAAAACCATAAATTTGAATTCCATGTTCATATAACTCATTTGGAATTGCATATTTATTGGCTTTTCTGGGCATTGTCTGATGAAAGGCAGTATCAAACACAGCAATCTGCTTGGCGAAAGGAAAAAGCTCTTCTGCAATCAGAATCCCCTGAAGGTTATTGGGGTTATGTAAAGGAGCTAAAGGACAAAACTTTTTTATTTCTTCTTTAACCTTTTTGGTTATCAATGTTGTGTTTGAGAATGAATTTCCACCATGCACAACACGGTGTCCTATCGCCTCGATTTCATCAGTACTTGAAATCACCCCTTTCTCAGAATCGAGCAATAAATCAACAACACTTTCAAGCCCTAATTTATAGGTCTCTATTGCTAACACCTCTTGAATATCAACAGTTTTTGTTTTATAATTTAATACAGCATCTTTAGAACCAATCCTTTCAACCAAACCGCTGCATATCATAATTTTAGAAGGCATTTCAATCAATTGAAACTTTATTGAAGAACTACCTGAATTAAGCACTAATATTTTCATAGAAAGAATTTAAATGTCTTGTGCTTGAATTGCAGTTACAACCACTGTGTTAAAAATATCATCAACCGTACAACCTCTACTTAAATCATTTACGGGTTTGTTTAACCCTTGAATTATAGGCCCAATTGCCAAAGCTTTAGTTTCCCTTTGAACAGCTTTATATGTGTTATTTCCCGTATTTAAATCAGGAAAAATAAAAACATTCGCCTGACCTGCTACTTCTGAGTCTGGTAGCTTTAACTTACCAACATTAATGTCTACTGCAGCATCATATTGAATTGGACCATCCACTTTTAGATCAGGTCTATTTTGTTTTATTATTTCTGTTGCTTTTCTTACCCTAACTACATCTTCACCAACCCCTGAAGTACCAGAAGAATAAGAGAGCATTGCAATTTTGGGATCAATATCAAACGCTACGCTTGTCGCAGCAGAAGAAATGGCAATTTCAGCTAATTGTTCAGCAGTTGGATTAGGGTTAATCGCACAATCTCCATAAACAGAAACTCGATCTTCTAAACACATGAAAAACACAGATGAAACAATAGAAGACTCTGGTTTTGTTTTTATAAACTGAAGTGCTGGAACTATGGTGTGTTGCGTTGTATGAACAGCACCTGAAACCATTCCGTCAGCATGCCCTTTGTACACCATCATCGAACCAAAATAAGAGACGTCTTCCATTAAGTCTCTTGCCATCACTAAATTCACGTTCTTATGTTTACGCAATTCATAAAGGGTTTCGGCATAATCATTAAAATGCACGGACTCTACAGGATTAATGATATTGACTCTATTTAAATCTAAGGCTATGTCAAGAGTAAACACTTTATCTTCTATCTCCTTTCTATCCCCAAGTAACGTTATATCTACAGCATCAGCTTCGATCAATTGTTTAGTTGCCCTCAAAACACGCTCGTCTAATCCTTCGGGTAAAACAATATGTTTTTTATTGGATTTTGCTTTCTTTAATAAATTATACTGAAACATTCGAGGAGTAATCCCTTTTGTTTCGAAAGTGATTAATCGTTCTATTAATGCATCAACTTTAACATATTTCTCAAAGTCTTTGATGGAAGTACTTATTTTTTGTTTGTTTTCAGCATAAATTTGAGACTTTATCATACCAATGGCATTCACTACCCCAAAGGTTCCGCCATCAACTGCAATTATAGGCACAACATCAGAAAGTCCTTCAATTAGTTTATTTATAGATTCCTCAGGCACTAAACCACCCGTTAAAACAATACCTGAAACAGAAGGATAGTTATCAGAAACATTCGCTTGCAAAGCACCTAAAATTAAATCCGCCCTATCACCAGGTGTAATCACCAAACTGTCTTCCTTTAATAAGTGATTCAGATAATTGGGTAATTGCATGGCACCCACACTGAAATATCCTGCTTGATTATTGATAAACTCTTTGCCAAATAAAACTTTCGCATTTAGTACGTCAACAATTTCCTTAATTGATGGATTGGCCAAAATCGGATTTAAGGGTATAGCGTTTACAATTACGTCGGAAGGAAAATACTTTTCTAACTCAGAAACTACTAAACCGATGTTTTGCTGTTCGACCTTATTAGCAATAACAGAAAGAACCTGAACACCTTTATCTCTAAATGAATCAAAAGCCATGTGTAAACTGCCTACCAACTCAGATAGAGTTTTACCCACTCCACTCTCTAATATAATCGCTGGAACACCAAGGTTTTTAGCAATCAACACATTGATATCAAACTCGCCTATAGAAACTTTACCAGAAAAGCTCGTGCCTTCTACCAAAACAAAATCAAATTGTTCTTCAATAGATTTATATTTCTCAATAATCTTGGTTAAAATTTCATCGTCTTTGTTTTCATGTTTTTTCTGAACCACTTCGCTTCTGGTAAATGCATAAGCGTCCTCAAACTTTAAATCCAAATTAAAGAAGCTGATAATTGTATTGATGTGATTGTCTATTTTCCCTTCTTCGAAGTCCTCAATAATGGGTCTAAAATATCCAACCCTTGAAGCTTTCCCTAATAGTAACTGCATTAACCCAAGAGAAATAATTGATTTTCCACTATTGGGTTCTGTGGTCGCAATATAAACTGCTTTATTGGCTACTTTCTTTATCATTAGCTTAGCTTCTTTGGTTAATTCAACACCCCTTAGTGGGTGAACAAATCTAACAATTTAAGACCGCAAAGCAATACATTAAAACTGTTTTTAAACGTGTTAATGATAGTTTATACCAATAGCAACTTCACTCAACAAATGATTCGTTTTTTAATTCTATCATGGTTATCTCAGGACGCATCCCGATTCTTGCAGGAAGACCTAACCAACCCAATCCACGATTAACATATAGGTATTGATTATTTTCTTCATAAAGTCCTGCCCAATGTTTAAACTTATACTTTATTGGACTCCATTGTAGGTTCTTGTATTGAAATGCAGCTTGCATACCATGCGTGTGCCCAGAAAGTGTTAAGAAAATATCTGTATGCTTTAAAACCTCCTCGGTCCAGTGTGTTGGGTCATGTGATAATAGTATTTTAAAAGGAACGTCTTTAACCTTGGATAAAGCCTTGTTTAAATCTCCAACTTGTTTAAATGGTGATTTACCCCAATTCTCCACACCAATCATTGCTATTTCATCATTGTTAACGGTAAGAATCTCCGCTTCATTTAAGAGGAGATTAAATCCAACATCTATATAAAACTGTTTAATTGCTTCAAAATTTTCTTGCTTTTCATCCATCGAATTCCATTCACTATAATCACCATAGTCATGGTTTCCTAAAACAGCATACTTTCCTTTATTGGCAATTAATTTATTGAATACTTTATCCCAACCACGAAGCTCTATAGCGTAATTATTGACCAAATCTCCAGTAAACACAATATAATCAGGTTTTAGATTATTAATTATCTCAACAGCTGAGCTAAGTTTATTATATGAATAATTAAAACTGCCTAAATGCAAATCTGATATTTGAACGATTCTTAAGCCTCCAAAAGACTTTGGTAGAAGTTTAGATGAAATAGTATGGGTGTAGACTTTGAATCTATAAAGCGCTTTAAAAATACCATATAAAATCACAAGAAAGGGAAGTATTCCGGAGAGCAAGCCAACCATTGCAATTACGAGATAAGATACCCTTTCTGAAAATAAGTAGTTTGTAAAATAGAGCGATGATATAACAAATACGAAGAAAAACTTTGGAACAAAAGAAAGTACACCAAGTCCATAAAACTTAGAAATTAGCACCTGTTTTCGAATGGGATTAATTTTATCTAAAGTTGCTTTTAAGACCAAAATAGATGACAACAATCCAATAGTGAATAACCAAAAAAGAACATTGATAAATATTCGTAAAGCAGGAAAGTCAATCAACTGCGTTAGTGATTGCAACCAATAGAATGCAGCTATATCAATTAACAGTATGGCTACACACAACAGAATAATATTAGATAAAGAAACCGTTTTCATGGTTTTATTTTTTTAAAGATAAACAATCTTAATACGAAATAAGGTTTTAAAATAAAGTCAACTCGCTCACAACATTACAAAGTCTTAGTTTATTTCAAAAAAAATGAGGCTGTCTAAATATAGACAGCCTCATCAATTTATAAAGTTCTATTTGTTATTGTAGAATCAATTTGTTTTGGATCACTTTATTATTGTGGCTAATTTTCAAGATATACACACCTTGACTAGCGCTTGATCCTGGATTAACATTCCACAGTGATTGACCTTTTGGTAATTGTGATTGAGCAACAGTTCTTCCTGACATATCAGTCAAAACAACCTCAGCACCAGCCCACTCAGAAGGATCATAATTAATATCCCAACCTAACTCGTTATTACTTGGGTTTGGATAAACACTAATAGGACTTTCTTTTACATGTCCGTCTGTACTTAGCACTCCGTTAATGTTTATATTATCAATTGCTATGTTATTAGATTTATCTGATGCAGTATACTCAAATTTAATAAGAACCGTAGTTGCAAAAGAATTGTTCAGAGTGAATGATGAGTTATCCCAAAGTGTCGTTTCACTTGGCAAGAAAGAATCCCACGCAGAACCGTTATTTATCAAACTCTTTTTGTTAGGGTTAGGCTCATTACCAAGTATTGTATTTCTTGGCTGCCATGTTCTACCACAGTTCGTTGATACATAAACAACTAACTTCTCCTTCATTTCCTCAACAGTTGTCCCATCAGTTGCACATGCATAATCAAAAGAAACAGAAATGTCACTCATGTAAGATAAATCTATAGGTTGAGATATAAATGAATGCGTTACTCCACCACGTCTTTCATTAAAGAAGTACTCAGGTGTCCAAGGCACTATATCAGTTGCCGGGTTTGTGTTGTTTAAGAACATTGCTCCGCTTCCCATAACACCTGCATTACTTTTATAATCCCATTGGTTTACGTTGCTCTGAGGGTTATGAACTGTCCACGTACCTAAACCATCATTGAAGTCGAACTGAACATTCCCAGAATATACAGGCCAATTTGGAGTTATATAGATAAATTTATTTACTGTTTTTGTGTTTGTCAAACCATCTTCTTCAACAGTCAATGAAACAGTTTTCCACCCTGCTTCTGTAAATGAAATAGTTGGATTAACATCATTAGAAGTTACTACTGAACCATCTTC
>Ga0209075_1003701_pt1 | contig 12558 bp, 7 predicted proteins | sample Stecom2011_FD_187523 | JGI IMG/M metagenome (GOLD analysis project Ga0209075, IMG submission 187523) | Agricultural soil microbial communities from Utah to study Nitrogen management - Steer compost 2011 (SPAdes) (version 2) | ecosystem: Environmental > Terrestrial > Soil > Agricultural land...
TGTCTTAGGACAGTTTTCACCCCCGATTTCATAGGGGGTTATTAATAGTTAAACCCCGATTGGGGTTCTTTAATTTGAAAGTGTTAATATAATAAGCACAGTCAAGATACAGTGTAGGATAATCGATTAACAAACATTTACTTGGATACTTCTATAAAAATCTTATTTTGAATTAGGTGCTTATGCAGAACATAAAATCCCAAGAGGGGGAATTAAGATAACCCGTACAAGCATAGCGAATTGCGGGGGTATAATAAGCAAGAATCTTAGAACCCAACGTGGGTTCAATTATTTCATTTTTCGAAGGATTACTTATAAGTAAAAACTATAAAGAAAACTAGTTCAATTCCGTTGGAGTTGGTGGTCAGAGAGTAGTTTTTACGCCCGATTGGGGTTCTTTTAGTTTAAATTCGAATGTATTGATATAGGTATTGATATAGATAACACTAACAGACCGTAGTATAGGTTTAAAGTACACTGACTCAAGTTTTGTAATTAGCTTAAATCGCTAGTTTATTGCTTTTTAAAGAATTTGACGGATGGCTCAAACACTATAAGGCATTACTGTATAGCATTAGTAGCCTTATAATTGAGTGGCTATTTACACACTTAAATAATAAGTCCAAAAGCTCTAAAATATCCATAATTACCAACAACACCTTTTTGTTTAATTTGTTTGGAGTTAATCCTGCTTCTGGTCTTTAATAATATTCCCAGTGGTTTGAGCTATTTCCCTTTGCATATCCAATCTCTTAAAACGATATCAAAACTACAAGTAATCAATTCTAATTGTTCGAGATTAAATCTACTTTACAAATCTTATGGTGAAACAAAAATAATTAAAATGGCCGTTGCGCAGGACGTCGAGTGTTGAACGTGAGTGCTAGCGTTAAGAAATAAAATCTGTCAGCCGAGAATATTTATCGAAGGCAGAAAGTCTAATCTGACTTTTTATTTTAGTTAGCACTCACGAGTGTCGACCGATGGACAAGTTTGGTCTAGAGTTTTTTGTTACTTTTTTGGTCAATGCAAAAAAGTAAATAGAATAGTTTAAGCAAGATTCTAAATAGTAAGATTTAATCTTCTTCAGTTACGATAAGAACAAGGAGGTCCTGAATCTCGGTCTAGAATGATAAGCTAGAGAATAGGATGCAAAGGTTTATATATTGTACTTTCTATTTATTAAGCCAGGATCACTAATGTTTTCAGCATGCGAAACTTGAGTACACTTATTTTACCACTTCTTTAAAAAGATCCCTTTTGAGGTTTCTTACTTTCTATAAACAATAAAACCCCCAACGTGGGTTCAACTAATTCATTTCTAAAAGAATTTAACAACTTCTTAGATATTCCTGTAGTATTAGTCTGATTTTACCCTCACTCCTTAACAAACAAAAAGTCCCCACCACCTTGCAATAATCTAAAAGAATTCTCTTCTGGTATAAACACCATTTTTAATCCAGCCATTTTGTAAGTGAAAGTATGTTGTTCTTCCTCGCAGTCCAATTCCAAAGATGGTTGTCCAGTTGCTTGCACACTCAATCCAGCGTCACTTTTTCTAACCGTTATTTTTAGAGGGATTTCTTTGGAGCTGTATACACCAATATATTGGTCTTGCTCTGCTTCGGTAAGTTGACAAGCTTCAAAAGTGGGGATGTTTATCTCTCCTTTTTCTGTACCTGCTTGAAGTAGTGCAATCCCGATGTCGTTTATAGAGAAACGAGTGCCATTACTCAAAATACTATAGCCTATTTTCTCATAAGGCAAGTAACCGAAGAAGGACTGAAAACCATCTATACCTCCCGAATGGCCGTAACCTGCCATATTATAAAATGGAAAGGTGATGACTCCCAATCCAAAACCATCTTCCGTATCCAACATATCTTTCATGCTAGCTGGACTCGAAATTTTAGCAGAAAATAAAAGGTTAGCAAATTTATTTAAATCCGACACAGTAGAGTATATTGCTCCAGCACCTAAGGGAACAGTATAGTGTGTTTTTGGTTGTATTTGCCAAGCATCTTGGTATAGATAGGATTCCGCAACATCGACTGATTCGTCTGACGGATATCCAAAATAGGTTTCTTTAAGCCCATGTGGTTCTAGAATTTTTTCATCTAAAATACTCGCATAATCTTTTTTATATAGATCCTCTAGTATATAGGTTAGTAGGATATAATTGCTATTGCTGTAAGCAAAGTGAGAGCCAGGCTCAAACGCACTGGTGTATTTTTTCATACGTCCCATCATTTCCTCTCGCGATTGTTCTTTTGTATTCCAATCTGCGTAGTCTAGCTCATTTGTAATGTTTGGAATACCACTGCGATGTTGTAGTAGATTTTTTATGCTAATTTTCTCTGCGTTATATATTTCAGGAAAAAAATTATCTAAGGTAGAATCCAAATCCATTTTACTTTCTTCAATCGCCATTAAAATCAGTGTAGCAGTATAGGTTTTTGTAATAGAACCAATGGCATAATGCGTTTTGTCGTCTGCTTTTTTATCCTCTTCTATATTGCTATATCCAACAAATCGTTCGTAGATAATGCTATCGTTTCGAATTAGCTGCACACTTCCCATAAACTGATTGTGTTTTTCTAGTTTATCGAAAAGAGAATCCAAATCCTTTATTCTCTGCTCTTGGGCTAGGCTTACTGAAAAGCAAAAGATAGCTAGGAAGTAAAATAAAAATTGTTTTTTCATGTCGTTTTGGTGATTGCTTATTTAGTTAGGAAACGATTATAATTTTAAATATAAGAAAATAGTAGTGTTTTTTACATACTTTAAAACAGTATTGACCGATAAAAAACTAAAAATGCTTACTAGCTGATTTTTTGGTAATTGGTGAATTAGTGAACCAGTAAACTAGTGAGCAATGATTTGTGTTTTTTGCTTACTACTGATCTCTGACTGCTGATCTCTGATTGCTGACGGCTGACAGCCAACCTCTAACTATCAAATAAAAAAGACGAGAATCTCTCTCGTCTTTTTTAATAATGTATATGGATAGTCTATTAGAATTTTCTTCCTCTAGCAGCTCTCTGTGCACCTTTTCCGAAGTGTTGGCGAGGGTTTCTTGACATCTTCATTTGGTCTTGCATCATCTTTATCTGATCTCCAAGCATATTGTGCTTGTCTAGACTTTTAGCTTCTGCCATAAGTTTCTCTGCTTCAATACGTCTGTTTTTGGTCATTGCAATTCCAGCAAGGTTTAGCTTTGTCATTGCCATATCGGTGCTCATAGAAAGTCCGAGCTCTACAGCCTTTTTAAAATAGGCTTCTGCTTCGTATATATTGGTTTGCGATACCATTAAACCATTTATATAATTGTAATATCCTTCTTGCTTAGAAACTAAAGCCGCGCTAGGATCCTTAATCTTGTCCAACCATTTCTTTGCACCTGGGAAATCTTGTTTACGCAAACGCAAGAATGCCAACAAGATCATTTCGTTCTTAAAATACAGGAAAATAAATATTCCCGATAAAAGAACATACATGATTCCATTTCCAATAAATCCTTCGATAAACTGCCAAATCGCATAAGCGAAGATAAGTACGGCAAGTATCAGTTTATAAACTTTATTAAACATAAGATGTGTTATTCTTTAATTTCTGCAAAGGTAGGAAATATCTCTTAAACTTTTATATAAAAAACAGGTTCAAAACACATGAAGGAAGAAAGCGGAAAATAAGAGTTAACTGTGTACTTAATAATTCTTACAATAATTATTGGTGTTTATTCTGGTTAGTTATTGTTTTCGACTTCTCAAAGGAATCAAAGATTTCTCAATGAAAGTAGTGCCAATGCCTATTAATAGAATGATTCCGCCGACAATCATTTGAAAAGTGATTTGTTCGTTTAGGAATATCCAAGCTAGAATAGCAGAACCAAAGGCTTGTCCCAATAGACTTATAGATACTCTTGTAGCACGCATATTCTGGGTAGCATAGCTTAATACTAACCAAGCTAATAATTGACAGACGACGGCTTGCACAACTAATACCAGCCATCCAGCGTTGCTAAAACCTGTAAAAGGTTCATTCATAATATAACTCACAATTCCTGTAAATATACTTGCGCTAAATAACATAATGCACATATAACTGATTACATCAACTTCGTCTAAAGCACTTTTACTGATGAGCATATAATTAGCATACAACATTCCTGATAGGATGGCGAAGAGGAAAGCTCGATCAAAGGATAAGGAAATAAAGAAGTCGAATCCTATAAGTACTACCATGCCAAATAATGCAATGGCAGTTCCTATCCAGAAGTTGACTTTAGGTCGGCTAGCCAAAAACAGAAACATTCCCAATCCTACCCAAACTGGCGACAAATTGCTAAGTAAAGTAGCTTGTGTAGCGGTAGACTCTATGATAGCAATATTCCAAACAATAATATCTGCGCCAAAAATTATCCCACATAACCCGGCCATTAGAAGGTATTTGGTTTTAGGAAGTTTAAAACGTTTTGTAATTAATGCATAAGGAATAATTAAAGCAGCCGAAAAAGCCATTCGGTAGAAAGCAGAAATAGTGCCTGGGGCTAAATTCAACTTTACCAATACTGGAAAAATAGAGATGGCTAGTACACCAATTACCAAAGCTACTTGAGGTTTTGTCATAACCCTATAGGTCTTATAAATTATTAAGAATGCAAAATTACTTTTATACTCTGAAACTAATCGCAATAAACACTTAAATAATAATCACTTTAATACTCGAAGAACATTAGGAATTGTAGCTTACTAGTTTTTCCTTGTTTATATTTAGATTTTTGTCGGTTAAACATTTGTGTAGCATTAAAAGCTTTGTATATTTGCAGGCGACTTTATAAATGGAGTCATAAATAAGAGAAAATAATTTTAGAAGAATCAATAATATTATTTAGAAATGAAAAGAACATTCCAGCCATCAAAGAGAAAAAGAAAAAATAAACACGGATTTAGAGAGCGTATGGCTACTGCAAGCGGTAGAAGAGTTTTGGCTTCTCGTAGAGCGAAGGGTAGAAAAAAACTTTCGGTTTCTTCTGAATTACGTCACAAGAAATAATGAAGTGTTATTATCAATAATATTAAAAGGTGTTGTTTTTTTGAAAACAGCACCTTTTTTTTTATAAATAAGAAAAATACAAATCCCTAATAATATTATATGCTATGGCTTTAGACGCATCTATAAAATCCGTATTGTTAATTGGTTCTGGTCCGATTGTAATTGGGCAAGCTTGTGAATTTGATTATTCAGGATCGCAGGCTTTACGTGCTTTACGTGAAGATGGAATAGAAACGATACTGATCAACTCCAACCCAGCAACCATAATGACCGATCCATCCATGGCGGATCACATATATTTACTTCCACTTACTACTAAGTCTATCATAGAGATTCTAGAGAAGCATCCAAACATCAATGCTGTATTGCCAACAATGGGCGGACAGACCGCATTGAACCTATGCATGGAAGCCGACGATAAAGGAATCTGGGAAGATTACGGTGTGCGTATCTTAGGAGTAGATATAGAGGTTATAAAAATAACCGAAGATAGAGATGATTTCTCGGAGCTGATGAAGAAAATTGACGTGCCAATAGCTCCTGCAAAAATTGCAAACTCATACTTAAGCGGAAAAGAAATTGCGCAAGAATTTGGTTTTCCATTGATTATCCGTGCATCCTATACCTTAGGAGGTAGTGGCGCCTCTTTTGTACATACCGAAAAAGAATTTGATGCTTTGCTAAAAAGAGGTTTGGAGGCATCGCCGATTCACGAAGTGCAAATAGACAAAGCATTGCTTGGCTGGAAAGAGTATGAGCTAGAAATGTTGCGCGATAAGGACAACAATATTTCTGTAGTATGTACTATAGAAAATATGGATCCGATGGGAATCCATACAGGAGATTCTATTACCGTTGCGCCAGCTATGATGCTGAGTGACGATTGTTTTGAAAGAATGCGAGCTTTAGCAGTGAAAATCATGCTAAACATCGGAGAGTTTAGAGGGGGGTGTAACGTACAGTTTGCTGTAAGTCCAGATGAAAAAGAGGATATTATTGCCATCGAAATAAACCCACGAGTATCTCGATCCTCTGCATTAGCTTCCAAAGCTACTGGATATCCAATCGCAAAAGTGGCAACCAAATTGGCTGTAGGACACACGCTTAAGGAGCTTACCGTAAAAGGAAATACTGAAAATGGCACGATGTTCGAGCCAGAATTAGACTACGTAATAGTAAAGATTCCTAAATGGGATTTTGATAAGTTCGAGGGTGCCGATAGAGAGCTTGGCGTACAGATGAAAGCAGTAGGCGAGGTGATGGGGATGGGCAGTAGTTTTCAAGAAGCTTTGCACAAAGCAACACAATCGCTAGAGGTAAGCAGAAATGGACTTGGCGCAGATGGAAAAGGACATACCAATTACGAAGAAATCCTATATAAATTACAACATCCTAGTTGGGATCGCGTATTTGTAATCTACGATGCGATAGAGTTAGGCGTTCCATTAGAGCGTATCCACGATTTGACGAAAATCGATATGTGGTACCTAAAACAGTTTAAAGAACTGTTTGAAATGGAAAAAGAACTTAAAAAGCATACGGTAGATAATTTAAACTTTGAATTATTATTAGAAGCCAAACAAAAAGGGTTTGGCGATAGACAAATCGCACATATCATAAGATGTTTAGAAAGCGAAGTGTATAATAAACGTATAGAGCTAGGCATACATAGAGCATTTATGAAAGTAGATACTTGTCGCGAGGCTTTTGATTTTACTTCTCCATATTACTATTCTACTTTTGGCGATGCCTCGGTAACTACTAAGGAACAACTTTTGGCACTGAATGAAAGCACACCAACAGATAAAAAGAAAGTCATTGTACTAGGTTCCGGACCAAACCGAATAGGTCAAGGAATTGAGTTTGATTATTGTTGTGTACATGGAGTTTTAGCGGCAGAAGAAGAGGGCTACGAAACCATTATGATAAACTGTAACCCAGAAACGGTTTCTACAGATTATGATACTTCCAATAAGCTTTTCTTTGAACCTGTGTTTTGGGAGCATATCTACGATATCATCCAGCATGAAAAACCAGAAGGAGTTATCGTACAGCTTGGTGGACAAACTGCATTGAAACTTGCAGAAAAGCTAGATAGATATGGTATCAAGATTATTGGAACAAGTTACAGAGCTTTAGATTTAGCCGAAGATCGTGGAAGTTTCTCTACATTGTTAAAAGAAAACGATATTCCATACCCTATATTTGGAACCGCCGAAACGGCATCACAAGCTTTAGAGCTTTCCGATGAGTTAGGCTTCCCATTATTAGTTCGTCCATCGTACGTACTAGGAGGACAGGGAATGAAGATTGTGATTAACAGACAAGAGTTAGAAAAACACGTAGTAGATTTATTGCAAAGAATTCCAAACAACAAATTGCTATTAGACCATTATTTAGATGGTGCTATTGAGGCGGAAGCCGATGCGATTTGCGATGGAGAGGATGTATATATCATAGGGATCATGGAGCATATTGAGCCTTGTGGCGTACACTCTGGAGATTCAAATGCTATGTTACCACCTTATAGTTTAGGAGAGTTTGCCATGCAGCAAATAAAAGACCATACTCGTAAAATTGCTTTAGCACTTAATACGGTAGGTTTAATCAACGTACAGTTTGCAGTAAAAGACGATATTGTGTATATCATTGAAGCAAACCCAAGAGCATCGCGTACGGTTCCATTTATTTCCAAAGCCTACGGCGAGCCATACGTAAATTATGCTACCAAGGTTATGCTAGGAGCAAAGCTATCCGATTTTGAGTTTAAGCCGAAGTTAGATGGTTTTGCAATCAAACTACCAGTATTTAGCTTTGATAAATTCCCAGATGTAAACAAGCAATTAGGACCGGAAATGAAGAGTACAGGAGAAAGTATTCTGTTTATCGAAAACCTTAAAGATGACGACTTCTACAGATTACACAACAGAAGACGTATGTATTTAAGTAAGTAATATGGAATAGTTAAGTATATAAAAGCCTTCTGTAAAATTTTGCAGAAGGCTTTTTGTCTTTAATATAAATCTTAGAAAGTATTTGCGAGTAAAGAAACCCACTTATTAATACCTTGCATATAATGTATATCTTGATTTTGGCTAAGATTCAACATTATTTGTTTCTATACTTGGTTTACAGTCCGTATTTTTGCAACAATATTTTATAATTATGAAAAACAAATCGATTCCTTATTGTAGTACTGGTTATTTCTCCAAATTAATGTGTGATTATCTCACTAGTAAAGAAGAATTAAAACCATTTTATAGTATACTACCTTCAGAGGAATCCTTGTTACAACTGGCAACCGAAAAAGGCCAATGGTTCTCGCAAGACAAAAGAGACGTATTAGTAAAAGAGCTACAAGAACAGAGTAAGAGTCTTTCTTTATCGGCTTTGTCCGAAGAGAATATCAAAGCACTAGAAGATTCCAAAACCTTTACAATAACCACAGGGCATCAATTAAACATCTTTACGGGACCACTTTATTTTTTCTATAAAATATTAGATGTCATTCAAGCATCTAAGAAATTAAATGAATCTCAGAGTGACCGTCGATTTGTCCCAGTTTTCTGGATGGCGACCGAGGATCATGATTTTGAGGAGATCAATCACTTCCATTTTCAATCCGAAAAAATCACTTGGAATAGCAAACAAACAGGTGCGGTAGGGCGTTTTTCAACAGAAGGATTGGAGGAAGTTGCTGAACAAGTAGATAAACTTCTTGGCAACGGAAAAAATGGAATGTATTTAAAGAAGCTTTTCCGTAATGCCTATACCAAACACGATACTTTAGCATCGGCAACAAGATATTTAGTAAATGAGCTATTCGGAGATTTTGGCTTGGTGATTATCGATGGGGATAGTAAGGCATTAAAGCAGTTCTTTACTCCTGTAGTAAAAGCAGAATTAGAGCAACAAAAGAGTCATGAAGAAATTACGCAAACTACAAAGGCGCTTATAGAAGCTGGATACCATGAGCAAGTGCATCCACGAGAAATCAATCTCTTTTATCTAACCGATACCGATCGTTTACGGATAGAGGAAAATGAGACTGGTTTTACCTTAGTAGATAGCGATACAAACTTCACGAAAGACGAATTGTTAAAAGAAGTAGATAAATATCCGGAGCGTTTTTCACCCAATGCTTTACTGCGTCCGGTATACCAAGAAATGGTTTTGCCAAATGTCGCCTACATTGGCGGCGGAGGAGAGTTAGCCTACTGGTTACAGTTAAAGGATTATTTTGAGTCTATAGCAGTTCCTTTTCCGGCGTTGGTACTTAGAACCTCGATGTTGCTAATTAGCGATAAACAGAAAGAGAAATTGGATGGGCTAGATGCTCCGGTAGAAGTTCTGTTTCTGAATCATTCCGACTTAGAGGCAAATAGAGCAAAGAAACTCTCGGAGTTACCTGTAGATTTTACTAAACAAAAACAACATCTAGAAAAGCAATTTGCCGATTTATATGTGTTGGCAGAGAAAACCGATGGCTCTTTTGTAGGAGCAGTAGCAGCACAAGAGAGAAAGCAAATAAAAGGATTAGAGCATTTAGAAAAACGATTGTTACGAGCACAGAAAAGAAAATATGCCTCGGAGATAGCGCGTTTAACCAAAATAAAAAAGGAATTATTTCCACAAGATAATTTACAAGAACGAATAAGTAATTTTAGCGAGTTTTATTTAGCCTACGGCGAACAACTCATCGAAAAAATAGCAGAAGAAACAAACCCACTCGAAGGAGCATTTAAAGTTATTGTTTTATGAAGAGCATGCACAAGTTAGATATTGACCTAGTCGAAATGACTATGGATGTAATGAAATATACCATTAATAGAATTTCTAATACCCATCCAGAGCTTGGCGCACCAAAGGCCGAAGCGAAGTTAATGGAATTAGTCGGCGATACGATTACCGAGAATGGCATAGGGGGGGAGAAAGCTTTCTCCTTATTTAAAGATGTTTTGGTAAAAGCTACCGTTCCAGTAGACCACCCGAAAAACTTTGCTTTTGTTCCTGCTTCACCTACAAGAGCTTCTATTTTATTTGATTTGATTACTTCTGCTTCTTCTATTCATGGTGCCTATTGGATGGAAGGAGCTGGTGCAATATTTTGTGAAAATCGCGCTATGGAGTGGTTGGTGTCTTTAACTGGATTGCCAGATACTGCTTTTGGTGTTTTTACCAGCGGAGGAACAGTGGCGAACTTATCGGCTTTAGTAGCCGCAAGACATACTTGGAGAGATAAAAATGAGGAGAGAAAAGCTTTCCGTGGCTTATTAATAACTTCCAAGAGCGCGCACTCTAGCGTAAACTCTATGGCCAAAGTTATCGATGCAGATGTTATTTCCATAGGATATGAAGATGATAAAATGACTGGCAAAATGTTGCAAGAAGCTATCGATAATCTATCGGAAATAGACAGAAAACGCTTGTTTGCAGTAGTTGCAACTGCAGGAACTACGAATGCTGGTATAATCGATGATTTAAAAGGTGTTTCAACTATCTGTGAAGAGGAAGATATATGGTTTCACGTAGATGCAGCCTATGGTGGTGGCGCTTTAGCAGCTACTTCGGTACGACATAGATTCGATGGGATAGAAGGAGCAGATAGCGTTACGGTAGACCCACATAAATGGTTGTTTTCTCCATACGATTGTGGTGCTGTAATCTATCGAGATATGGCATTAGCCGAAGCGGCACATTCACAAAAAGGACCTTATCTGTCTATCTTTAAAGACGAAGGAGCTTATGGATTTAACCCTGCCGATTATCAAATTCAGCTTACAAGAAGAGTACGTGGATTACCACTTTGGTTTTCATTGGCTATGCATGGAACAAAAAGATACCAGCAAGCGATTGAGCGCGGATTGGAGTTAGCACAAATTGCTGAAAGACATATTGCCGTAACCGAGTTTGTAGAAATAGTTAGACCGGTTAGTTTATCAGTGGTGTTATTTAGAAGAAAAGGATGGACACCAGAAGATTATAGAGAGTGGACCTACCAAAATCACAAAAAAGGATTTGCTTTAGTAACACCAACTCAATGGCGAAATAAAGAAACCGGAGAACACGAAACAGTAGCTCGTTTTTGTTTTATAAATCCAGATACCACACAGGACGATATTGTTTCGGTACTGGAGTCTATGCATTTAGATTAGTGAGAATATTTATATACCCTATTAGAATATACCTTAAGTCAAAAATTTATAATTTTAGCCCATGCAAAATACCGTTTTAATCCTCGATTTTGGTTCTCCATACACTCAGCTAATAGCTAGAGATGTACGAGAATTGCAGGTTTTCTGCGAAATTCATCCATACTATAGCATTCCAGAAGATCTTTCAGTTTACAAGGCAATTATCTTATCGGGAAGCCCAGCGCATATCCATGACGAGGAAGCGCCAACTATTGAATGGTCAAAATTAAAAGGAAAACTACCTATCTTAGCTTTGGGATATAGCGCACAGTTATTGTTGCAAGAATTAGGAGGGGAATTATCGGAAACCATAACAAAAGACAACCTTACAAAGAATTTAATTATTCGAAGGGAGGATTCGCTTTTAGCGGATTGTTCGTCGGAAACACAAGTGTGGACAGCTTCAGGATATGCTATTGAATCTTTACCAGAGAATGTGGTCTCTTTAGCTGAGGTGGATGGACAAACAGCAGCATACAAGCTAGTAGACGAACCTACATATGGATTACAGTTTTATCCGCAAGTATACTATTCTTCCGAGGGGAAAACGATGTTGAAAAACTTTTTGGTAGACATAGCAGGAGTAAAACAAGAGTGGACTTCTGAGTTGTTTATTGAGAAAACCGTTGCAGATCTTAAACAAGAGATTGGAGATGGCAAAGTGGTATTAGGCTTAAGCGGTGGGGTAGATTCTACAGTTGCTGCTATATTATTACACAAAGCAATCGGTAAAAACTTATACTGTATCTTTGTAAACAATGGCTTGCTACGTAAAAATGAGTTCAAGGATGTTTTGGAACAATACGAACATTTAGGACTAAACGTAAAAGGAGTTGATGCTTCGAAGAATTTCCTTGGAGAGTTAAAAGGAGTAGCAGATCCAGAAGAGAAACGTAAAATAATAGGTCGCGTATTTATCGAGACATTCGATCAGGAAGCACATGCTATTAGTGGTGTAGAGTTTCTAGGACAAGGAACGATTTATCCAGATGTTATAGAAAGTGTATCGGTTGTAAACAAAGGTGTAGCAGTTAAATCGCATCATAATGTTGGCGGTTTGCCAGATTACATGAAGCTTAAAATTGTAGAGCCGTTGCGTATGTTATTTAAGGATGAGGTGCGTAGAGTAGGAGCAGCAATGGGAATATCCAAAGATTTAATTGGAAGACATCCATTTCCTGGGCCAGCCCTTGCCATTCGCATCTTGGGAGATATAACGCCAGAGAAAGTAGCCGTTTTACAAGAAGTAGATCATATATTTATTGACGGCTTAAGACGTTGGGATTTATATGACAAAGTATGGCAAGCA
>Ga0209075_1003702_pt1 | contig 12557 bp, 4 predicted proteins | sample Stecom2011_FD_187523 | JGI IMG/M metagenome (GOLD analysis project Ga0209075, IMG submission 187523) | Agricultural soil microbial communities from Utah to study Nitrogen management - Steer compost 2011 (SPAdes) (version 2) | ecosystem: Environmental > Terrestrial > Soil > Agricultural land...
AGAAGGAGCTTCAAAATAAAGAATCCATAATCCAAAAGAGCGAATCAAAACTCCAAAAGAGCGAAACAAAACTTCAAGATAAATCTTCTGAAGTTAAGTGGCTAACTCATCAGATAGCTCAATTAAGACGCATGCTTTTTGGAAGTAAAAGCGAACGCTTTGAAGGGGATACAAATCAAATGAAAATCGAATTTGAAGAGTATGCCACAGCGGAAGAAAAACTAGATGAGACCACAGTTAAGGAAACCATCACTTATGAGCGTGAAAAGAAGTCTAAAAAACACAACGGTCGTAATCGTCTTCCAGAAAATCTTAAAGTAGTTGAGCATATTATCGAGCCTGAGCAAGATACTTCTGAAATGAAGAAAATTGGGGAGGAGCGTTCTGAAATATTGGAATATGTACCTGAGAAGTTTTTGAAACTCCATGCTCATCAGCATAAAGAAGAATTTCTTCCTTTTCTTTTTGACTCCATTTTCTTCGATGTAAACTCATAACACAAATTTAAAGTTATTACTAAACTTTGTGTCCAAGAATTAATTACGCTATTAGGTTTTCTTGTACGTAAAAAATAGGGGTGCAAAGTATTAGTTGATATTTTATCAATGTAAATTTGAATTAGTGTATCGGGATTTTACTAATATAAAATCCTCCATAACTTATAAGACTACTTCTTTAAAGTTACTTTGAATATATTGATAACGATAATATCATTTAGCCAATTTCAATCTATAGTGAGATAAATTCATCCAATAAACCTCCTAAAAACAATTCGTTTTATGAATCCCTTTAAGTAAACATTAACGGTTTGACTGTGAGCACAAAAGGTATTTGTTAACCTTTTGTAAACCCTGCTATTGTTATTTTTTATTTAAGATTGTTTTAAATTTGAATATAGGCTAAATAGATAGTTTTAGTAAATTAATAACTCTATTTACATTATTAATAATCGCTAAAAAAAATAATTATTTCAATATTAACTAAAAAAATATCAGCGTAATACGAAGTTAAAAAACACTGAAAAACCAAATAACATGCAGATCAACTATTTACATATTATGTTAAGCTTTTCAATACTCTGTCTGTTCAATATAAAAACAAAAGCTCAATGTAGTTTATCAGTAGACTCAGACAAAAACGGAATGGCAAACTCTGTAGAAATATACTGCGGCGATTCGGTTCAACTAAACGTTGAAGGTTTATCTATAGGGCTTGAAATATTAACAGAAGATTTTAATTCCGGTGGTTTCGGGAATGGTTGGTCATCTACACCAGGCGCTGTCAATTTTTCAAATCCTTGTTCACCATTAGGTGTTGATGGAACCCCTCACGCATGGATGGATAACAATACAGATGTTCCCCGACTACTTCAATCCGCATCCTATGACTTATCTGCTGCAGCTGCCGGTGTTACAATTTGCTTTGATTTACTTTTTGCAGAACAAGGAGATGCTTCACCATGTGAGGGACCAGACGAACCAGATGAAGGCGTTTATCTTGAATATTCAATTGACGGTGGAGTAAACTGGGTACAAATTCATTACTTTGATCCAGTTGGAGGTCATAACGCACAACTTATAAACTGGAATAACTGGTGCTTTCAAATTCCATTAGCTGCAATATCACCAAATACTGCATTTAGATGGCGTCAAGACGTTGGCTCTGGTGCAGATAATGACCACTGGGGTATTGATAATGTACAAATATTTGAAAATGATATAAACTCTGAAATTAGATGGCTTCATGACAATTATACATACCCAATAGGAAGTACCGGAGGAATAAATCCAAATAAAGTAGCACCAACATCTACAACAAACTATACAGTACAACTAACAACTGGATTAGGCACCGTTTGTACAACTGATTTCCAGGTTATTGTCAAAAACCCTTCCTACAATATAAATTTAAATGCTAACCCTAATCCTATTTGCCCAGGTGAATGTGCGCAAATCGAAGGAACTGCTGACTTAACGTTTACCGAGGGAGTGTCAAACATATTTGAGGACAACACCTATCAAGAGCAAACTGGAACACCAAGTATCTTTGGTAACCCAGGCTCAGTTCAATTAACAGATTCAATTGAAGTTTCTGGTTTATATAATCAAACGATTACAAATAACAGCATCAACAAAGTTTGTATTACTTCATTATCCCTAATCACTCCCACTAATCCTGGAGCATTAGATTTAAGCATGATTGAAATAGTTCTTCAATGCCCTAGTGGTAATTCAATTAATTTAGTTAACGCTGGTGATTTAACAGGAAGTCTCGCCGATAGTATTTGTTTTATAACTGGTGGGATACCAATTAGCTCAGGTACATCGCCTTACAACAATGAATACGCTCCTGCTGAACCATTTTCGAATCTAACTGGCTGTAACACCAATGGTGAATGGAAAATATATATACAAGGAACCCATAATCAACCTGGATTTTTAACCATTCCAAAAATTAACTCTCAAGGATGGTTCATAAACTTTGATAGCCCGCCCAACAATATTTCACCAACTTATGAATGGAGTCCGTCTTTAAGTGTAAGTGATCCCTTAATAGAAAAACCAGAAGTCTGTCCTACAAGCACCACTACTTATAAATTAGTTATGACAAATGGAAATCCAGGGTGCGCAACCGACACATCTTACTTAACTGTAAATGTAAATCCATGCCCGGGATGCACACCTCCAACACTAGTTATAAATAACTTAGATATATGCGCAACCGATACTGGAGATTTATCAAATGCCATAGCCCCTGCATCTGATCTAGCAAATATCTCATTTTACGGATCACCATCTGATGCCAATAGTTCTGCCAATCCTATCAGCCCTAATGTAACAGCTGAAGGCTCATACTGGGTAAGAGCAGAAGATCCACATGATCCTAACTGTTTTGAAGTTTCAGAAATTCAAGTGTCAAAAACAATCATAAGTTATTCGACATTAATTACAGATGAAAATTGTGATGCTTTTGACGGAGAAATTGTACTAAACCCAACAGGTGGTTCAATCCCCTACACTTTTTCAATTGATGGAGGAACAACAACTCAAAACAATGATACTTTTTCCGGTCTTACAGGAGGTGCCTATAACATCGAAATTACAGATAATAATGGCTGCCTTGTATCGGGAACTGAATATGTGTCTAGCATTGGAGAGCCAATAATTGACGATATAACGACAACTGGTATATCATGTAATGGCATCTGTGATGGAGAAATATCAATCAGTGTTTCTGGGGGTACAGCGCCCTACACTTACCAATGGTTTGACGAAAACAACATGCCTATAGGCACTAATAACAATGAGATATCTGGTTTATGTGCAGGTACATACAGTGTAGAAGTGAGTACATCAATGAGTACGTGTTCAACCACGGAATTAATAGTTTTAACTGAACCCAATATTCCAGACCCATCTTTTTCAATTAAAGATTATTGTGAAAATCAAGCTAACAACGCTACAGTTTTAGGTGACACAGGAGGGCATTTTAGCTTTACCTCTCCTGTTGTAGATGGAGCAACAATTGACTCAGTAACAGGTGAAATTTACAACGGTATTGGGGGAACAACTTATACTGTAAAGTACACAACTTATGGTAATTGTCCTGAAAGTTCAGTTGAACTGGTAACAGTTCAAGAAAATCCAATTGCTGACTTTAACGCCAACCCACAAGTAACTGATATTAGCGCAACAGACATTTCTTTCTCAAATGAATCATTTGGTGCTGTTGATTACTACTGGGATTTTGGAGATGGGTCGGCAGAGGTAAATTCGTTTAATACAAATCACATCTACCCTGAAGTTGCACCAAAACAATACACTGTGAAGTTGAAAGCTATTTCCAACTTTGGATGTAGAGACTCTATTTCAAAAACAATTAGTATAGTTCTTCCTAAAACTCAATACAAAATACCGAATATTTTCACACCGAATAATGATCAACAAAATGATGTTTTTAAACTTATAAATGCAGAAAACATAAAAGATTTAAAAATAGTTGTACTAAATAGATGGGGTAACGTTGTCTTTGAAAGCGACAAGATTGACTTTAAATGGAATGGGAAATTAAACAATACTGGAGATAACTGTGTTGATGGAACTTATCTATACAAAATCACAATAAAAAACTACTTAAATCAGAAAGAAACAAAGCATGGCTACATCCAATTATCAAGAGGCCAATAACTTTAAATATACTACAATATGAAAAATGCAATTTTAAAGAAAAAGAGAATGAATGCAATGAAAGTAATTAGCTTATTAATTTTGGGGTTACTTTTTCAATATCAGCAGAACATTATAAATGCACAAGCTCCACTTTGTATAAATGCACAGCCGATATGTTCAGATGCGACCAATTCTTCATTCCCAAACAGTATTAATAACGATATACCAGTTGGCCCAGATTATGGTTGTTTACAGCGTATTTCAGGTGTCAATGATGTAGATGGAATGGTTGCCCCTCAATGGTTTTACTTTGAAGTTTCTCAAAGTGGAGATATAGAATTAGAAATTGAACAATACAACACAACAAATGACCCTATTGATTTAGATTTTGTTATGTGGGGACCATTCTCAGACCTCACCACTGGATGTAATCAAGTAATGAATGGCGAAAGTCCTATCCAATGTAGTTCTGACCCTTATGCAACAGAAACTATTGGTTTAGGTGTTCAGGGCGGAGGAAACTTTTGGTTTAATATGCCATTTATAAATGCCATTGATGGAACTTCTACACCTCCAAACGGGCAAACAGGTGAAGTTTACATCCTATTACTTACAAACTCTGATCAAGAACCAGGTACTATCACTGTAAATCAAACAGGAGGATCAGGAGCAACAGATTGCAGCATTACTACACCTTGTGACATAACAGTTACAGCAATTCCTTCGACATGTGACCCATCTACAAATACCTATTCAGTATCGGGAGAAATCACTTTTTCTGACCAGCCAACAACGGGTACTTTAATAGTTGAAGATTGCAATGGAAACACAACAAGTTTCTCAGCCCCATTTACAAGTCCACAAAACTATACCTTAACTGGACTAACACCTGATGGAAACAATTGCAATATATCAGCATACTTCTCAGACTTAACAGCTTGTAGTTCAGTAGCCAATTATCAAAGTCCATCAGCATGTAATTGTGTAGGTCCCAACATTATAGTTAATAATTTAGCAATATGTGCCAACGGTGGAAGCGAGAACTTAGACAACGCAATAGACCCTACTTCTGATGCAGCAACTATCACTTATCACAATAGCCAAACAGATGCACAAAATGATGTAAACCCAATCAATAATATTGTGAATACAGGTGGTTCCTATTGGATTAGAGCTGAAGATACTGGAGACCCTTCCTGTTTCAATGTTTTTGAAATTATTATTGACGTTTCAAATCTTACTTATTCAGCTACAATAACAGAGCCATCATGTGGAAACAATAACGGAGAAATTATAATTACAGCATCTGGTGGAATAGGCTCACTCACCTACTCTATAGATGGTAACACCACAAATCAAAATAGTCAAACCTTTCTAAATCTTACAGCTGATTCATATGATATTGTAGTAACAGATTCACTTGGCTGTAATGTTACTGGAACTGAAGTTGTAGGAAATTTAAATGGTCCTTCGATTGACAATACAGTGGTAACCCATCCACTTTGTTTTGGTGATTGCGATGGTGACATTCAAATTACAGTTTCAGGAGGCTCTACTCCCTATAATTATATTTGGACAAACCAAAATGGCGATACCTTAAATATAACCTCCAATACTGCTTCCAATCTATGTGCAGGTGAATACCAGATTGAAGTAACCGATGATAATGGGTGTCAAACATCAAACAGCGTTTCTATTACAACCCCAGAAGAGCTCACCTACTCTATATCAGCTCAAGCCCCATCATGTTTTGGCGTTTGTGATGGTAGTTTAAATGTTACGGTTGATGGTGGAACAGAAAACTATACTATCCTATGGACAAACGAAGGTGGAAATCCTATAAATGGTGGACAAACTGAGGTAGACACACTTTGCGGAGGTACATATTCATTATTAGTTACTGATGATAATGGTTGCCAAATTGCTCATGATACTTTAATTGCTGAACCATTAGAGTTAGATGCAGCATTCAGTGGCTTATCAAACGATTACTGTATAAATGATGATGAAGTTCTACTCGTTCCAACTCAAAGTGGAGGTACGTTTTTTGGACCAGGAATAACCGACTCAATATTCAACCCTACAGAAGCCAGTTCAGGAACACATACTATTAAATACATCTTAGGTGATGCTGTTTGTGGAGATACACACGCTATTTTGGTAAATATTGATGGCCCTAGCGCCGAGTTCACGGCTAACCCTACTACCACAACAGTTCAAAACCCCATTGTAACTTTTGAAAATATGTCACAAGATGCAACGAGTTATTTATGGAATTTTGGAGACGGTTCTGAAGACTCAAATGAAATCAATCCAATACACAGCTTCCCATCTAATACACCAGGAACTTATATGGTTACATTAATTGCAATTGATGATAATAATTGTTCAGATACTTATGCACAAGAAGTAAGCATTAATCCGTCCGAAATTGGATATACAATCCCCAATGTATTTACACCTAATGGGGATCATGATAATGATAATTTTAAACTGGTCAATGTAGAAAGTGTTAGTGACCTAGATATTATCATTCTTAACCGTTGGGGTAACGTAGTTTTCGAAAGCAATGAGGTAAACTTTAAATGGAATGGTAAAACCAACAACACAGGTGAGGAATGCAGTGATGGAACTTACTTTTATAAGATTAATTTCAAGGGCTTTAATAACGAACAAAAAGTGGCACATGGTCATGTACAATTGATTAGTTCTAAAAAATAATCAGGTGATTTTTAAGGCCAAGGAGATGTAAAACATGTTTTGCATCTCCTTTTCTATTTAATATTTTCTTATTCGAACAATAATATTGTAAATATCTCTTAAACATACATTAATATAACTTTTAAGAGATATTTTATTTAATACAAAAGAAAGTAAGCATTAAAAGTTTATTTTTGAAAAGTGCGTGGATTTAATTAATGTGTTTATGAAATGGATCTTTTTCTTTTTAATGCTGATTATATATAGCCAAGTACATGCTATTAAACCTGCTTTCAATTTCAGCAAGACTCCACCTGTATATGATAGTGTTTTAAATATCATTAAACAAGATACTATTTCATATGAAAACAAATCCAGCCTTTTAGATTCATTAGGCAGACACTACCATACCGAAGAAAACTATAAAGAAGCTATTAGATATACACTTCAATCAATAACACTTCATAAGAAGGAAAATAACGAAGCTCGTGTAGCGCATTACAATGCAAGAATAGGTGTAATGTTTTACTATTTAGGTGACTATGAATTCGCTATTAAACATTTACTTGATGCCCTATCATATGCTACCAAAAATAATTCACCAGTATTAACAGCTGAAATAGAGGCTAATATTGCCAATGTCTATACCCGATTAGATCATTATGATCAAGCTATTGTTTATCTTTCAAGTGCTAAAAAGCATTTTGAGAAAACTAAAGATGATGCGCCTAACTTATTAGCAGGGATTTATATTAACATTGGGTTAGCATACGAAAAATCCGAAAAACTAGATAGTGCTAATTATTTTTACAATGCTGCATTGTCATTGGTTGAAAATAAAAACCTTCACTTGTATGAAGCTTCAATATTTAATAATAAAGGTGAGATTTACTTTAAAAAGAAAGATTATGATCGCGCATTAATTAATTATCAAAAAGCATATTCTCAATTCGAGATGGTTACAAATGAAAACGGAATGGGTACGGCTTTATTAAACAAAGGAAGGGTTTTCCTTAAAAAATATGATTACGAACTTGCTATCAAATATTTTCAAAGAGCTTTAATCCACTTTAAAAAAATTGAATCTTTGAGAAGTATTGTAGAGGTAGAACGTTTAATGAGTAATGCATATAAAGGCATTGGAAGATATAAGTTAGCAACGAATCATTTGGAAAATTATATAATATACAATGATAGTCTAAAAGGAAACAAAATTCAGGAGCATATAACTAATTTAGAGCTTGAAAGTATGGCACTCGAAGAGCAGCAAAAATATGAACTCTATAAAAAAAATGCGGAGATTAAACAAAACAAACTACAATTAGAGAAGGTTTACTTATATATAACTATAATTGGTGTAATTGTTTTATTGGTTATTGTGATTTTATTTCTATTAAACATGAAAAAAAATCTACAACATAACAAACTAGAAAGTAGACTTTTAGAAGAAGAAAAGTCGAGAATGAAAAATGATCTTATATTTAAACAAAGAGAAATTGAGAACTTTGCTAATCATATCCAAGAAAAAAACAATCTGTTAAAAAAACTATCAACAGAAATAAAAACTATATCAAAACAAACAGATGCTAATATTAACAACCTTAAACGACTAAAAGACATTGTAAACCAAAGTATTTATGTTGATGAAAATCGAAAAGAGTTGGAATTAAAAATAGATCATGCTCATCAACAATTTATTCAACGATTGAAGAATAAATTCCCTCAGTTAACTAAAACTGAAACCCGACTTTGCTCTCTACTTTTATTAAAGTTTTCCTCAAAAGAAATAGCTGCAATTATGAGTATAGAACCATCAAGTGTAAAAATGGGAAGAAATAGATTAAGAAAAAAACTTAATCTTCCTCCTCGATCGGATATATCTAAGTTCTTATCTGAAATATAATTATTACTTAAAAAAACTTGAGTATTATAGACAAAAGCAAACTTCATCCCTCCTACAGCTATTGTTAACCTTTTGTAAACCCTATTTATTTGTTACAGAAAAGTGATAAATATATATTTACGTCATACTATACAAACATTACCCTTTATGGATTCAAGGATGAGATTAAGTTTTTATATATTAATATTTATAAGTTTTAATTTACTTTCAATTAATCAAACTTTTAGTCAATGCGCGAACACGTGTGGCCCAAATCTGGTACCCAATGGAGATTTTGAAACCCCATCCATAAATTGTTCAGGTACAATTTCTGAGTTATTTTACAATTATACTTCACTAGAGCATTGGTACGGAACTGACGAATGGTCTTGTTACCCTCAACCGCCTAGTGATTGTAATGCTGGGTCCACTCCAGACTATCATAATTCAAACTGTAATGGTTCGGCAAATGATGTTGGTTGTGGCTCAGGAAATGGTGCAATAGGATTATTTACTTCTACAAATGTTGAAGGACAGTTAGTTTTTGGCGGTACAGTTTCGCAAAACAGAGAGTATGTTCAAGTAAAATTAAACACTCCACTTGAGGCAGGAAAACAATACTGTGCTTCTATGGTCGTTAAATCAAGTTATCCAAGTCCGATAAATGTTTCTTCCGATGGCATAGGTATGTGGTTTACAGACCAAAAAGTAAATATAGATACACAAAACTCAGGTGAACAATTTATAGGACCAGGTTCAATAATAAATGCATCAGCACAAGTACAAAATCCACCAGGAAATATTATTGATAGTACCTGTACAATTGTATCTGGTACTTTTTGTGCAAATGGAGGTGAAGAATGGCTAGTTATAGGTAATTTTTTAGAAGACGTAAATATGAGTACCAATGATCCACTTGGATTTTTCCTCACCCCAAACTATATGGTTATTGACGATGTCAATGTTCAAACTGTGTGTGAACCTAATCCATCACTAAGCATTTCTAACAATTCAATCTATTGCGGAACACCTATAAACGTAGAGGTTACAGACACGGACCCGACGGCTAATTTTGAATGGTTATCCCCTACTAATTTTACTTCCAACACTTCCACAGGTCCTTTCACTGACACACCTCAAGATGACACAGACTACACTGTTGTTGTTACTACAGACAATGGTTGTGGAACCATATTCTTTGACACTCTAACAGCATCTGTTTTGGTTGAATGCGGACCTGAAATTGAGCTAAACTTAACTTCAGATACTATTTGTCAAGGAAGCTGCACCGATATTAATGCAATTATTTCAAGTGGTCAATCTCCTTATACAATTTCATGGAGTCATGGTATAAGTAATGGAGCTGGTCCACACAGCGTTTGCCCTACGAATACCACCACTTATCAAGCAACAGTTACAGATGCTAATGGTGATTCTAAAGACACCACTATTACTGTGTATGTAGGATCACCTGATTCTACCTATCAATTACATCCTATTTGTGATGGAAGTAGTATTACATTATATGGTACAACCTATAATTCAAATGGTGTATATTCAGAAACATTTACAAATATATACGGATGTGATAGCATAGAATACAATGAAGTTGTTGTACTTCCTAGTGAATCAAACATCAATATTACCAGCACTAACTTAACGGACTGTAATCTTTCTAATGGTACAATTTCTTTTTCAGGACTAATACCTGATTCTACTTATTCCATTTCCTATGATAATAATGGTGTAGTCGGCCCCAATAATTATACTGCAAATTCTTCCGGAGAAATTACAGTTTCTGGATTAGATATTGGAAGTTATACCGATTTTACGATATCCATACTTGGATGTTCAACTACCTTAACCGATCAGGTTACCATTACATCTCCTAATACTCCATCAGTTTCTGCAGGAAGCGACATAGAAACTTGTGAAAATGAATCTATTACACTATCTGTAACACCGAGTACTGGCGAAACAGTAACATGGGATAATGGAGTTACAAATGGTATTCCTTTTAATCCACCGGCCGACACCACCATATATACAGTGACCTTAACAAATGCATCAGGTTGTACAGCAACGGACGAAGTAATGGTAGTTGCAAAACCTCTACCTTCAATCGATGCAGGCCAGAATAATGATATATGTGAAGGAGCCTCCACTACTTTAACTGCTAATGGCGGTATAAGTTATGTATGGAGTCCGGCTGCAGGATTAAACACGACTACCGGTAGTACTGTAATAGCAAATCCATCAAGTACAACCACATACACAGTTACAGGGACAGGTTCTAATGGTTGTGAAAACACAGATCAAATTACAGTGAACATAAACCCTTTACCTAATATAGATGCTGGATCAGACGAAATAATCTGCCAAGGTGAATCAATAAATATTAGTGCAACTGGCGGAAATAATTATTCCTGGAGCCCTGCAACTGGTTTAAACACAACATCAGGAAACTCAGTGATGAGTACTCCAACTAATACCCAAACTTATACAGTCACTGGGACTGATGCAAATGGATGTTCCAATTCAGATCAAATCACTATAACTGTTAATCCACTACCAACTGTTAATACTATTCAAGATACAGCAATTTGTGAAGAAAGCTCCATTATGATCAACGCACATGGTGCAGATACCTACGTTTGGAGTCCTTCTACAGGTCTTAATACTACGGTTGGAGCAACTGTCGAAGCTTCACCAAGTAACACTCAAACTTATACTGTAACAGGAACAGATAATAATGGATGTGAAAACACCGATCAAGTTACCATAACCTTAAATCAAAATCCAACCTTAAATATAGGTCAAGATATTACTGCCTGTGAAGGAGAAGAAGTAATATTAAATATTAACGGTAATGACACTTATTCATGGAGTCAAGGTGTAAATAATGGTATTCCTTTTACACCTTCTCTCGGAACCAATACCTACACTGTCACAGCAATTGATCAAAACGGTTGTGAAACTATTGATAGTATAAAAGTTACTGTATATGAAAACGCAAACGCATCCATCTTCACCAACGATAGTTTAGGATGCGCTCCTTTTACTGTGGAGTTTTCAAGTGGTTCATCAAACCCGGGAGAACAGTGTTTCTGGGGATTAGGTGATGGAACAACAATTACAGGTTGTGGTACAATTTCGCACACTTTCGAAAACCCTGGTACTTATGATATTTCGCTCACACAAATACATGGAGCGACAAACTGTAGTAATTCAATTACTGAAGAAAATTTAATTATCGTAGGTGAAGTTCCAGTTGCCTCATTTAACTACAGTCCTCATAATCCTTCTGAGGAAAATCCGTTGGTTCAATTTGTAAATCAATCCTCAGCAGCAAATAGTTATATATGGACCTTTAATGATAGCACCCAATCAAATGAAACCGATCCAACTCATTTATTTCCTGATGAGTCTGGAGTATATGAAGTTCAATTAATTGCAAGCTCAAACGCAGGATGTAATGATACCACTGATTTAAAGATATTTATCGATGAATCATTACGTTATTATGTGCCTAATACTTTCACTCCTGATGACAACAGTCACAACGATATGTTTCTTCCAATCATGACTTCAGGCTTTGATCCAATGAATTACAAAATGATGATTTTTAACCGTTGGGGTGAATTAATATTTGAAACACAAAACCCATTATTTGGTTGGGATGGTAAATACAAAGATAAAATTGTACCTGACGGAACGTATATCTGGATATTAGAGTTTAGGGACAATAACACTGAAGAAATAATTATTGATAAAGGACATGTTAATTTAGTTCGTTAATATAAATT
>Ga0209075_1003703_pt1 | contig 12556 bp, 13 predicted proteins | sample Stecom2011_FD_187523 | JGI IMG/M metagenome (GOLD analysis project Ga0209075, IMG submission 187523) | Agricultural soil microbial communities from Utah to study Nitrogen management - Steer compost 2011 (SPAdes) (version 2) | ecosystem: Environmental > Terrestrial > Soil > Agricultural land...
CACCCTTTGAACCGGAAAAATACACCGATGAGTATAGAAAAGCTCTAATGGATGTAATTCAGGCCCGAATCGAAGGGCAGGAGCCTGAGCAAATTAGTGTTCCTCCCGCCCAGGGCGTAGTGGATTTGATGGAATCCCTTAAGAAGAGCTTAGATGCCATAGAAAAGGATAAATTTACCCCAGCTCCTGCCAAAGAAGACCGCCGGGGTCATGTGGGCTGATGCACCCAGGAAACACCCGGGTGATGGAGCCAATTTTGGAGGATACGGTTAATAATAAAGAGGGGTTTATATACCAGGTTAAGTGGGACGGTGTCAGAATGCTAACCTTTGTTGCGGAGGGAAGGGTGGTATTGCAAAACCGAAAGGGGAGAATCAAGACATCGTCCTTTCCCGAATTAAATTGCCTGGGAAATATGCCCTCACAACCATTGGTTCTGGATGGGGAAATAGTATCCCTTAAAGATGGTAAACCCAATTTTAATCAGATATTAAAACGAAACTTTGCATCCCACCCCGGTCCTCATGCACCGCCAATATTTTATGTGGTATTTGATATATTGTCTTTAGCTGGGAAGGATCTGCGCAACCTGCCCCTGACACAACGGCAAGACTTATTATCTCAACTTAAATTACCTGGGGGGCCAATCTCTATCATCGACAATTTTATCGATGGCGAAGAATTATTGGCTTTGACCCAACAGAGAGAGTGGGAAGGAATAGTGGCCAAGGCCGAAAACAGTCCGTATGTCCCGGGAAAATCGTCATATTGGCAAAAAATAAAAAACAAAAAAAAAGACGAGTTTCCCATAGTTGGCTATGTGTGCCGGCAAGGTCAATTGGCTTCCCTTCTTGTGGGAAAGGATTTTGGCCAAGGCTTGACTCTGGCCGGTGCAGTGGGCAGTGGCTTGGGAAATAAACAGAGAAAAGGGTTGCAACAAGTGTTGGAACAAATCTCTGTCCCTCAACCCCAAGTAAATGTCCAGAAACAACAGCAAAATTGGTACTGGGTTCGTCCTCTGATAGAGGCCGAAGTTGAGTTTATGGAATGGACAGATTCCCTCACTTTACGGGCCCCAGTGTTAAAAAAAATATCCTTGGAGGGACGCCAATTTGAGCTATCTTGACATACAGGGAAAACAGGTTAGAGTATCCAATCTGGATAAAATATTTTGGCCCAAAACCGGAACCACCAAGGGCCAAATGCTGGAATACTATATAAAAGTGTCCCCTCGCCTCTTACCTTGTCTACAGGGACGGCTTATTTCCATGCAGCGCTTCCCCAATGGAGCTCATAATAAAGGATTCTATCAAAAAAATTGCCCTGTCAATGCCCCAGATTGGGTAAAGACCTATACAGTAAAACGAAAAGATGGCAAAGAGACCAGCTATGTTTTGGTGGACAGCATTCCAACACTTGTTTGGCTTGTTAATTTAGGTGTAGTAGAGTTCCACCCCTGGCTATCCAGTGTCAAAACACTGGATAGTCCTGACTTTGCAGTGTTTGATTTGGATCCCATGGAGAAATATGGAATAGAAGAAGTGCGTCAAGTTGCATTGGGTATTGGCGAGCTGTTACAAGAATTGGGCTTGCAGGGTAGAGCAAAAACATCTGGTTCCACCGGTTTGCAGGTCTTTGTCCCCTTGGTGACAGCATACACATATAGGCAGGTGCGAGATTTTGTTTTTGCGTGTTGCACGATTATAAACCGCCAGTTTCCCCAATGGACCACCTTGGAGAGGAGCAGAAATAAGCGTCAAGGGAAAATATACTTAGATTATATGCAAAATGCCCGGGAACAAACCATAGTATCTGCATTTAGCCTGCGTCCCCGAGTTGTGCCTTCCTTCTCCGCTCCCTTGGAATGGGATGCATTACAAAATAAAATTGACCCCACCTATTATACCCTGGACAGGTATATGCAGAATCCTCGGGTTCCAGCTTGGTTGGAAGATATCCCTAGGCAGACCCTGGACCAAGCGGTAAAAGGCCTGAAATCAATCTTATAATTTTTCCAGACGGCAGGAATTTAATTCGTTCTAGTCGAAAGTATAGAGCAGTAGAGCGGAGCTGGCAATTTGTGAGGAGGAGATTGTTGTGAAGAACTATTCAACGGAAAAGATTCGCAATATCAGTATCATTGGTCACAGTGGCGCCGGAAAGACAAGTTTGACTGAAGGCATGCTGTATTTCTCCGGAGCCATCCAGCGTATGGGTAGGGTAGAAGATGGAACTACCACCACCGACTTTGATGCCGACGAGATTCGCAAGCAGATTACCATTGGTACTGCCATGGCACCGGTTGAGTGGAACGATTGCAAATTGAACATACTTGATACCCCTGGATACTTTGACTTTGTGGGAGAAGTTATTGGCTCCTTGCGCGTTGTGGAGAGCGCCTTAATCAACCTATGTGCCGTATCCGGAGTTGAGGTTGGGACAGAAAAGGTTTGGAAGTTGGCAGCAGAAAACAACCTGCCCAGGATTTGCTTTATCAATAAAATGGACAGGGAAAATGCCAATTTTGATAAAGTCCTAACTCAAGCCAGAGAAATGTTTGATGCAAACATAGTGCCAATCCAGTTGCCCATCGGCAAAGAAGACAGCTTCCAAGGAATAGTTGATTTGTTAAAGATGAAGGCAATAACTTTTTCCGGAGACAAATTCCAGGAAGCCGAAATTCCTGCCGAACTTAAGGATATGTCCGAGGAATACCGGGAACAGCTAGTGGAAATAGCCGCCGAGAGTGACGATGAGCTCACCATGAAATACCTGGAAGGGGAAGAGCTTACGCCGGAGGAAATTAGCAATGGCATTCAGCAAGCGGTACGGTCTGGAAAATTTTTTCCAGTGCTTTGCGGGTCGGCCACCAAAGGAATAGGGATTCCCCAGCTCCTAGATTTCTTAGTATATGCTGCTCCGTTGCCTGTAGAAAAGACCCATGCCCTCCAAGGTGAAGAGCTTGTAGAAATCAAGGCTGGACCGGATGAACCTCTCCGCGCCCTGGTTTTTAAGACCATGGCAGACCCCTATGTGGGCAAGGTCAGTTTTTTTCGAGTATACAGCGGTAAAATCACCTCCGATTCCCATGTAGAGAACCTTAGCAAGGAAAAAACCGAGCGCATTGCCCAGATTTCGCTATTCCTGGGCAAGAATCAGATATCAGTCAATGAGGTTTCTGCTGGAGATATAGCTGCAGTTGCCAAATTACAGGAAACATCCACAGGCGATACATTGGGCGTCAAAGGAGATAAATACTTACTTAAGGGTATAGAGTTTCCTGTCCCCATGGCGTCCTTTGCGGTGGAGCCTAAGTCTAAAAATGACGAAGAAAAAGTGGGTTCTGGCCTGACAAGGTTTTTGGAGGAGGATCCCACCTTCCAAGTTGAACGCAATTCCGAAACCAAGCAGACATTGATTTATGGCATGGGAGATACCCATTTGGAGATTATCGTCAGCCGTTTAGCGAAAAAATATGGGGTAGATGTAGAGTTAATTAAACCCAAAATTCCTTACAAAGAGACCATCAAGGGTTCTGCCCAGGTCGAGGGCAAGCATAAAAAACAATCCGGTGGACGAGGCCAATTCGGGCATGTTGTTGTCAAGTTTGAGCCCTTGCCCCGGGGAGAACAGTTTGAGTTTGTCGATGAAATCTTTGGCGGTGCTGTTCCACGCAACTATATCCCTGCTGTAGAAAAGGGACTTGTCGAAGCCATGGAGGAAGGTGTCCTGGCTGGGTTCCCTGCAGTGGACATCAGGGCTACCTTGCTGGATGGGTCCTATCACAGCGTAGACTCTTCGGAGATGGCATTTAAAGTTGCAGCTTCCCTGGCCTACAAGAAGGGCATGATGGAGGCTAAACCCATATTATTAGAGCCAATTTATGATGTGGAGGTTTCGGTGCCCGAGAACTTTATGGGTGACATCATGGGAGATATGAATTCTCGCAGGGGCAAGATTATGGGAATGGATCCCCAGGATGATGGCAATCAAATCATCAGGGCCCAAGTTCCCTTGGCAGAGATGAGCAGGTATCCTGTAGACCTGCGCTCCATGACCCAGGGACGAGGCGAGTTTACCATGAAATATTCCCATTACGAGGAAGTTCCCTCTAATATTGCTGAAAAAGTGATTGAAACGCATAAAAAGGAAGAAAGCGAAGAATAGGATTAGCAGGCCGGGATTTCCCGGCCTTGTTTTTTGGGGAGCAAAGGTGTAAACTCAAAAGGCTTCAACATCAGGCAAAAAAAAGGTAAAAATTATATTTGAAAACTAAACTTTTGTGGGATATAATTAAATACCCAGGTCGAGGTGGCGGTGTCGGCCAATAGGCCTGGTTGACATGGCACGGTAGTTATGCTAAAATTGCTTGCGTCACCTGTTGGAGGGGTGTCCGAGAGGTTTAAGGAGCTGGTCTTGAAAACCAGTGACTCGTGAGAGCCGTGGGTTCGAATCCCACCCCCTCCGCCATGAATAGTTGTGGAGAGATGCCCGAGTTGGCTGAAGGGGATCGCCTGCTAAGCGATTAAGCGAATATCCTCGCTTCGAGGGTTCGAATCCCTCTCTCTCCGCCATAATGTGCCCGTAGCTCAGCTGGATAGAGTGTTTGACTACGAATCAAAAGGTCGCAGGTTCGAATCCTGCCGGGCACGCCATTGTTAATTCACTGGTCTTTTGACATCTGTCAATGACCAGTATTGTTTATAAATGCGCCCGTAGCTCAGGGGATAGAGCAACGGTTTCCTAAACCGTGAGCCGGAGGTTCGATTCCTCCCGGGCGCACCATTGGGATTTAGGTGGTAAAAAAGTGAATCACGATGTCTACATGTCGGTAGCTCTTGCTGCTGCCAAACGCGCAGCAGAAATGGGAGAAGTGCCCATAGGAGCCCTTATTGTTTCTGATTCCAACCAAATTTTAGCTGTGGCAGGTAATCGCCGGGAGCTGGACAAAGACCCCACTGCCCATGCCGAGATACTGGCAATAAGGCGAGCAGCAGAAAGGTTGGGGGATTGGCGCTTATATGGATGTCGGGCTTATGTAACTTTGGAGCCCTGTCCAATGTGTGCCGGGGCCTTGTTACAGGCCAGGGTAAAGACAGTTTGCTTTGGAGCCAGCGACCCCAAGGGTGGGGCCCTGGGATCACTCATTGACCTGAGGCGGATACTAGGGTATAATCATCAACTGGAAGTTGTGGGGGGAATTATGGAACCCCAATGTGGCAAAATCCTCAAAGATTTTTTCAAGAAATTACGTTAATGCGGAGAGATGGCTGAGTCCGGCTTAAAGCGCTCGCCTCGAAAGCGAGTGGGCGGTGATCCCGTCCCGTGAGTTCGAATCTCACTCTCTCCGCCACAAAGTTAATTCGGAGAGATGGCTGAGTATGGCTGAAGGCGCTCGCCTGGAAAGCGAGTAGGCGGGGTTGACTCGTCTCGAGGGTTCGAATCCCTCTCTCTCCGCCATTTGATTATTCATGGCCGTGCTAGATGGGGAGGTAGCGGTGCCCTGTACCTGCAATCCGCTATAGCAGGATTGAACGCCCGCGTCGAGGCATTTTAGCTGTAGGGACTGGTTCCGGTAAGTGGTGTTGACGATCGGGTCCTGGGCAATCGACCCCTGTGAACTCCGTCAGATCCGGAAGGAAGCAGCGGTAAGCAGATGCGCCGATGTGCCCCAGGGTTGCCTGGTTCGAGCTAACTGCCGGCGTGCCGCTTGGAGCTATGTGTCGAAAGCGGGGCACGGCCATAATTTTAGATTAAAGCAATCGCGTTCTGCGATTGTTTTTTTGCATATAGGGGGTTGGTTAAAGTATAATACCAGCAGGGAGGAGGGAGTATTGTGCAATATCAGTCATTGTACCGGCGCTGGCGTCCCCAGGGTTTTGAGCATGGTTTTGTGGGCCAACATCATATCGTAAAAACCTTGCAAAACAGTCTCAAATCCGGGCGACTCACCCATGCATATCTGTTTTCAGGCCCCCGGGGAACGGGCAAGACCACCACGGCAAAAATTTTCGCCAAGGCTGTTAATTGCCTCAGTGATGATAAACCTGTGGCAGAACCCTGTAATAAGTGTGAGCTATGCCTGGAGGTTAACCAGGGCAGCGCCATGGATGTAATTGAAATGGACGCTGCTACAAATCGGGGGATTGAAGAAGTCAGAGATTTGCGGGACAGGGTAAAGTATACCCCCGCTTTAGGAAGGTACAAAGTCTACATAATTGATGAGGTCCATATGTTAACCACTGAAGCCTTCAACGCCCTCTTGAAAACTTTAGAGGACCCTCCCGCCCATGTGATATTTATAATGGCCACTACCGAGCCCCAAAAAATCCCAGCTACTATTTTGTCTCGCTGTCAACGCTTTGATTTTAGGCCCCTAACCGAGGACATGATTGCAGAGCATTTGCAGAGTGTCGCCAAGGAATCTGGGGCGGAGCTTAGCGCCGATGCCGCAAGGCTCCTGGCCTTTCGGGCCCAAGGCGGTATGCGAGATGCATTGGGTTTGTTGGAGCAGGTAATCTCCTTTTCTTCGGGCGAGATTGGTCAGGAACAGGTATGGCAGGCTCTGGGCACTGCTGATCAGGCTAGGCTGGTGGAATTGGCCAACGCCTTAAATTCCAGGGATATTGGTTTGGTCTTGACTCAGTTAGATGAGTTTGGCAATATGGGTGTAGACTATCGGCAGGTTTTAGCTGATTTACTGGAATTACTCCGGGCAAAGTTGCTACAGGTTTCAGGGGCTAGAAAGACCGACCCCGGCCTCTCTTTGGAGAAACCAGGTGATATTATGAACTTGATGAATGCTGTTGCAACGGGGCTGCAAGAAAGCAAGCAATGGAATCACCCCCGCCTGGCGGTGGAGCTCATGGCGATTAAGTTTTGCTCTTCTTGCCCTGACTCTTTGCACAAGGTTCAGCGCCAGGCATCTGAAGCCGAAGGTCCAGTCCAACCCGTAGCTGCCCAGGTGAAGGAGGCCGTGTTGAGTGCCCAGCATTGGGGTTCCGTCCTATCTCTGGTCAAAAAAGAGAGTATTTCGACCTATGCGTGGCTCAAAGAGGCAAGTCCGCTGGTAGTAGGGGAAGAATTATTATTGGAGTATCCCGGTAATTACCAACTTCATTGTGATAATATAAAGAAACCTGAGCATCGTCAGGTTATCGTGCCTGTTATTAAGCAAGTGTTGGGGTTTTCCCAATATCATGTTAAAATGAAAAAACAAGGGGAGTGATAGGTTTGGTTGGTGGAATGGGTAAAGCTATGAAGCAGATGCAAAAGATGCAAAAGAATATGAAAAAGATGCAGGAAGAACTTGAAAACAAACAGATAACCGCCACCGCGGGCGGTGGAGTGGTGGAGGTCACCGTCAACGGTCATCGCAAGGTTCAAGAAATTGTAATTGATCCTGAAGTTGTTGACCCTGAGGATATCGAGACACTACAGGATCTGCTCCATGCGGCAGTCAACGAGGCGCTACGCAAGGCCGAAGAGTTGGCCACCGAAGAAATGAACAAAATTACCGGAGGTCTGCAACTTCCGCCGGGACTGTTTTAATTGCGTTACTACGATAGCCTAGCTCGGTTGATGGCCCAGTTTCAGAAATTACCGGGTATAGGTAATAAAACTGCCCAGCGTTTAGCATTTTTTGTCTTAAAAATGCCCGAGGCAGAGGTGAGAAACTTTGCTTCAGCGCTGGTAGAGGCAAGGGCAAAGCTTTTGACCTGTAGCAGGTGTGGAAATATGACCGATAAAGACCCCTGCCATATTTGTACCGACCCCAAGCGCGACACAAACCGTATCTGTGTAGTGCAAGAGCCCCGAGACATATTAGCCATGGAACGCACTAATGAATATAGGGGCCAGTACCATGTGCTAAATGGTGCCATTTCTCCCTTGGACGGAGTAGGTCCTGATGATCTAAATATCAAGACTTTGCTCCAGCGAGTTAAGGAAGAAAACCCTGAGGAAATAATTGTGGCAACTAACCCTAATGTTCAGGGTGAGGCCACATCTATGTATTTGGCCCAGATTCTCAATCCTCTAGGAGTTAATGTTACTCGGATTGCCCATGGTTTGCCCGTGGGAGGAGATTTGGAATATGCCGACGAAATGACCCTGTCCAGAGCACTGGAGGGAAGAACCAAAATATAATCCACCCGCTGAGGTGGATTTTTTTGTTTATCCGCAACGGATTTGGTCAATAATAACAGTCAAAGGATTTGGGGCGGTGTTGACTGTGTTTTTAAGAATTAAAGAAAAAATTTACCAATGGTGGCGGGATAGAAATATGTCGGAGAATATAATTGATAATGCTTGGCCTCCGTCATTAGAAGCCATGGTCGAACAAGCAAGGGTGCAATGGCAACAGGCCTTGGCCCACTTTGAGACGGTAAATGAACCGGACTTGGTGGACTTAGCAATAAACAATCTTGAAACGGCGGAAAAGCGATATAATTATCTTTTACGCCAGTTAAGGGAACAATAAACCTGCGTTCTGCAGGTTTTTTGTGTTCTTGACGAAGATTTAATGGTTCTGTTATACTTGTTTAGAATGCATTGTTTCACTAAAGGCCGCTATTGATCAAGAGGTAAGAGGCTCTGTTATATTAGGCTTAACTGTTTATATATAACAGGACGCCCTGCAAGGAGGCTGTATTAAAACAGTGAGAATTGTTGAAGCATATATCGGTGAGTACGCCAGCGGAAAAAGCGAAAATGCCATTAACCGAGCCTTGGAATTGCTGGAACAAAAAAGGCAGGTGACCTTGGCAGACCTGGATACGGTGGAACCATTTTATACTTTGCGGCCGATAAAGAAAGTACTTGAGGAAAAGGGCCTAAATGTCATCGCCTGGTCTCCAGAGCAAACAATGGGTTTAGGTGAAGCGGGTTCTCTAATAAATCAAGAGATGATTTGGTCCCTGCGCAACCAAGGTGACATCATATTGGATATTGGCTATGGTGTCCACGGAGCCAAAATCTTCAACCTAATCGAGGGTGCTGGCTCAGACCCTGATTTAAAAATTTTTGCTGTGGTCAATACATCCCGGCCCATGACGGCCTCCAAGACCGACATAGTGGAATATGTAAAAAGTCTTGGCCATGTGGACGGTTTAATAAACAACACCCACCTTGGTGATGAAACAACTTCTGATGTAATCCACCAGGGTGCAGAACTGGTAAGTGAAGCTGCAAAAGAATTGAAGGTGCCAGTGCTGTATACAGCAGTTTCCAGTGAACTGGCAGATGAATTCGGTAATAAGGACCAAATGGGAAATCCAATTAAAATCATCAAGCGTTATATGCCCAATGCATTTTGGTAAGCGCTGGTTTTCTCGGGGTCTTTATACAAATATAGCTTTAAAGCTCAAAATCTATAGGAGGTGTGTGTTGTCATGAGTGATAAGCCTGTAAAAGGCGAAAAGCGCGTATTCATGACGGGTAACGAAGTATGTGCCTGGGCAGCTTTGGCTGCCGAAGCGGATATTATGTATGGATATCCAATTACCCCCCAGACTGATATTATGCAGTACTGGACCCGACTTGCTCCTAAGTTTGGGAGAAAGTTTCTACAGACCGAGGATGAGATTTCTGCTGGATTTACCACTCTCGGTGGGGTAATGGCTGGAAAGAGGGCATTCTCAGCCACCACAGGTCCTGGAAATACCTTGTTCCAGGAGCCCATGTCCATGGCAGAAATGATGAGGATACCAGCAGTGGTTATTCTTCCCCAGCGAGGTGGCCCATCCACTGCTACAGTTATTTATTCTCAGCAAGAAGTTACCATGACTGCCTTTGGCGGTAATGGTGAAGGTTTCCGGGTTGTCTATTCAACCTCTGGACACCAAGACCTATACGATTACACCATTAAATCCTTTAACACAGCGTGGAAGTACAGATTCCCCACCTTTGTGTTGGGTGACGGCTATCAGGCAAAGATGCGTGAGCCTTTGACCATCTATGACCCCGCCGAACGCGGCATAGAAATGGTTAAAACAGAGCCAATGGTTGGTTTGCCAGGTATGCCAGGTGAAGAGCGCATGACCGAGTACTTGCGCAACACCTATAACACCGAGGAAGAATTGTACGAAGTGGTTATGGATATTGCTAAGGACTATGAAAAGGCAGCACCGGAACTCATGGAGTGGGAAAACTTCGATACTGATGGCGAAATGGATGTCTTGATTCTGGCCCACGGTGTTGTTTCCAGAGCTGCTCAGGAAGCCCTTCCCCTGTTGAAGGAAGAAGGAATAAAGGCCGGACACTTCCGCCCCATAACCTTGCGCCCGATGCCTGAGGAAGAGATGCGCAAGGCTGCTAAGAATGCTAAAAAAGTTATAGTAGTAGAATCTGCCTACGGTCAGTTCCTCAAATTAGTCAAAGAGGCTCTGTACGGTATGGATAAGCAAATTGATACAGTCCTTCGCCCTGGCGCTGGCGTCACCGCTGAGGAGATTGTCGACGAAATCAAGGAAGGGAGGTAAGCGCTATGGCTAAGAACACTGAATTACTTGCTCCTGCAATGCCAAAATGTTGGAATCCAGATACTAAGCCCCATAAGTTCTGCCCTGGCTGTGGCCATGGCCTTGTCCTGAAAGCATTGGGAGAGGCAATTGATGAACTGGGGATCCAGGATAAAACAGTCTTTGGCTGTGACATTGGCTGTTCCCTGTTATCCTGGGACTTCTTTAATATCGATTCTATTCAAACACACCATGGTAGGACTACACCAGTTATCACAGGTGTAAAGCGTGCCCGCCCCGAGCTAATCGGGATCGCTTACATGGGTGACGGTGGTGGCTACGCCATCGGTTCCCAGCACTTGGTTAACTCTGCCACCAGAAACGAGAAAATTACTGCCATTCTCGTCAACAACACAAACTATGGTATGACCGGTGGACAGATGGCTCCCACCACCCTACCTGGTCAGAAGACCGAAACTTCACCCTATGGTAGGGATCCAGAGGAAAGCGGCTATCCTACCCTTGGGCCGGAAATGGTCGCTGCCATTGCCCGGGAAGGTGCATATGTTGCCCGGGGCAGCATGTCCAATTTGAGACAACTAAAAAAATATCTAAAGAAGGCTCTTCAAAACCAAATCGACGGCAATGGTTTCTCCTTTGTTGAGGCACTATCAGCATGTCCCACCAACTGGAGAACCAACGCTGAAGCGACTTGGCATTTTGTAGAAAAAGATATGGCCGAATATTTCCCTGTCGGTGAATTTAAGGTTCCCGGCGAAAAGGAGGAGAAGTAGATTGGCTGCAACCAGAATAGTCCTTGCCGGAGAAGGTGGCCAAGGGGTGCAGGTTATTGCCAATATCTTGGCAGAATCAGCAAATGCTGAGGGTAAAGAGGCCATTTACATTCCCAATTTCGGCGTCGAGCAGCGGGGCGGGGTTTCCCTTGCCTTTGTCCAAATCGATGACGAACGGATTGGTTCTCCCAAGTTTCCCAAGGCTGATATTGTCGTTGCTTTGAGTAATCGAGCAGTAGACCGGACTCGCCAGTATGTTGATAATAGAACAACCTTTGTCTATGACGATTCCTTGGTGGCTGCTGCCGAAATCGATGAGCATGCCATGGGTATTCAGGCTGTGGAAGCTGATCCCCGCAACCAGCGCCGGACCGAGGTCATCGATGATAGTAAAAAAAGAGACAAAGTTGATCTACCTGATAACGCCGCCAGTGTAGTTTCTATTTCCGCCAACGACATCGCCAAGAACGAACTGCATCCCAGGGTGTTCAACGTCATGGTTCTTGGCGCTGTGCTCAAGGCAACCGGAGTTGTGCCACTAGAGCAGGTTAAGGCCGCTCTAGAAGCTAAACTAGGCGACAAGTTTGAAAAGAATCCTGAGTTAAGAGACCTCAACTATAAGGCTCTAGAAAAAGGCATGAGCCTGGTCGAGCGTGTGGTTTAGGGGGTGAATTGAATGACAGAAGCTGCAAAGAAAAATGCTATTACACAAGATGGTAAACGAGCCAGTTTTAATATGTTTCCCGACCTTTGTAAAGGATGCGGGTTGTGTATTCAAAAATGCCCTGTAAACATCATAGTGTGGTCCAAGGATTTAGGTGTTTATGGCACTCCTGCCGTGCGAACCAATGACCAGGATAAATGTATAGCCTGTAAAATTTGTGAGGGTGTTTGTCCTGATACCGCAATTCGCATCATAAAGACTCCCAAGGAAAAATAACTATCGGGGCGGCCAAGGCCGCCCTTTTTCCCTAAATTACCATTGCAAATTCAGTGGTTAGATGGTAAAGTCATAACTCCCGGCACAAACCGGGCAACACATCAAAAATGGAAAAAAATTATTTGTTGACATTGCTTCGCTGATGTGTTAAATTAAGAAGGTCGTCAAAAACAAGCGCATTACCAAGAGGCGCCCAAGGCAAGTTCATTATAACCAAGGATGAAGGTGCCACGACGATGTCTTCTCGACAAACATTATTGGCTCACACCAATGAAGTTTGCGAGTAGAATGTATGTTCACTATTTGGAGCCGACTTTCGCTTCGCGAAAGCGTATGCTTCGAAGTGAAGCCCTCGACGATTT
>Ga0209075_1003704_pt1 | contig 12556 bp, 10 predicted proteins | sample Stecom2011_FD_187523 | JGI IMG/M metagenome (GOLD analysis project Ga0209075, IMG submission 187523) | Agricultural soil microbial communities from Utah to study Nitrogen management - Steer compost 2011 (SPAdes) (version 2) | ecosystem: Environmental > Terrestrial > Soil > Agricultural land...
GTTGATGTTATCAGTGATACATCGTCGGTTGGCAGCAGGGTTTTAGCCAGAAATTTTTCGTACCGTTGCAGAAGGGCTAATTACAGCGGGGAAACGCTGTCGGCTTGCGGGCCTTTTTTACCTTGGGAGTAGGTGAACTCTACACGCTGGCCTTCGACCAGGGTTTTGAAGCCACCACCAGAGATAGCGCTGTAATGAACAAAGACGTCGGGACCAGAGTCTTGGGTGATGAAGCCAAAGCCTTTGGTTTCGTTGAAGAACTTAACGGTGCCAGTAGAAGAATTAGACATATCGAATCCTGTTTAGCAAAAAATGACAAAGCCCTGTAGGGCACAACTAGAAAAATACAGATAGGACTTAATCAAAAACAGGACGAGGCACTACGGACAGCAAATCGAGGAACGTCTTGTGGATTTAGCTTGACTATCACTGAATTAATCTAACCAGAGCCACTATACCGGGTTGAGGCGGGAATGCCAGCGTTATTTTGCGGGATAGGTATAAATACAGGCCGCGTGGAGCAGAGTGTGCCTTAGGGAACACTCGGAATCAGGCGTAGCGCAAACATGAGGTTTTGGTGGACGGATTGGCCGTTTATCACGGTCATATCCATGGTACTGCCCAGGAAAATCCACTCCGAGGGGGTGATCTGTATGGTGCTTCGCATGGTCATTCCGCCATCGGTTTTCAGGAACTCGCCGGCATACTCGAGGAGATAGGCATCGAGGCTCTCATGGGGGCTGAGATTGAAGGTGAAGCTCAGGGGGCCAGCGGCGGCAAAGCCGCTTTCCGGTACGTTGACTCCGATCCGGAGGGACTCGGCCTGTTCCAGGAGTTCGGTGGGCACGGCGGTGAAGGTTCGCGCGGAACCTGCGTCAAAGCTGCCGTAGCGAATTTCCAGGATATAGGGTTTGGCAGTTTTGAGTTCGGCGGGTTCGGCGGCTGCCGCCTGCTGCAGGCTCGGTAGTGAGGTGGCGAGTAGTAGGGCCAGGGCCTGCAGGTAGGTAAAGAAGTTCTTCCTGGGAGTCTTTGTCATTGATTCGTCTCGTCCATGTAGAGGTTGGAAAGGTGGTGAATACTCTTCAGGGTAGGCGGTGCCGTTGTTTTATCAATGAACCCGGTCACTAAATTGAACCCGAGCGGTTGCCTTCGCCGTTGGGGGAAGTCACCGCTCGGCTTACGCGAGCTAGCTGGGAGTCCGAATCACCAGCAGTCGTTCCTCGGTCATATCCCGCATGGCCCAGCGGATACCCTCCCGTCCTAATCCACTGTCTTTCACGCCGCCATAGGGCATATGATCCACCCGCCAGGATGGCACGTCGCCGATGATGACGCCGCCCACCTCCAGCTCGTCCCAGGCTTGTTGGGCCTTGTACAGATCGCGAGTGAAGATGCCGGCCTGCAGGCCGTAGCGGCTGTTATTCACTTCTTTCAGCACGGCCTCGAAATCATTAAAGCTCGCCAACACCGCCACGGGGCCAAAAGCTTCGGTTTTACAGACTTCCTGGTCAGGGTCCACATTTTCCAGCAAGGTCGCTTCGAGAATGGCTCCCTGGCGATTGCCGCCACAGAGTAGTTTGGCGCCCGCCTGGACGGCATCCTGAATCCAGCCATGCAGGCGCTGGGCCTCATTTTCACTGATCATGGGGCCGATAAAGGTATCGGGATCTTTGGGATCACCGCTTTTCAGCGCACGAGTGGCCTCCACCAGCTGGTCGCGCAGCCGGGCGTAGATTGCCTCGTGGACAAAAATCCGCTGCACACTGATGCAACTTTGCCCTGACTGGTAAAAGGCTCCGGTGATGATGCGCTTGACGGCATCGTCCAGGTCCCAGTCCTGGTCCACGACACAGGCGGCGTTGCCACCAAGCTCCAGAATCACCGGCTTCTTGCCGGCCCGGGTTTTGAGCTCCCAGCCTACTTCCGGGGAGCCGGTAAAACTGAGCAATTTGATCCGGTCGTCTTCGGTGAGTAGATCCGCGCTGTCCCGGCGACAGGGCAGGATGGAAAAGGCGCCTTCCGGCAAGTCGGTTTCCGCCAGCACCTCGCCAATGATCAAGGCGCCAATGGGGGTTAGGCTGGCAGGCTTGAGGATGAACGGGGTGCCCACGGCAATGGCGGGCCCCACTTTGTGGGCCGCCAGGTTTAAAGGGAAATTGAACGGGCTGATAAAGGCGCAGGGACCGATGGGAACCCGCTTGGTCATGCCTCTGTAATGGGCGGATCGGGCGCTGATGTCCAGGGGGATGGTCTCCCCATAGAGGCGCGTAGTTTCCTCGGCGGCAATTTTAAAGGTGTCGATCAGTCGTCCAACCTCGCCCTTGGCATCGTTGATGGGCTTGCCGGCTTCAATGCAGAGCGCTTCCGCAAGCTCATCCTGCCGCTCCCGGAACCGGGCGACACAATGTTCCAGAATGGCCTGGCGGTGATAGGCCGGTAATTTACGCATCGGGGCCGTGGCAGCACAGGCCGCTTCGATGGCCTGATCCAGGGTTTGGGGGGCGGCCAGGGCGACGCGCGTGGCCAGTTCGCCGCTGTACTTGTCGTAGACGGGCAGATCCTGATTGGCGAATACGGGCTTGTTGGCCAGATAGTAGGGGTATTGCTTGTTGAGCATGGCTTCAACTCCTGTCTTCAGGCGCTGGGTGTGACGCGGATCCGTTCCAGCGCGCTACGAATGGAGGCGGGTATGGGAGTGGGCTGGTTGCTTGCCCGGTCGACGAATACATGCACGAAATAACCGTGTGCACAGGCGTGGGGTTCGCCCTCACGAAAAATTCCGATTCCGTATTGAACAGAGCTATTGCCCAGCCGGTCCACCCGCAGGGCAGCTTCAATCGCGTCAGGATAAGCAATGGGTTTGCGGTAGCTGCAGCGGGAATCCACGACAAAACCAACCACGGGTGCCCGGTGGATGTCCAGGCCGCCTTCTTCAATCAGGTAGCGATTAACCGCGGTGTCGAAGTAGGAGTAATAGGTGACGTTATTGACGTGGCCGTAGAGATCATTGTCCATCCAGCGGGTGGTGATCGGCTGGAAAACGAAGTAGTCCTGCCGGGTGGGGATAGTTTGTTCAGTCATTGTTCCACTCGTGATTCGATCATGGCTCAATAGGCGGCCTGGTAGATGGCCAGGGCATCCTGTTCGGAGACGGCTCGGGGGTTGTTCACCAGCAGGCGCTGTTGCAGCATGGCGTCTTGGGCCAGGGTGTCCAGACTGTCTTCGGGAATATCCAGATCCCGTAAACGACTGGGCAAATCCAGCGCGGCGATCAGCTCCTGCAGGCCTTGAATCAACTGTCGGGTTTTGCCCTGGTCGGAGGTCTCGGTGCAGCGCTCTCCCAGGATGATGGGGGCCAGTTCCCCATAGAGCGGGGCCGCCATTTCCCCATTGAACTCCAGCACATGGGGCAGCACCAGGGAGTTGCTCAGGCCGTGGGGAATATGAAAATGTCCGCCCAATGGATAGGCCAGGGCATGGACCGCGGCAACGGGAGCATTGGCAAATGCCTGACCAGCCAGGGTGGCGCCCAGCAGCATATTGGAACGGGCTTCCAGGTCTTCGCCATGTTGTACCGCCTTGAGAATATTGCCGCTGAGTAATCTCAGGGCCTCTTTGGCCAGCATGTCCGACACGGGGTTTTTCTTCAGCTTGCTGGTGTAAGCCTCAATGGCGTGCACCATGGCATCAATGCCGGTGGCTGCGGTGACATGGGGCGGCAAACCCAAGGTCAGCTCCGCATCCAACAGGGCGAGATCTGGCAGCAGCACCGGCGAGACCACGCCGGCCTTGGTGGTCTCACCCGTGGTGACGATGGCAATGGGGGTGACCTCGGAGCCGGTCCCCGCCGTCGTGGGAACCAGGATCAACGGCAGGCGCTGACCGCGGGCCTGGTCCACGCCGTAAATCTGGTTGAGGGATTGACGACAGGTAGGGGAGGCAAGCAAGGCCACCAGCTTGGCCACATCCATGGAGCTGCCGCCACCGAAGCCAATTACCAGGTCGGTCTGATCTCCCTTGGCCATTTCCGCAGCGCGTAAGACGGTACGATCAGACGGGTCCGCCTCGACGCCCGGAAAGACTTCCGTGGCAACCCCCGCCTGACTGAGGCTGTCGAGGGCATTGTTGAGTAAGCCCAGGCGATGGATGCCGGCATCGGTCACGATCAGGACGCGACGGGCGCCCCGCTCCTGGCACAGGGAGCCCAAGCGGCGGACACCGCCAGGCTCCTGAAGAATGCTGTGGGTGGTATTGAATAGGAAGGGTTGCATCGGTACGTTCCTCATTATTGTTCTACTGGAGGTGCTTCGTACGGTACTTCAAACTGCAAAACCGGGCCGTTCACGGGCAACCAGGCTTTGTCCCATGTTTCGAGTTCGGCTGTCCAGACTCTAACAGGAATCCGCTGTCATTGTGAGTGGCCGACTCCGCAGCCCTGTAATCTTTACAGTAGGTCTGTAACTTATTCAGCTCTACATGTTGATTTGAGCGGACTCACTTTCATCCGCTGGGGCAATACGCAGTTGGTTGTGAACATCCTTGACGCCGCCGCAGGATTCCGCCACATGTTCGGCCATTCGTTTGCTGGCACGGCTATCGACAGTGCCAGACAGGGTGATCTCGCCCTCGCTCACGCTTACCTCGATGTCGCTGGCATCTATTCTGGGGTCGTCACTTAAGCGTTCACAGACATCCGCCAGCAGATATTGGTCGGAGCGCTGGTAGCCTTTGGGGCCTCGTCCCCGGTAATTGGGGCCGGACGAGGGGTAGCCAGTTCCGGAGCGGTAGGTGTCACGATAGGCTTGGCGACCATATTGCTCGCGGCCATAGTCGTGCCGGTAGGCCTGGCCCCGACCGCGGTTGGGATCATACTCCAGGGGATGGTCCCGGACGTAGCCTTCTGTTGAATAGTCGCGGTGGTAGGTTGGGGCGTAGGGGGGATCGTCTTGATTCAGCCCGGTGATGTTGTTGTCGGTGTAAATATCGGAGTGGGCATGACGCATCCGGCTGCGCTCCTGCTCCAGGCGTTGCTCCAGATCTTCCTGCCAATCGGAAGACTCCGGGTTGTGCTCATCAAAGGAATGAGGGGGGATTGGCCGATGTTTAGGGGGTCGATGCCGGGGATAGTCACGAGCCATGTCTTCCTCCTTGCTGAAGCCAGTGCTACGAATCAATCTTGAGTTTTCAGCAGCAACTCATGTGCCATTTCACAGGCAGCGCAGGCAGGACGAGTCGTGGGATGTTATGGCGGGCAATGGCGTCCATGCCATTAGAGACTCATGGAGAAATGATCGGTTTAGAGCAGCTCCTGATTAGAAGAGCACGACCACGCCGGCAGTCATCAAAATGGAGCTGAACACATAAGTCGCTACAATGCCCAGCGGAGAGAGGATACCGTTGGATTTGGGTTGCTGAAGTTGCATAAGCTCTTCTCCAAAAATATTAACTGACTCTTAGATTAGCAGCAGCTTGGTGACCGCGCCTTGTCCAGGATCAAGTGAGCCCTGGCGAGCCCCCAATAATCTATAATCTATGAAAATCCGTTAGAATTACGGACTCTACTTACTCGCCAAGCGCACCCCGTCTACCGCTTTGAAGCAGGATTTTCCTTCCCATGACATTTCGTCTGATTCACACCTCGGACTGGCATCTGGGCCAGCATTTCTTTGGCAAAAGCCGCCTGGCTGAACATAGCGCCTTCCTGGCCTGGTTGTTGGAGCAGGTGCGCCAGTATGAGGTGGATGCCATCGTGATCGCCGGGGATTTGTTTGATATCGGCTCACCCCCCAGTTATGCCCGCGAACTTTATAACCGCTTTGTGGTGGATGTCCAGCAGGCGGGTTGCCAGTTGATTGTGCTGGGCGGCAACCATGACTCGGTTGCCACTTTAAATGAGTCGCGGGAGCTGCTGGCGCAACTGAACGCCCAGGTAGTTTCCGGGGTTCGGGAAGTTTTGGATGAGCAGGTGCTGGTGCTGAATAACCGGCAGGGTGAACCCGCAGCCATTGTCTGCGCCGTGCCTTTTATTCGGCCCCGGGATGTGCTGTTGAGTCAGGCCGGCCAGAGTGGTACGGAAAAGCAGCAAGCCCTGCAACAAGCCATCGCCAATCATTATGGGGCGCTATACAGCCGGGCCGAGAAGCTCAGGGAGCAAATCGGGAAGGCCCTGCCGATTATTGCCACCGGGCATTTGACCACCGTGGGTGCCAGCACTAGCGAGTCGGTGCGGGAGATTTATATCGGCACCTTGGATGCTTTTCCAGCGAGCTCGTTTCCTCCGGCGGACTATATCGCCCTGGGGCATATCCATAAGCCCCAGCGAGTGGCTGGCACCGAGCATATCCGCTATAGCGGCTCGCCTATTCCCTTGAGCTTTGATGAGGTCGGCCTGAGCAAATCCGTCTGGCTGGTGGAGTTCGAGAAGGGGCGGCTGGAAAAGGTTGACGCCCTGGAGATTCCCAGGTTTCAGCCCATGGAGGTGATTCGGGGGAGTCTGGAGGACATCGAGCAGGCCCTGGCGGCGATTCAGGAAAATTACCGGGGAGAATTACCCATCTGGCTGGATATCGAAGTTTCCACCCAGGACTATCTCAACGATCTGCAGCGGCGTATTCAGGAGTTGACCTCAGGGTTGCCCGTGGAGGTTTTGTTGTTGCGCCGGGAGCGACGGGCACGGGTGGCGGCCCTGGAGCAGGTTGCCGGTGAAACCCTGGCGGAGCTGACGGTGGACGAGGTGTTTGAACGCCGCCTGGCCCAGGAAAGCTGGGAGACCGAGGAGGATCGGGCCCGCTTGGAACGGCTGCGTCAGGCTTTTCGCCAAGTCGTGGCGGACCTCGCCGCACCGGACGAAGCCCGGGAGGTGCAGTCATGAAGATCCTGAGCCTGCGCTTTAAGAACCTCAACTCTCTCAAGGGCGAGTGGAAAATCGACTTCACCCAGGAGCCCTTTGCCAGCAATGGCCTGTTTGCCATTACCGGGCCTACCGGCGCGGGCAAGACAACGCTGTTGGATGCCATTTGCCTGGCGCTCTATCACGAAACCCCTCGTATCAATGTGTCGCCCACCCAGAATGAACTGATGACCCGGCATACCGCCGAGTGCCTGGCGGAAGTCGAGTTCCAGGTCAAAGGGGAAGGTTATCGCGCCTTCTGGAGTCAGCGCCGGGCCCGTAACCAGCCCGATGGCAAGTTGCAGCCGCCGATGGTGGAGTTATGTCGTCTGGATGGCACCATTCTGGCGGACAAGGTCAAGGACAAGCTGGCGCTGGTGGCGGAACTGACCGGGCTGGACTTTGGACGTTTTACCAAGTCCATGCTGCTGGCTCAGGGTGGTTTCGCCGCTTTCCTGAATGCAGCACCCAATGAGCGGGCAGAGCTGTTGGAGGAGCTGACCGGAACCGAGGTCTATGGCCGGATTTCGCAGCAGGTGTACGAGCATTACAAGGCGGCCAAATCAACGCTGGAGCAACTGCAGGCCCGGGCGCAGGGGGTGGAGTTGCTCAGTGAGATGCAGTTGCGGGACTTGCAGGGCCTGCAGCAGGTGCTGGATGAAGAAGAGCGGCAGTTGAGGGCCAGTCATCAGCTGTTACTGGGGCAAAAACAATGGCGGGAACGGGTGGTCGAAGCCGAACGGGGGCTGGCCCAGGCCAATGAGAGCCTGGCCACGGTTTTGGCGCGCTATGAAGCTCATCAAGAGCAATTGGCCCGGCTGGAGCAAAGTGAGCCGGCGGAACGGTTGCGGCCGTTGTACCAGGAACAGCAGCAGGCAGCGCAAGGCCTGGCAGCCGTGGTGCAGCAATTACAGGAGTTGGGCCAGAGCCTAGTGCAGGCCGAGCAGGAACAAACCGCTCATCAGGGCACTCTGAGCCGAAGTGCTGAGCAGCTGACCCAGGCCAAGCAGCAGCGGGACAGCCTGGAAAGTCTGGTGGTGGAGCAGATTATTCCCCTGGATAACAGGCTGCAGCAGCTACAGGAACAGTTGCAGTACAAGCAATCAGAGCTGGCTGAATGGCAGACCCGCAAGCAGCAGGCGGATGCCGAGGCGCAACGGCTTAGCGACGAGCGGGAGCGCCAGAGTCAGGCAGAATCTCAACTCCGAGCCTTTCTTGAGCGTCATGCTTCATGGCAGGCCCTGGGTGAAAACCTGTCTCTCTGGCGGGCACGATTGAGCCAACTGCAGGAAATGGAAGCCACCCTGGCGCGACAACGGACCCAGATCCAGGCCGAAGAGCAGGGGCACAGCCAGCAGGTTGCAGCCTTGGCACAACTGGAGCCCCGGGTTGAGGCCGCTCGTCAGGAGCTGGATCGTTGCCAGCGTGCCGAGACAGAGGCGAGCCAGGGGCGACAAGCCCTGCTGCAGGGGGAGGATGAGTTACAACTGCGGGCGGCGTTGGCTACGCTTCAACGGACGCAGTCTCAGAGGTTTCGTCTGCAAAGTCTGCTCGATCAGCACCAACGGCTGACTTCTGAGCTGTTGGGCGTGGAGCAGCGTTGTCAGAGTGGCCAGCAGGAACTCAATAGCCAGCAGATCATGCTGGAACAGTTGCGGCTTCAGTATCGGGAGCACAAGAACCACCTGCAGGATCTGGAGCGACTCTTAAAACAGGAGCAGCAAATCATTTCCCTGGCCGAGCACCGGGCGCGCTTACAACCCGGAGCACCCTGTCCGTTATGTGGCTCGGCAGAGCATCCCTTGGTGGACTCCTATGAGCATCTGGACGTGTCGGAAACGGAGCAACGCTTGGCGGCGAAACAGGCGAAGCTTGATGAGCTGGAGGAGCAGGGTAACCGCCAGCGGGAGCAGGTCAGTGGTTTAAAAAGTATGCTGGAGCAGGCCCAGTTGCAGCGGGATAAGCTGCGTCTGGAACAGCAGGAGCAACAACTTCAATGGCAGACCGTCTGCACCGAGCTTGGCCTGGCATTGACGCTGGAGAACGCTGAGGAGGCCCGCCTTTACCTGACTCGTGCCGAGGAGGAGTCCCTTCGTCTGAGCCAAAAGCTGGAGCAAGTGGATCATGCCCAGCGCCACTGGCAGGCAACCCGAGAGCAGCTGTCCAGGGCTGAGCAGCAGCTGGCCCAGCTTCAGCATCAGGTCGAGTTGGTGCGGCAGGAGTTACTGGCAAGGGAGCGGCAGCTGGCAACACTGCAGGAGAACTTGCAGCGGGATCAGTCGATCCACGAGCAGGAAAAAGACTTATTCGAAAAGGATTTGGCACGGCTCGGCTACCGCTGCCCGCCGCCCGGGGAGGCGGCCCACTGGTTGTCCCAGCGGGAGCAGGAATGGCGACAGTACCAACAAACGCTGCAAGACCTGGAGCAGGCCCAGCGTCGGCTGATCCAGTTACAACAGAGCTGTGAGGGCGTGAGCCAAAGGCAAACCGAACTGGCCGGGCAACAACAACAGCTGCTGCAGGAGCTGGGTCAGATCAGGACCAGCTTGGAGGAAGCCCGCGCCACCCGGAACAGACTGTTTGGCGATAAATCCGTGGCCCAGGAGCGCCAGGCAATGCGCCAGCAGGTTGAACAGCGGGAAGCGGCACTGGACGCCGCGCAAAAGCTGCTGGATGCCTGCAGGCAGCAGGTGCAGCAATTGCTGGGGCGTCAACAAAGTCTGTTGGCACAACGGGAGCAACTGGAGCAGCGCTGGACGCAGGTCAGTCAGGATTGGCAGCAGGCGCTGACGGAGAGCTGTTTTGGTTCACAAGCCGCCTTTGAGGCAGCCCTGCTGCCCGGTGGTGAGCGGGAAGAGCTGCAGGCGTTGAAGCTGGAGCTGGAAAGACAGCGGGAGCGGGCCGAGGCCTTGAAGCAGCAGGCCAGTGAGCGGCTGGCGGAACTGCAGAGCCAGCCCCAGACCCAGGCGAGCCTGGAAGAGCTGTCAGAGCAATGTCGGGACCTGGATGAGAAACTGCGGGATCTGGGTCGCAAGCAGGGTGAAGTCCGCCAGCAACTGGAAAGTGATAAGGCCCGCCGGATTGGACAAGCCGCGTTGTTGGCGGAGATCGACCAGCAGCAGCAAATTCAGGATGACTGGAGTCATCTCAACAGCCTGATTGGTGCTGCCGACGGGGCGAAATTCCGACGCTTTGCCCAGGGGCTGACGCTGGATTACCTGATTCAGTTGGCCAACCGGCAACTGAACCGTTTGCACGGTCGTTATCTGCTGGAGCGCCGCCCGGGTGAAACCCTCGAATTGCAGGTCGTGGATACCTGGCAGGCCGATTCCGTGCGGGATACTCGCACCTTGTCGGGCGGGGAGAGCTTCCTGGTCAGTCTCGCTTTGGCCCTGGCCCTGTCTGATCTGGTGAGCCACAAAACCAGCATCGACTCTTTATTTCTGGATGAAGGTTTCGGCACCCTGGATACGGAAACCCTGGAAACTGCACTGGATGCACTCGATAACCTCAATGCGTCCGGCAAAACCATTGGCGTGATCAGTCACGTGGAAGCGCTGAAGGAGCGGATCAGTGTGCAGATCCAGGTTCGCAAGATGAGTGGGCTCGGGGTCAGCCGACTGGACCCGCAGTTCGCTGTCAAAAGTGAGCAACTATAAACTAGAGGGAAAGGCGCTGGCTTGTAACGTTTTCACTGTGGTCCCGATGCAGTGAGAAGTAGTGGAATCGTTCAGGCACCGGCATGGAGCCGGTGCTGTTTCAGGGTTGAAACCAAATCGGATAAGGAGATGCCCCATGATTCCCGTCGTTTTGTCGGGCGGAAGCGGTTCACGTCTGTGGCCGTTGTCCCGGCAGCTTTTCCCCAAGCAATTTCTCGCATTAACCAGTCAACACAGCCTGTTCCAGGAAACCCTGCTGCGCCTGAAACTGCCTGGCATGCAAAAGCCACTGGTGGTTTGTAATGAGGAGCATCGCTTTATTGTCCAAGAGCAGATGCAAGCCCTGGGACGGAGCGCGGAAATGGTCATTCTGGAACCTTTTGGCCGTAACACAGCCCCAGCGGTGGCCATTGCGGCCATGTATCTGTTAGCCCAGGAGCGGGATGAAGTGATGTTGGTGCTGCCGGCGGATCATGTGATTCTGGGGCAGGACGAGTTTCAGGAAGCGCTGCAGGTCGCCCGCAAGGCTGCGGAACATGGAGAAATGGTGTTGTTTGGCGTTCCGCCCCATCGCCCGGAAACCGGCTATGGCTACATCAAGGCGGCGCTGTCGCAGGTGAGCGGGCTGCTCCCGGTGGAACAGTTTGTGGAAAAGCCAGGAATTGAACAGGCCTGCAGCTTTCTCGAATCGGGGAATTACTTTTGGAATAGTGGCATGTTCCTGTTTCGGGCCAGCCGTTTTCTGGAGGAGCTGAAACGCCATGAGCCCGATATTTATGACACCTGTACCTTGGCTCTGGAAAATAGTCGGCGGGATCTGGAGTTCCTTCGAATTGACGCGGAAAGTTTTGCCCACTGCCCCGACAGCTCGGTCGACTATGCCGTGATGGAAAAGACCGATCGTGCCTCGGTGGTGCCTTTAAACGCGGGCTGGAGTGATGTGGGCTCCTGGTCCTCGTTATGGGAGGTTCAGAGTAAGGACGCCCAGGGGAATGTCCTGAAAGGGGATGTGGTGGCCCAGGACAGCCGTAATTGCTATGTGCATGCCGAGGCCAAGCTGGTTTCCCTGGTGGGTTTGGAAGACGTGGTGGTGGTTGATACTAAAGATGCGGTCATGGTGGCCCACAAAGACCGGGTGCAGGATGTAAAAAAACTGGTCGGACAGCTGAATGGCTGCGGACGGGAAGAGACTCAGAACCACCGGGAGGTGTACCGGCCCTGGGGCTGTTACGATTCCGTGGATCAGGGCCAACGTTTTCAGGTAAAACGGCTGACGGTAAAGCCCGGTGCGCGGCTGTCCCTGCAAAAACACCATCATCGGGCAGAGCACTGGATCGTGGTGTCGGGGACTGCGGAAGTCACCTGTAATGGTGAAACCTTTCTGCTGACGGAGAACCAGTCGACCTACATCCCGATCGGTGTTCCCCATCGACTGGCCAATCCCGGCAAGATTCCCCTGGAAATGATCGAGGTGCAATCGGGCAGTTATCTGGGTGAAGACGACATTGAACGTCTGGACGATGTCTATGGTCGGGTGCCGACAGTCGCGACCGCCCCCGTCGAAGCCCTCTCCGTTGTGGACCCAGAAGCCTCTGTGGCGGTATAAGAAACATCAGGGGCAGTTGCGACTGCCCTTGCCGAGGCTTGGCCTATCCCCGCAGCCCCTGCAACAACAGGAAATAACCTAATGTTGCCCCCACGCCCAGAACCAGGCCGAACAAGAGGAACATCACCCGGGCCCCCCGGGCTTTGCGGCGGAATTGTTCGGCCTCGGCGGTCGTCTTCTGATGAGACTTGCGCAAGGCTTCGAACTCATTGGACAAGTCCTTGTGCCACTCCTGCATCATGGAGAAGCTGGAAAATAGCCCGTCGATACCAATGGGCTCGACTTTTTCCGTATTGATGTGTTCTTGCAGCTCTTCAACGCTGTTGGCGTAGAAATAGCCTTTACCATGCTTGCCGGTGTAGACCACCGTTAGTCCGACTTGGGTCAGGCAACTGTCGCGAC
>Ga0209075_1003706_pt1 | contig 12553 bp, 10 predicted proteins | sample Stecom2011_FD_187523 | JGI IMG/M metagenome (GOLD analysis project Ga0209075, IMG submission 187523) | Agricultural soil microbial communities from Utah to study Nitrogen management - Steer compost 2011 (SPAdes) (version 2) | ecosystem: Environmental > Terrestrial > Soil > Agricultural land...
TCCACCACGAACGATTTGATGGCGGCTCGGCCCAGGGATTTGTCGAGTGTGGCCCACACCACAACGGCATTGGCCCTTTCACCGGCGGTCACATAGATCTTCTCACCGTTGATAATATAGTGGTCGCCGTCTTTGGTGGCCGTCGTCCGAATGGCGGCGGAATCCGAACCGACACCGGGTTCGGTGATCGCCATGGCTGCCCAGGTCTTGCCAAACCGTTGAAGCTGTTGCTCGTTGGCAACGGCGGCAATGGCGGAGTTACCCAAACCCTGGCGAGGGATGGACAGAGCCAGGCCGACGTCGCCCCAGCAGAGTTCCGTGAGACCCAGAACGGTTTTCATGTTGGTGCCATTCTGGTTGCCGGTGCCAGTGTCTCCAGCGGACCGGGCCAGGCGGCCAGCCCCGGCACCACCATCGGCAGCGCCATCGTTCATGCCGTCCATGATGGATGCGAACATATCCAGTTCCTTGGGATAGGCGTGCTCGGCGCGGTCATAATGTCGGGAAATGGGTCGGAAAACTTCCCGGGCCACCTGTTGGGCCTGATGAACAATCGGTGCAAACTTTCCAGGAATGTCGAGATTCATAGCGAATGTCCTTGGTGTCAGGCGTGAACGCCGCCATGGTGAGTGGCGGTGGAGCGAAGATCCCGATACCAGCGCTCTACCGGGTGTTCTTTAACAAAACCGTGGCCGCCGAGCAGTTGGACACCGTTGGTTCCGATCTCCATGCTCTTCTCATTGCACAGAAGGCGGGCCAGGCAGCTTTCCCGGTGGTAGCTTCGGCCGATTTCGGCCCGACTGGCGGCGCGCCAGGTGAGCATGCGCATACTGTCGGTCTCAATGGCCATATTGCTGATCATGAAAGCCACCGATTGCCGGTGGCTGATGGGCTCGCCAAAGGCCTGGCGGTCGTTGCAGTAAGGAATGACATAATCCAGCACCGCCTGTGCTGTACCTATAGCCAGGCCGCAGCGCATCAGGGCAGCCCTGTCGATAAAGGTCTGAAAGCAAAAGTCATCGTCGCCGAGCAGCGCGTCTGCCGGTAATTCCAGGTTGTCGAACCGGACCGAAGTGGCTTCCGCTGCGCTAAGCCCCATGCCCGGCGTATCCGCCATGGCCAGTTTTCGACCAGCGGTTTCGATAATGAAGATCCGGGGCCTGCCTTTGAGGCTGGCGGAGACCAGCAGCAACTCACAGTCAGCGCCTGCAACCACAAACGATTTTTCACCGGTTAGCCGGTAACCGTGAGCGGTTTCGGTAGCCGTGGTGGAGGGTAGCATCGGGTCAAACAGTGGTGTCGGCTCATCAATGGCGAGGCTGGCCACCGGTGGCGTATCTTCGCAGAAAGCCGGCAGGTAGCGTGACTGTTGCTCTCCGTTGCCCCAGCAGCTGATGGCCTGGGCTACACTGAACGGTGCCAACAACCTGAGCGCCAGTGCCATATCGCCCCAGGCCAGCTGTTCGGCAATCAGCGCACTGGTCACGGGTGACTGCTGCTCGGCCACCCCGCCAAATTCGCCCGGTACCGCGTACATGGGCAGGCCAAGGGCCGCGGCCTCGTGTTTAACGGCGTCCGGTAAACGGCCCAGTTCGTCTGCCTCCCCGGCCGCTGGCCTGAGGACATCCCGGGCCAGGCGTTTCAGACTGTCGACAATCATTTGCTGGTCATCATCCAGACCAAGATCAAACAGGTCGCCGGGAGTCGCAGGTGGCAGCCGTTTCCTGGGCAGCCAGTTACGAACACGATTGAACTCCCGCCCTGCCAGGGCAATGGTTCGGAAACCTGTCCGGGTGCCCTGGTATGCTGAGCGTTCAAGGGGAGATCTCAAGCCCAGGCGATCCAGCAGGGGGTTGCCGGATATCCGGTTCATGATCGAGAGTGCAAGTCCGATGGGATCCCTGGTCACATTGAGCTCCTGAGGTTGGCTGATTGATTGCATCACATGGAACCGAGCATGGCCCCGGAGGTCACAATGGCCATTGGCAGGCACAGCATTCCCTTGTGGCATTGTGGTCAATTGTGATTTTGGCGCGCCAGGCGTGGAACGACGCATCCGCTATCGGTAAACTCACCCCCTGTCTCAGGGATTCGTCAATCATCCAGGTGGGAAACCCAAACACCGCATGCTGTTACCCCGATACCACATACAGAGAATCCTGAAGCTGATCGGGCTTGCCGTGCTGCTGAGTGCGTCTGCCAGCCATGCCAGCCAGGTGAGGGTCGAGGTTGAGGGCAATCACAGCGATTTGAGAGACAACGCCAGGATCTTTGTGGGTGAGGTAGAAGGGCGTTCCGCCGATGGCCTGCGCCGCTATGCATCCACGGCGATTGCCCAGGTGGAACAGGCCATTCGGGCCCTGGGGTATTACAATCCGGTGATCACATATGAAGTCACCGAAGCCGCCGACGGGCTTGCCGAACTGGTGCTGACGGTCGTGCCAGGGGAGCCTGTACGCATTCGTTCCAGATCAGTGCAGATTGAGGGGCCGGGCAGCGAAGACCCGGCACTGGTTGACCAGATTCCGCAAGAGCCGGCGGAAGGGGATGTGCTTCACCATGGCCGTTACAACACCTTGAGGCAGGCCATCCAGAATCGGGCCAGGCGTCTTGGTTATTTTGACGGTGAGTTTGTTACCCGCCGGATGGAAGTAGACCCGTCCGAGAATCACGCTGATATTACCTTGCACTACCGTACCGGAGACCGGTATCGCCTGGGGGCGGTCACCTTCCTGGAAGGCCATGGCTTTGAGACAGACCTGCTGGACCGGTTTGTTACCTTTGAGCCGGGCATTCCCTTCCACGCCGATGAAGTGGCAAAGCTCAATAGCGATCTCTCCAACAGCGGTTATTTTTCCGGTGTGGATATTGATGCCTCGCCGAATCGGGCCGAAGACGGTGTTATACCTGTTGATATAGGCCTTACTCCCAGACCGCCCCGGTCGGTGGGCGCGGGTGTCGGCTTTTCAACAGACGTTGGGCCGCGTTTTCGGGGTAACTGGCGTGAGCACTACACCAATCCCATGGGGCATCGCCGTGGTGCCGACACAGAGCTTTCCGAGCTGCGCCAGAACGCCAGCGGCTGGTACGAACTGCCGCTGGACCCGCCTATGTCGGATTCCCTGCGGTTGGGCGCGGGCTACCAGCGGGAGCATATTGAAGACGTGGAATCGGAGCGGCTGACTCTGGGCCAGCAGTGGCGCCACCAGCTGGATACCGGCTGGATGCAGGTGCTGTCCATTCGATGGGAAGGTGAACGCTTCAAAATTGGCGAAGACGAGCGGGGCAACTCCAGTCTGTTGCTGCCAGGGCTCAGTTACTCCAAGCTCCAGGCCAACTCGCCCCTGGACCCGTCCCGGGGCTATCGATTGCAGCTTGATGTGACCGGTGCCCACCGGGCCATCATTTCCGATGCGGACATTCTGCATGTGAACGTGCTGGCCAGGGGGCTGTATACCCTGGCTGATAATCATCGGTTTCTGACCCGTTTCAACTTTGGCGGAGTGGCGACCAACAGTTTTTCCGATGTGCCGCCGTCATTACGTTTCTTTGCCGGTGGTGACCAGAGCGTCCGGGGTTATGGCTATGAGACGTTATCACCCCGTGATGATAACGATGTTGCCATTGGTGGCCGTTTTCAGCTGGTCGGTGGTGTCGAATACCAATACGAGTTTGTCCGGAACTGGCGGGTGGCGGCGTTCGTGGATCAGGGGAATGCAGTGAATGATGTGTTTGATCGTCTGGCGACCGGCGCGGGCATGGGTATTCGTTGGGTGAGCCCGGTAGGACCGCTGCGTCTGGATTTGGCGAAAGGGCTGGACGAGGAGTTTGGCGGCGGTTGGCGTATTCACTTTTCCATGGGGCCTGAGTTGTGACCGATCATCCACAGGCACCTTCAGAGCAGGCTGAACAGCAGCCGAAGAAGCACAAAAAGCCACTGCGCCGGCGTTGGTGGTTCTGGCTGTTGCTGGTTGTGGCGTTGGTTCTGCTGTTGCCTCTGGTGCTCGTGGGGTTGATTTTGCTGGCCCTGCACACGGAGAAGGGGACGGCCTGGACTATTGATCAGATTCCCGGATTGCAGACCGAGGCCGACCGGGGCTCCCTGCTCGGCCAGTGGCAGGCTGAACGCCTTGAATGGCAGGGTTATGGCGTGGGTGTGGTGGTTGACGCCCCGGAAGTTGACTGGTCTCCCACCTGCCTGTTCGAGAAAACCGTGTGCCTGGACACCCTCAAGGCAGACCGGATTTCAGTGACCCTGCAACCCTCTGAGTCTGAGGACGACAGCTCCGGCGATATCAGTCTCCCCCGAATCAACTTGCCTCTGGCCGTTGTGATCGGCGATATCGCATTAGGGCCGCTGACCGTCAATGACGCGGCCATCTGGGACCGGTTTGAATTGCAATCCAGAGCTTCCGGCTCCAGCCTGGAACTGGAACATGTGCTCTATCAGCTGGATGACATACGGGTATCGGCGAGCGGTCGGGCGGACATGAGGCGCGATTGGCCCCTGGATATCGATGTCGACGTGTCTTTACCACCGCCATCCGGAGACGACTGGCAGATAGCGGTTAACCTTGGTGGCAGCGTCAGGGATTTGCGGTTACAGGGGGCCAGCAGTGGTTACCTGAATGCTGACCTTCAGGGCCAGTTGCAGCCGCTTGATCGCCGGTTGCCTGCGTCTGTCAGGCTAAAATCAGCGAGTTTTCTTGCGCATCAGGATCTCCCGGAAACCCTGACGCTGAATGACTGGCGGTTAACCCTCGACGGTTCCCTGGCCGATGGTTTCAGAACCAGCACCCAGGCAGCGCTGCCAGGTACTGAGGGTGATATCCAGACGTCTATCCAGGGATTGGTCACGACCGGCGATGTGACGGATCTGGTGCTGTCCATGACCGGTCCCGAGCGATCAGGCAGTGAAGGCCCCGGAACCCTGGAGGTACAGGGTGAAGCGTCCTGGGATGAAGGCCTGGCAGCGGATGTGGCGCTGTCCCTGGACCGCTTCCCCTGGTACAGCCTGGTGCAGGGGCTGGAGGAGCCTCCGGTTTCTCTTAACCGTCTGGAAGGTCGTGCCAGTTACCAGGATGACCGTTACCAGGCTGACCTTGATGCCCGGGTTGCCGGCCCCCTCGGAGATGCAGACCTGAAAGCCCGCCTCGACGGCGACACTCAGGCTGTGCGCATCACCCAGCTCGACATGACAACCGGCGCGGGTTCCCTGTCAGGTGAAGCTGAGCTCGACTTTTCTGCCCAGTTGGCCTGGCAGGCCGCCCTGGTTCTGGACCAGTTCAACCCGGGGTACTGGGTGCCCATGCTGGAGGCCCGGTTGGATGGCAGGGTAAACAGTGAAGGTCAGCTCCAGGAGGACGCACTGCCCAGGATGTCTGCTGACTGGAACCTCCAGGGGCGCTGGCAAGGAGAAGATACGCGCGCTCAAGGCCAATTGGCCAGTGATGGTCGTGACTGGCAAGTGGATGACCTTGTGGTTGTCGTGGGTGCGAATCGTGTGGAAGGGCAGGGGCGTTATGGTAGCCAACTGGCCGGTGACTTATCCATCCTTTTACCTGAGCCCGGCGTTTTCGTCGACGGTCTGGCTGGCGAACTGGAAGCCAGCCTGCAGTTTGGGGGCACCGTTGACGACCCCACCGCCGAAGTTGTTCTGGCTGGCCGCAGGCTGAGCTGGCAGGATCTATTGCAGATTGAGGCCGTGGATCTGGATGCCAGCCTGACCACAGGTGGCGTGCTGGATACAGCGCTGGAGATCAATGAGCTTCGTGCTGCCGAACAAGAGCTGGAGAACGTGTCCCTTCGCCTGGAAGGTTCGCTGGAGGAGCACCAGCTGTCAGTCAATGCCACCCACAGTGAGGCTACCCTGCTCGCCGTGTTCGCAGGCGCATTAGGCGAAAACCTGGATTCCTGGCAGGGCGCCCTGAATCGTGGTGAAATTGATATACCCGGCCCGGGCCAGACCTGGCAGTTGCAGGCACCGGCTGACATCGCCTATACCGAAGCGGGTAACCTGAGCCTGGGTGCTCACTGCTGGCGCTGGCAGGAGAGTTCGGTATGCGCCGAAGACCAGGAGTTGTTGCCGGATACTCACATTGCCCTCCAGGTTCGCCAGTTCCCGACAGCTGCCCTTGAACCTCTGTTGCCCGATACCTTCCGCTGGCAAGCCTTCCTGGATGCTGATGTTGATCTTTCATTGACCGATGCTGGCCCGGATGGCCGAATCACACTGGATGCCGGTGAGGGGACCTTCGAATTCCTTGTGCTGGACGACTGGGAAACCCTGAGTCATCAGCGCCTGACCCTCGAGGCCCACCTCCAGCCCAGTATCGCTGAGTTGTCGATCGTCCTGAGCGGACCGGAATTGGGTGATTTTGCAGCCGAGCTGGCGGTTGATCCGATGGCTGAGGGGCAGCCGGTTCAGGGCAGTTTCAGCCTGAATTCCCTGGACCTGGCATTTGCTTCCGCGTTTGCGGGGCTGGAGGAAATTGCCGGCCAGGTTAACGGCGAAGGGGAAATTTCCGGCCCACTGCTGCGCCCTATGGTTCATGGCGAACTTGCCCTCACGAATGGTCGTTTTTACGACCCGGGCTTGCCACTGCCAATGAATGACGTGGTTCTGGTGCTGGAGTTTCTCGGCGATTCGGCTGATATCAGTGGGCGTTGGAATAGCAATGATCGTAGCAGCGGGGAGCTTTCCGGTGCGATCAACTGGCAGCAGGAACCCGAGATTGAGCTGTCTATTGTCGGCGACAGGTTACCGGTGAATTTTGAACCCTATGCTCGGGTAGAGGTGGGGCCAGATCTGACCATCGCTTTCCGTAACGGCGAACTTTCTGTCTCCGGGCGGGTAGAAGTGCCCCGGGGCGAGATCGAGGTCAAGGGGCTCCCGGAATCCGCGGTTTCCATATCGGAAGATGAGGTGATTGTGGGAATCGAAACCGAAGAGCCGACGATCAGGCGGATGCTGATGGATGTGACGGTGGTGGTCGGAGAAGACCAGGTCACCTTCGATGCCTTCGGTGTGACCGGTAACCTGGAGGGCACGCTGAGGATCGGTAACGACATGGATACCCGCGGGTCCCTGCAGTTGGTGAATGGTCAGTACCAGGCATTTGGGCAGGACCTGGAGCTGAGGCGGGCCCGAATCCTGTTTGTTGGCGCGCTGACCGAGCCGTATCTGGATATTGAAGCTGTCAGGAGAGTCGACACCGTGGTAGCCGGAATCCGCCTCAGCGGGCCGGTGAATGCGCCGGAAACGGAGGTGTTCTCCGAGCCCTCCATGCCCCAGAGCGATGCGCTGTCCTATATCATTCTGGGTCGCCCGCCCCAGAGCCGTGGTGACGACGGGCAGATGGCGCAAGCGGCGCTGTCGCTGGGGCTGACCCAGGCAAGCCGGTTAACCCAGGGGATTGGTGACGAGTTGGGCATCCGTAATCTCACCCTGGAAACTGCGGGGTCCGGGGATGAAGCCTCAGTGGTGGCCAGCGGATACATTACCGATGAGCTGAGCCTGAGGTATGGCGTCGGGATATTCGAACCGATCACCACGGTCGCGCTGCGCTATGATCTGGGCCGGTACTTCTATCTGGAGGCGGCCAGTGGCCTGGCCGCCTCGCTGGATATCTTCTATACCCGGGATTTCTGACCGATAGCGGTCAGTCCAGGCTGAAGGTGGCGTTGACGCTGGCCTGGATCTCCCGGGGAGCGATACTGGAGACAGTGTCGCTGGCGCTTCTTGCTTCTGCCATCATCATCGGCATCGGGCGGTGCCCGCCATTAATGTTGATGGTTTTCACCTCGCCACAGGTTTTGCCCAACTGTTCCGCCACGAAGGCGCACCGGCTGCGGGCATCCTCGATGGCTCTTGCCAGAGCCTGGCGCTGCAGGCGCTCTTCGTCTGAATGGAAGAACTGGTGTTCACCCAGATGGTATTGAAGGCCAACCTTGTGGGCCTGCTCCAGCAGAGGGTTCAGAAGCTCAAGGTTCTCGATGGAAAAGCTGACGGTCTGACTTGCCACCGCCATTCGCTCCGGTTGCTGCCCGCGTTCCTGAACCGGGAGCGAACGGGTGTACAGGTTCACGTTGGCGTCTGAATAGTCCGACAGTTGGTCCCGCATATCCCGGATGGCCTTTCGCCATTGCTCCATGGTTTCGGTGAGCCGTTCGGATGCCCGCTCCGGCAAGTTGTGTTCCGCACTGGCGGTAAATTGCAGGCGAGCACTATCGGGCGTGTAGCGAACCCTGCCCTCCCCGCTGAGGCTCACTTCGCCTGCCGCAACGGCCGCTGGGGCCAGTGAGGCCGCAAACACCGTTGCGGCCAGTGCTTTCGCGTATTTTCCCATGATCAGTCTCCTTGTTGGCCAATGGCCGTATGCCGGCTTTCCAGCCGCTCCAGTTTACGGGCCCGGGCGGCATGCACGAAATGGCTGAAAATCCGCCGGTGGCCGGTGTGATACAGCAGGTATTCCGGATGCCACTGAACGCCCATCAACCACTGTTGCCCGGTATTTTCGATGGCCTGTACGAACAGGTCATTATCCAGTGCCGTTACCCTGAGGTTACGGCCGAGTTGTTTGATTGCCTGGCTGTGAATGCGGTTCGCGCCAATCAGGGTGCTGTGCATCAGTCGGCCTATCCGGCTGTCCGCAACCAGTTGCACCGTTTGAAGGGGTAACAGCAAAGGTCGGTGGCGGGTCTTCATTCGCAAGGGCGTCACATTCTGGCACAAAGACCCACCATGGAAGACATTGATAAACTGGGCACCACGGCATATCCCCAGTACCGGAATGTCGATTGCTTCGGCTTGCTCCAGCAGCCTGAAGTCGGTTTCGTCCCGCTTCAGGTCGTACCTTGCCGTCACTTGTGGTTGCTGGCCATAACGGTTTGGGTGTACGTGGGTGCCGCCAGACAGCACCAGGCCATCGAGCAGCGAAACATCCGTGTGCGACCCCGGGCGAATGTAGTGGGTATGGGCGCCGTGCAGCCGCAAACCCAGGTTAATCAGTCTGTGTGCCGCGCTGCGCCGGGATGGGCCGCTGATGCCGATGGTGATGCCTGGCGATTCGGGTGCTTCCAATCTTTCAGACATAACCGTGCTGTTTGAGCCATTGGTCCGTGGTCTCACGCCAAGAGTGGGTGAGGTTGTGAAGGCTGAATGTCTGGGCTTTTCGGAACAGCTCTCTGAGTTCCTTCAGGTGTTCTGGATGGTTTGCAATCTGTTCCAGCACCACCCAGTCGTTCCAGACCGTGGAAAAGTGCCATCGGGGGTTATCGATGTCGCAATCGGGCAAGCGGTAGTGCAGGGTTGGCCGGCTTTTGATTCTCGGATCGTCTACATAGTCCTTCAGCAGGTCGGAATCCAGGTGCGCAAACAGCGGCAGAAGGTCCAGGGCCTTGTTTCGGGTCGGGTTGAAGTGCAGATAGTCTTTCATCAGAGAAGCTTGGTCAGGCGCGTAGTCCTCTGCCATCAACTTGTCCGTGTAACGGCTGCTCCAGGGCTCGATGTAGGTCGTGAACTTTCGGCTTATGTCGAGTTGATGCCGGGATTTGAGCCAGTCATACAGAGCCGCAAAGGCTTGCAGGTATCTGACAATGGTGGACGGCTCCAGGTCCGGGAGCTCGGGATTGAGTTGCAGTCCGAAGGCAAAGTAGATGGCTTCCCGGCTGCCTTCAGCCCCCAGCTCTCTGAGCTCATCAACCAGGTGTTCAATCAGCTCCACCCTGGTAAAGGCCAGCGGTGGCCCAACGATCTCGAGAGGAACAATTCGCTCTGCGGCAAAGTCGATGACGTCCATGGCGTGATTGCCCAGGTCGCGAATGGGCTGGGGCATGCGTTCGTCGTCCAGGTCCAGGTCTTTGATCGGATCGGAGTCCAGTTCAATCGTGAAGGTGCCCGCTTTGGTCTCAAGTTTTGTTACATAGCGGGAGGCGAGCTCGGGTGTGCCCTCAAGTAAACGGGAGGCATGGTCAACCAGCTCATCATAGCTAAGCCCCGAGAGCTCGATCTCAACGCCGACCTTTCTCTCTTCACCCTGATGATTGTGCAGCTGTTCCGGCATCTTGCAACGATCGTTCGAGTTCATGGGCGACTAACATCCTCTACAGCGGGCGAAGTTTTACCTTAACACAGGGATTTGCAGGCTCTGGATACCTGACAGAAAAATAACCGTAAGACTTTACACTGGATAAAACACTGTATATAGTCAAATCACTGTATATAAAACCAGGATGTTTCGATCGGAGTAATCGCATGAAGCTGACCGCAAGACAGTCCCAGGTGCTGGATATTATCCGGCGGTATGTCGATGAAACCGGATACCCGCCAACCCGGGCAGAAATTGCCGCCGAGCTTGGCTTCAGGTCAGCGAATGCTGCTGAAGAGCATCTGCGTGCACTGGCACGGAAGGGCGCCATCGAGATGGTGCCCGGTGCAAGTCGCGGAATACGCCTGCCGGAGGTTGAGCCAGACCCGGGTTTGCCGGTTATAGGCCAGGTGGCTGCGGGTAGCCCTATCCTCGCGCAGGAACACATCGAAGATCATTGTTCATTACTTCCTGATTTCTTCTCGCCTTCTGCGGACTACTTGCTGCGCGTTCGCGGTATGAGCATGAAGGATATCGGCATTCTTGACGGTGACCTGCTGGCAGTTCACAGCACGCAAGATGTGCACAACGGCCAGGTTGTCGTGGCGCGAGTGGGCGAGGAAGTGACGGTAAAACGGTTTCGTCGTGAAGGCTCCAAAGTATGGCTGATCGCAGAAAATGAAGAATTTGCGCCCATCGAAGTTGATCTGACGGAACAGGAATTGTTTATCGAAGGTCTTGGCGTAGGTGTGATCCGTCGATCAGATCTGCACTAACCATCAGACACGCGTAATGCAGGTAGGTGAGTAATGGAACAGTTGAGCTTCACTCAGAACATGGCGTTCCAGCCGGCGGCCGTTATTCCGGCCCGTACGGTGTCTACAGGAAAAACACGGGCCACGGCTCTTCACTCGTCGTCGGAAGTCAGTCCAGGCGCCAGGGATTTTGGCGGTAACGTGACAGAAATTATTCTTCCGGAAGGCCAGGTAGAGAACGTTCAGTTACTGCTCCCCATGCTCACTCAACTGAATCAGGAAAAGCGCTGGCTGGCCTTGATTGATCCGCCACAGTCTCTGGTAGGCAAGTGGCAGACGATGCACGGCATTGTGGTCAGTGAGTTGCTGGTATTGCGTTCAAGCGCTGATTATTCTGCCCAGGAACTGGCCGAGCGAGCCCTGAGTGCAGGTACCTGCCATGCGGTGGTTCTCTGGACTAACAAGTTGGGGCGTTCAGCCTTTGAATCCCTTCAAAAGGCTTCTGCGCAAGGTGGCAGCCACGGCGTCGTGCTGCGTCACCGGTAAAGCGGATCAGTGCAGGGTGTATTGGGGCTGGTGTTCGGACAGATCATTGTCTTCATCGTCCCAGTCGATGTCGTGGGCGATGTTACCGGCGGCCTCAATGCCTGCAGCAATCATGGCCTTGGCCACGCTCATGTCGCGGTCTTCCATCATTTCCCTGGCCTCTTGCGAGAAGGAAATGCGTACCAAGGGCGCTGCGTCGTCATCAATGCGGCGCAAGGCATAGTCGCCATTGGCAAGTTGTACGATTTCATAAAACGATGGTGACATTCGTTCAACCTTTGTCGTGGTGTATTCGGTTCGGCGTCGTGCTTTCACGGACAGGGTGGGGGTTACCACTCGCTGTGTTGTTCCTCGAGACGTTTGGCCAGCTCGGTCATGGCCGCCAGTGTCTTTTTCAGTGCTGTAGCGGACCGGTCAGGGCCTTGCTCGACGGAAACCGCGATGATGTTCTCGTCAGTCACGTTCTTACGTGTGGTCGGAGGCTGGCTTAACGCCACTTCAATCTGGTCAAGATGGTTCCACCAGCTTCCTGATGTCTCTGCCAACTCTCTCAGAATCCGGGTCTCATGTACCTCGTAAGGAAACAGTGCTTCGAGCTCTGCCAGCGACGCCGGTTTTTCGGTTTTGTGCTGGTGGTATCGGGCAATCATGATCAGCAGCGATTGCCTTGCCCGCAACAGAAGCTCTGCAGAGCCCTGAGACAGTGCTTCTCGATCAGCAGCGGAGTGATCGGCATCGGCATCCGACTCGAGTCTGGCAAGTAAGGTATTGGCCAGGAACAGCTTTTGAGCTACCAGTGAGTACCATTGTGATGCCATTAGCCACCCGCACTACGTGAGCGTTGTAAAGTTCAGTCAGAACAGCCGCCGAAGTCTACCATTTTTGCTCGCAAATTTCTCCTCCCGTCGCAGCTGCGTAATAGCTGCATTTCACAAGAAACTACAAACAATCACTTGAAACGGTCATTTGAAACTGGCAAAAAGGCGTACAGATTGAACAAGCTTTGATCGTCTTGTGGTCCATTATTGGAGGTAATGAGGATGCGGAACCGGATAATTGCTGCTATTGCAGCGGCGGTATTGGGGTGTTCAGGTCCTGTCTTGGCAAAGGTGTCGCCGGCCGAGGCCGAGCGTTTGAAGAATGATCTCACACCAGTGGGTGCAG
>Ga0209075_1003707_pt1 | contig 12553 bp, 12 predicted proteins | sample Stecom2011_FD_187523 | JGI IMG/M metagenome (GOLD analysis project Ga0209075, IMG submission 187523) | Agricultural soil microbial communities from Utah to study Nitrogen management - Steer compost 2011 (SPAdes) (version 2) | ecosystem: Environmental > Terrestrial > Soil > Agricultural land...
TTATTTAACCGCCGTAACCGAGGTGGATGAAAAATTGGTGGAGATTGTCGACGTCGAAAAAATCTTGGCGGAGGTGGCCCCCGTTAGCGAGAAGATCAGCGAGGGGGTAGTGGCCCCGGGCATTAGCGACAAAGTCGTGAAAAAGCATGTGTTGATCGTGGACGACTCAAACATTGCCCGCAAACAGATCCAGCGCGTGGTCGAGTCTATGGGGATTCGCACCACCTTAAAAAAAGACGGTCGCGAGGCACTGAATTATTTGCTCGATATGATCGAGCAAGGCTTAAACCCACTGGAGGAGCTGGTGATGATCATCTCGGATATTGAAATGCCCGAGATGGATGGCTACACCTTTACCGCCGAGTTACGTGCCCACAGTGTGTTAAATAAAATGTACGTTGTGCTGCACACCTCTCTTAGCGGGGTTTTTAACGCCGCGATGGTGAAAAAAGTCGGTGCAGATGACTTTTTGGCTAAGTTTCACCCGGACGAGTTGGCAAAACGAGTCAATGACCGAGTACTGTCAATATCGGGTGAGGACATGCTTGGCGATATCGAGTAAAATCAATAGGATAAAACAAGGTCTCAATGTTTTCTCTGTTCTCGGTAATCGTCTTTTAACGGCACAATGTAAGGACAGGTATGGCAAATGAACGCACCGCAAGGGGCGAAACCCTGGCGCAGGCAGAGTTTGATCACTTTCGTCAGTTTTTACAGGGTGCCTGTGGCATTTCACTGGGTGAAAACAAACAATACCTAGTCGTCAATCGTGTGCGGCGCTTGCTGGGAGAACATGGTTTAAGCTCTTTCAGCGAGTTGGTTAAAGTGCTAAAAAGCAACTCCAATCGCCGTTTGCGCGACCAAGTCATTGATGTAATGACCACCAATGAAACTTTTTGGTTTCGCGATACCTATCCCTTCGAATACCTTAAAACCCAGCTGCTGCCCGATTTAATGCTGCCGGCTAAGCGCATGTTTGGCCCGGTCAGGATCTGGTCGGCGGCTTGCTCGTCCGGGCAAGAGCCTTACTCGCTGAACATGGTGGTGGATGAGTACCGCCGCCGCGCCATGGGAGCCCTGACCCGCCCGGTGCAAATAGTCGCCACCGATTTATCCTCCATTGTGTTAGAGCAAGCGCGTCTTGGGGTTTACGATCGTTTATCGGTGGCCCGCGGCTTGTCGCAAGAGCGCCGAGATAGGTATTTTGATCCGCTGGATAATGGCTGCTGGAAAATTAAACCCATACTGCGCGAGAATATTGAGTTTCGCACCATCAACCTACTGGATTCATTTGCCCCGCTGGGGCGTTTTGATGTGGTGTTTTGCCGCAATGTACTGATTTATTTTGATGCCGAGTTAAAAAAGCGCATCTTAGAGAAAATCCACGCCTGCCTTAAACCCGGTGGCATGATGTTCTTGGGCTCCTCCGAGGGGGTCGCCGGTGCTGCGCATTTGTTTGAAATGATTCGCTGCGAGCCGGGCATTGTCTACCGCGCCTTGTAGTTTTAGTTTCGCCCGGTCTGTCTATACCCCATAAAACAACGTCAGCAACGGCGGCAATAAACGGCGGAAAGCCATTGCCGCTTTGCCTCTTGTTGCCACCGTGTTTATTTTAATTGTTTTTTCTTACTGTTAAAAAACCCTTTGTAATCATGCGGTTAAGTGGTTGCGTGGGTTTTGGCACAGCTTGTGCTTTAGTGCTTGTAACGCAATGTATCTGGCACAGCGAGTAAGTGACAATGGCAATATCATTTTCTGAGGCACTGGGGGTTCACGAATCGGCGCTTAAGCTTCGCGCTCGGCGCGCCGAGGTGTTGGCCAACAACCTGGCCAATACCGATACCCCCGGTTTTAAAGCCCGCGATATGGATTTTAAAGCCGAGCTTAATCGTCATATGCATGCCGGAGGCAACCGCTCTAGCGTCAGCCTGAGTAAAACCCAGGCAGGGCACTTAGATGGCAGCGGTACCGCTGGCGCAGATGCGCAGCTTGGGTTTCGCATTCCGCAGCAGAGCTCTATCGATGGCAACACCGTTGAGGATCAGGTAGAGCACGCCGCCTTTATGAAAAACGCGCTGGAGTTTCAGGCCAGTTTTATGTTGCTCAACAAAAGGTTTAAAGGCTTATCTGGCGCCATTAGTGGCCAATAATAACCGCAACCAACAAGTACGGCAGGGGAGATAACCCATGGCGATTGGAAATATATTTGATGTGGCCGGCTCGGGCATGAATGCCCAAAGCCTGCGCTTAAACACCACGGCCAGCAATTTGGCAAACGCTCAATCAGCATCCTCGAGTGTTGCCGATGTTTACCGCGCACGTCAGCCCGTGTTTGCCGCTATGGCGCGCGAGGCGATGGCCTTTGGCGCTGAGCCAATTGGCGGCAACGAGCAGGCGGCCAGCGCCGGCGTGCAGGTGTTGGGCGTGGTTGAAAGCGACGCGCCTTATCAGCAGCGCTACGAACCAACTCATCCGCTTGCCGACGAAGATGGCTACGTCTACTACCCCAACGTCAATGTGGTTGAAGAGATGACCAATATGATCTCCGCTTCGCGCTCTTTTCAGGTCAACGTTGAAGTAATGAACGCCGCCAAGCAAATGGCGCAACGTGTCTTAACGCTAGGACAGTAAGGATAACGCCATGAATACGGTAAATGATGCCAGTGCAGCTGGCCATGTTCTCAGTAACTTGAGCATTAGCCAAAAAAAGCCCGAAGCTAAAAGCAACGAGCTGGGGCAAACGGCATTTTTGGAGCTGATGATCACCCAAATGAACAACCAAGACCCCCTCAGTCCGCAGGACAACACCGACTTTATTGCCCAGTTGGCGCAGTTTAGCTCGGTCGAGGGCTTAGAGCGTTTAAACAGCAGCTTTGACAAGTTCAGTGGCAATTTTATGTCCAACCAAGCGCTGCAGGCTTCATCGCTGGTGGGCCGCTCGGTGACGGTGCCGACCGACACCACCTACCTGGCCAATGGCGGCATTGTCTCGGGTTCGGTGGATGTTCCGCAGGCGAGCTCGAACGTCCAAATTAGCTTGTACGACAGCAGCGGCTCGCTGGTGGGGCAAGTGCCCCTTGGCGCGCGCGAAGCCGGTGAGGTGGTGTTCCGCTTTGATGGGCAGTACATGGAGGTAGACGGTGAGCTGATCGATTGGAGCGCCGGTGAAGAGCCTTTTGCCCCAGGGGATTATAAATTTGACGTTAATGCCAACATTAACGGTGAAGCACAATCGCTGGCAACTTCGCTTAGCGCCAATGTAAACAGTGTGACGCTCGCCGACAACGGCGGCATTATCCTGAACTTGGCCGGTGTCGGTGCAGTTAACATCTCTGCTGTTAAGCAGTTTAACTAATGACAAAGTGCACACCGATGCCGGTATGCACACATAGGAGAAGCAACGATGCCTTTTAACACTGCTCTAAGCGGCATTCGAGCCGCTAATACTGACCTAAAGGTGACCGGCAATAACATTGCCAACGCCAGCACTACCGGCTTTAAAAACTCCCGTGCCGAGTTCGGTGACGTGTACGCCAGCTCTTTGATTGGCAGCGGCTCGAGCGCGCCTGGCTCGGGGGTCAACTTACAAAAAATTCGGCAACAGTTTAGTCAGGGTAATCTTAATTTTACCGAGAACCAGCTGGATTTAGCCATCAACGGGGCGGGCATGTTTATCGTCAGCGATCAAGGCGACATGCTCTATGGGCGCGACGGCACCTTTGGTTTGGATAAAGACGGTTACATCGTTAACAACACCGGCTCTAACCTGCAGGGCTTTGTTGCCGATGGTCAAGAGAATGTGGGCGGAACGCTAGAAAACCTTAGGGTGCAAGTCGAGAACCAAGCACCCAATACCACCACCGAGATCAACACCTCTTTTAACCTCGACTCGCGGCAGAAAGTGCTAGACCCTAATCTGCCGCCCGATCCGGTGGCGTACTTTGACCACGAGGACGCCTCGACCTACAACCACGCCACATCGGTTAAGGTGTACGACAGCCTGGGTAACCCTCACACCCTCAGTCAGTATTTTGTCAAAGTGCACGATGAGGACAACCCACCGATGGCACCCAGCACCAACGTGAACGTCTGGAACGTGCATTACCGGATCGATGGCCAGCCGCCGGCGGCTTCACCCGCCGACCACACCACACTAACCTTTAACGCCGACGGCAGCTTAGAGAGCGTCGATGGTGTGGCTAATATGGGCGTGTTTAATATCCCAAACTACGCATTAGACAACGGCGCCGAGCCACTGGAGATCGAGATGGACTACGCCAACTCGACTCAGTTTGGCAGTACTTTCTCGGTCGAGACGCTCGATCAGGACGGTTACAGCACCGGTCGCTTAGCCGGCATCGATATTGACGAGCAAGGGTTTATTTTTGCCCGCTTTACTAACGGCCGGGCACAGACCATCGGCCAGGTTGCACTGGCAAACTTTAACAACCTAGAGGCGCTTAAGCCGGTAGGCTCAACCCTGTGGGCCCAGACCGCCGCCAGTGGCGAGTTGGTGGTGGGCACCCCGGGTTCGGCCTCGCTGGGTGATATTCAAGCCGGTGCTTTAGAGGAGTCAAACGTCGATTTGTCCGAGCAATTGGTTAAGCTGATTATTGCTCAGCGCAATTTTCAGGCTAACTCTAAAACCATCGAGACGGCCAACCAGACCACGCAAACCATTATTAACCTGCGTTAACGGGCTGCGCCAAAAGGGCGCAGCGTATTTTTTAGCGGCAAACGGCGGAAGCGGTTTGCCGCTTTTTTTGTTTGTGGCTTTTAATTAACCCTTTAACTGCCCTGTAGCCCAGTGATAGCGCGGTGGTTTTAGTTGGCACAGCGGTTGCAGTAGCTCTAGGTAAGTAACACCAACGCCAATAAACCAACGGAGTCTGTTGTGGATAAAGCGCTCTATATCGCAATGACCGGTGCCAAGCACAACATGATCGCGCAGACCAATCACGCGAACAACATGGCCAACATAAACACCACCGGGTTTCGCGCCGACTATGCCGTGGCCCGCAGTATGGGGGTTTATTACGGCGACGGTCAGCCCACCCGAGCCTACGCCATGGCCGAGTCGCCCGCCTCGGATTTTAGCGCAGGCCCTATGCAGCAAACCGACCGTGAGCTGGATGTGGCCATCAGTGGCGATGGCTTTTTGGCGGTGCAGTCGCCCACTGGTGCCGAGGCCTACACCCGCGCTGGGCATTTAAATCTAGACGCTAACGGAATCTTACGCAGCGCCAATGGTTTGCCTGTGATGGGCAACAACGGCCCCATTGCACTGCCGCCAGCGAGCCAAATCAGCATTGGTAGCGATGGCACTATCTCGGTGCAAACCCAGGGCGCCGGCCCCGAGGCACTGGTGGAGATCGATCGTTTAAAACTGGTTAAACCCGAGTATGGCGCACTGACCAAATCCGCTGACGGATTGTTTCGCCAGCGCGATGGCACCGAGCTGGTAGCCGATGCCGATGTGCGCATTACCTCGGGCGCACTCGAGGGCAGCAACGTTAATGCAGTCGAGGCTTTTACCGAAATTTTAAGCTTGTCTCGTCAGTACGAGATGCAAGTAAAACTCATGAAAACCGTTGAACAAAACTCCGAGAGCTCAGCGCGTCTGTTACAGATGTCCTAAGCCGATCGATAACGATTAGAGGGTAACGCCATGCACGCGGCACTATACGTCAGTAAAACTGGCCTCACAGCGCAGGACAAACAACTGACCACCATCTCCAACAACTTGGCTAACGTTGGCACGGTGGGCTTTAAGCGCGACCGAGTAACCTTTGAAGACTTGTTGTACCAAACTCAGCGTCAACCTGGGGCGCAATCAACCCAAGACACAGAGCTGCCATCGGGGCTACAGCTTGGCACCGGGGTGCGAGTGGTGGGTACGCAAAAACAATTTACCGAGGGCAATCTCGAGGTCACCGATCAGGCCCTTGATGTGGCCATTAACGGCCGCGGTTTTTTACAAATACTGCGCCCCGATGGCTCGCTGGCTTACACCCGTAATGGCCAGTTACAAATTAACGGCGAAGGGCAAATCGTTAACGCCGATGGTCACCTGTTGGAGCCGGCCATCAACGTGCCAGAAAACACCAGCAACATCACCATTGGCCAAGACGGTGTGGTTAACGCCTACGTTGAAGGTGAGGTCGAGCCACAACAGCTGGGCGATATTTTACTGGCCGACTTTGTGAATCCAGCCGGGTTACAAGCGATTGGCGGAAACTTATTTTTAGAGTCAGTGGCCAGCGGCAACCCACTGGTTGGAGCGCCCTCTGAAAACGGTATGGGTAAATTGCAGCAGGGTATGCTCGAGAGTTCAAACGTTGAAATAGTGCAAGAGATGGTGGATATGATCAGTACGCAGCGGGCCTATGAGCTTAACTCAAAAGTGGTTTCCACCGCCGATCAAATGCTGCAGTACATATCGCAAACCTTGTAACGGCTAGGAGCTAGGGTGAACGCCATGATGGGTAAATTAACATACACGAGCCTAAGCGCATGGGTATTGTTGTGGTTAGGCGGCTGCGCCTCTTACGCACCGCCAACGCCGGGGGATCCGTATTACGCCCCAGCGGTGTCGGCCAGTTACCAGCAGCCGCAACAAACCAACGGCTCTTTGTATCACGAGCGCAGCATGAGTTTGTTTACCGACTCTAAGGCGCGCAACGTGGGCGATATTATTACCATCGAGTTAACCGAGCGCACCGTATCAAGAAAAAGCTCGGGGGTTAAGGTTCGCAAAGACAGCTCAACCAGTTTACCTGCCGGCACTATTTTGGGCATGACGCCAACCTTAAACGGCGCCTCGTTCGATACCAACATCAGTCAGGAGCGCGAGTTTAAAGGTGACGCCGGCGCCGATCAAAGCAACAGCTTAAGCGGCTCTATAGCGGTGACCGTGGCCGATGTGTTGCCCAACGGAAACTTAATCGTGCGCGGCGAAAAATGGATGACGCTTAACCGCGGCGATGAGTTTATCCGCATCAGCGGCATTTTACGCCCCGACGATATCTCGCGTCAGAACACAGTCTCATCAACCAAACTTGCCAATGCCCAAATCTCTTACAGTGGCACCGGTGAGCTTGCCAGCTCGCAATCTATGGGTTGGCTGTCGCGCTTTTTTAACAGCGCCTATTGGCCGTTCTAAGGGGGCGGTATGAAATTTTTATCAGGCTTACTGTTATCAAGTGTGTTGTCGGCATTGCTGCTCAGTGGCGCTGCCACCGCCGAGCGGGTTAAAGACATCGCCTCGGTGGCGGGGGTAAGATCCAACCAGTTAATTGGTTACGGCTTAGTGGTCGGCCTTGATGGTACTGGCGACCAAACCACGCAAAGCCCTTTTACCACACAGTCTTTTGGCAACATGTTAAAACAGTTTGGCATCAATGTGCCCGAGGGCTCGCGCATGCAAATGAAAAACGTCGCCGCGGTGATGATTCACGCCGAGCTGCCGGCCTTTGCTAAGCCGGGGCAGGCGATTGATATCACCGTATCGTCGGTGAGTAACGCCAAAAGTTTGCGCGGCGGTACTTTGCTTATGTCAGAGCTTAAAGGACTTGATGGCAACACTTATGCCGTAGCTCAAGGCAGCTTAGTGGTGGGTGGTTTTGGCGTTGGCGCAAACGATGGCTCAAACATTACCGTTAACGTGCCCAGTGTTGGCCGCATTCCTAACGGCGCTACCGTAGAGCGCAGCGTGCCCAATAATTTCTCGGGCAATTTGCCGATTGTGTTTAATTTACACCGCGCCGACTTTACCACCGCCAACCGTTTGGCCACCGCCATTAACGATATGCTAGGGCCCGAGGTGGCATCGGCCATTGACGCTGTCTCGGTGGCGGTAAAGGCGCCGCAAGACCCCGCGCACCGAGTGGATTTTATGGCGCTGCTGGAGAATATCCAAATTAAGCCAGGCGAGGAGGCGGCCCGCGTGGTGATCAACTCTCGCACCGGCACCATCGTGGTGGGGCAGCATGTGCGTGTCTCGCCGGTGGCTATTACCCACGGCAGCTTAATGGTGTCGATATCTGAGAATTACAACGTCAGTCAACCGGGTGCGTTTTCGGGTGGGCAAACCGCCATTACCCCCAACAGCAGCATTAATATCGAGCAAGAAACCAACCCGATGTTTAAGTTTGCCCCCGGCTCAACCCTAGAGGACATAGTGCGCTCGGTAAACAACGTCGGTGCATCGCCGTCCGATTTAATGGCTATTCTCGAGGCGCTAAAACAATCTGGCGCCCTTAACGCCGAGCTACTGGTGATCTGATGAACGGATTTAATGCAAATGCCAACGCCAGTATCGCGCAAGACACCTACTTAAACAGTCAGGGGCTTGAGGCGGTAAAGAAAATGGGTCGCGATAAAGACCCAGAAGCACTGCGTCAAATGGCTCGTCAGTTTGAATCGCTGTTTGTCCAGCAAATGCTTAAAAGTATGCGAGCTGCGTCCGAGTCGTTCGCAGAAGACAGCTATATGAATAGCTCCGACACGCAGTTTTACAGCGATATGCTGGACCAACAATGGTCGCTCGAGCTAACCAAAGGCCAAGGCATGGGCTTGGCCGATACTTTGTATCAGCAGTTGCTAAAAAGCTACGGCGCGCATTTAACCGGCGATCAAAAAGCCGGCGATAAAGCCACCCTAGACAGCGCCTTAAAAGGTGCTGCGCTGCAGTTTGACCAGCGCCGTGTCAGCGATCGAGTTAGCGCTAAGGCTGCGCCAGCGCCGTTTAATAACGCGGTTGCTGCCGCCAGCTCGGCCGCGCCACAAGATGGCAAAAACCACACAGTGGCCTTTATTGACGCCATCAAACCCTACGCCACCTGGGCGGCGCAAACTTTGGGTGTAGCACCCGAGGCGTTAATGGCACAGGCAGCACTAGAAACCGGTTGGGGTAAACACATAGTGCGCGACGACGCCGGCAGCAGCTTTAATTTATTTAATATTAAAGCGGGCAGTGCTTGGCCGGGCGATACGGTAGAGGTCAACACCACAGAGTACATCGAGGGCGAAGCGCAAACCATTGAAGCGCCGTTTCGACGTTATGGCTCGTTGCAAGAAAGCTTTGCCGACTATATTGCCTTAATGCAAAAACCACGCTACCAACAAGCGCTGGCGCAAGGCACAGACGCCAATGCCTACGTCGAGCAGTTGCAAAGCGCCGGTTACGCCACCGACCCACATTACGCGGATAAACTTAAATCGATTATGCAGCGCGAGAGCTTTGCCGGTAGCACAGCACTTGCGGCCTACCACCAACACGCGGGTAATCCATAATGTCCGGTCTACTGTCCAATGCCATATCCGGTTTGCAGGCCAGTCAGCATGCGCTGCGCACGGCCGGTCACAACATATCCAACGCCAACACCGAAGGCTATAGCCGCCAGGGGGTAGCCTTTGGCACGCGGCCGGCACAAAACATGGGCAGTGCCGGTTATTTAGGCGCGGGCGTTACTACTGAGTCTGTTAATCGGGTGGTGGATGAATTTATCTCAACCCAGCTGCGCATGGATACCTCGATCTTTAATCAGTTGGATATCTACAATTTAAACATCGGTAAAATCGACAGTTTATTGGCCAACAGCACCACCGGTTTATCCGCCGGTATGAAGCTGTTTTTCTCGGCACTGCAAAGCGCCGCCGATGATCCGGCCGCTACACCGTCGCGTCAGCTGGTGGTCGATCAGGCAAAAGGCGTGGCGGTACGGCTAAACAATTTATACGACCGCTTTGCCGCTATCGAAAAAGGCGTCGAGGGCGAGATAGCCACCCTAACGGGGCAAATCAGCTCTTACGCCGAATCCATTGCCGGGCTTAATAAAGCGATTCTTGAAAAGCGCGGTGCCAGTGGCGGCGAGCCTAACGACTTGCTGGATCAGCGCGATTTGGCGCTTAAAAAACTCTCCGAGTTGGTGGCCGTCAATGTCGTTACTCAAGACGGTGGCCAGCTTAATGTATACATAGGCAATGGTCAGCCACTGGTGGTGGGGCAAGATGCCACGCGGGTTACCTCGGACGGCAATGGCCAAGTGCTGTTTAGCAACTCGGCCGGTAACACCAATATTACCCAGCAGGTCAGCGGCGGCAAACTCGGCGGTTTGTTGGGCTTTAACGACGAGGTCTTGGCACCGGCTAAAAACGAGCTAGGGCGCATCGCGCTGGTGCTGGCCGATCAAATGAACCGCCTGCAAGGCGAGGGCATAGACCTCGACGGCAACTTTGGTAAGCCGTTGTTTAGCTCTATCAACGACTCCACCTCGGTGGCCGCCCGCACCATTGCTTTAACCCCCACCGCAGGCAACGTAGCGGCCACAATAACCGATAGCGGTGCGCTAACAGCCAGCGATTACACCTTGCGAGTAACCGGCACCGGCTACTCGGTGGTGCGCGAGTCCGACGGCGAGCTGGTTGCCAGTGGCGCGGCGTTACCGGCAGCCCCCGCGACCATAGATTTTGATGGCGTAGCGCTAGAGATCAGCGCGCCTGTGTTGGCTGGCGAATCGTTTAGCATTAAACCTACCGCCACAGCGGCGCGCGATATTCGCGCGGTAATGGACAACCCGCGGGGGCTGGCGCTGGCGTCTCCGGTGCGCACCCAGGCCAACCCCGACAACGCCGGTACCGGTGTTATTAGCGCCGGCAACGTGTTGCGCGATCCAGACCCGCTCGACCCTAACGTAGGGCCCGGCCCGCAGCCATCGCCAGCGGGCGATATCACCATTGTGTTCACCTCGGCCACCGATTACCAAGTGCTCGACAGCGCCAACACGGTGCTGCAAATAGGCGTTTATACGCCCGGACAAGCCATCGAGCCTGAAACACCAGTGCCGGTAGGTGGCGCCACCTATGAAGTTAACATTCAAGGAAACCCCGCGCCGGGCGATAGCTTTACCATTGGCTTTAACAGCAACGCCGCCAACGACAACCGCACCGGTTTAAAAATGGCGGCCTTAGAGTCGGGTGTGACTGTGGCGGGCGGGCTTAGCCTAAATGGCGCCTATGGCAAGTTAGTCGAGCAAGTGGGGGCCAAGGCAAATTTAGCGCGCATGAACACAGACGCAGCGCAAAGCATATTGGAGCAAACCCAATCACTCAGAGACAGCGTGTCGGGAGTTAACCTTGACGAAGAGGCGGCTAATTTGATCCGCTTTGAGCAGGCCTACAACGCCAACTCGCAAGTGATCTCGATTGCCCGCAGTATTTTTGACACGCTTTTAAACGCATTTTAGCGGACTAACACCGCAGGATTAATGGGTACAGCGTATGCGAGTATCAACCTCACAAATTTACACCATCGCCAACATTGGAATGCGCGATGCGCAGGCGGCGATTAACAAAACCAATGCGCAAATGAGCTCGGCCCAGCGTGTTTTAACACCCGCCGATGACCCTGTCGCCGCGACCCAAATACTGCAACTGACCGAGCAACTGGGCCGGCTTGAGCAATACAACAAAAACATCGATGTGGCCGAAAACAAGCTATCGCTCGAAGAAGTTGCGCTCAAATCCATTACCACGCTGGTGCAGGGGATGCAGCAGTTGGCGGTTAGCGCGGGTAACACTGCCACCTTAACCTCTTCCGAGTACAAGGTGATGGCCTCGGCTGTGGATAGCCGCATTAAAGAGCTGCTCAACCTGCAAAACACCAAAGACTCCTCGGGTCAGCATATTTTTGCCGGCTACCAAAGCGCCAAGCCCGCGTACACAGAGCAAAATGGCGTGGTGAGCTATCAGGGCGACGACGGCTCTATATCGCTGCAAGTGTCCGAGAGCGTGACCATTCAGGCGACCGACCCGGGCCGCAAGATCTTTGAAGGGATAGCCACCAGCCACAATAACTTTAGTGCCTATAACACCGCCAGCCAATCGGCCATTACGGGTTTTACCGTCAGCAACCAAGAGCTCCTAGACAAGGTTGCGCCTGCGACTCTTAACCTGTCGATCAGCGGCGGCAACTTAAATATCCTGGATAACAACGGCAACCCAGTGGAGTCTATTGCCAGCCCGATTCCCTACACCCCCGGCGATACCGTCGAGGTGGCCGGCATCAGCGTCAGCTTGGCCGCTGGCGATACCGTGGCGTTAAACATCAAGCAAGAAAAATCCAGCATTATGCAAACGTTGATGGACTTTCGTGACGCCATGCTAGCGGTTAAAGACAACAGCGAGAGCAAAGCGGCACTGGGCAAAGTGGTGGCTAAAACATTGGGCACATTGGATAACGCAGTCACCCGTATCGGCGAGGTGCAAAGCGAGGTGGGTGCGCGTTTAAACACGTTAGAGTCTACCCGTAACTTAAATTCCGACAGTACGCTTTACACCAACGAGGTGCTAAGCTCGCTGCAAGATTTAGATTACGCCGAGGCCACCACCCGATTAAAAATGCAAGAGCTGGTGCTTAGCGCTACCCAGCAAAGCTTTTCTAGGGTAAGCCAGTTGTCCCTGTTTAATTATCTATAAATCGCGTTTGGCCTTTAAGGTGCCGTGTGGGATTTTGAGTTATCTTTATGAGCAATGAACCAACCACCAACCCTCA
>Ga0209075_1003708_pt1 | contig 12552 bp, 14 predicted proteins | sample Stecom2011_FD_187523 | JGI IMG/M metagenome (GOLD analysis project Ga0209075, IMG submission 187523) | Agricultural soil microbial communities from Utah to study Nitrogen management - Steer compost 2011 (SPAdes) (version 2) | ecosystem: Environmental > Terrestrial > Soil > Agricultural land...
GCGGTCGTCCCGAAACCATCGGGAGCGGCAGTCTTGAAAACCTCTAGCCATAAAGGAGGTCCCGATAAGAATCGGGAGGCAGAGCGGTCGTCCCGAAACCATCGGGAGCGGCAGTCTTGAAAACCTCTAGCCATAAAGGAGGAATGGCAGAGCGGTCGAATGCGGCGGTCTTGAAAACCGTTGAGGGTCACACCTCCGGGGGTTCGAATCCCTCTTCCTCCGCAACGACAAACCGCAATCCCTTATATTTCAAAGGGTTGCGGTTTCTTATTTTCAACTTGTACCGTAATGCGTACCGTAATGGAGTGAATAACCTATTTTTGAAGGCAAAATAAAAGCTATCTTTACAAAACTTTCCATTTAGCCAAATGGGAGTATTAAGCAAAAAAGAGGTTAGCCGTTTGGGTTAGCCTTTTTTTATTTCCAGTAGTAAAATATTACTTTACAAGTGAAACCAATTTACAGGCGGTTTAAGAGGTTATAACATTGGGCGGAGTGGAAAGTATGCAAATTGCATTATACGGAAAATGAAAAGCCCCCCAAGGGTGGAGGGCTTTAATATTACGCCAATAAGTTTATTTTAGTTGGTTGAAAGACCGCCTAACAATTGAAGTATTTTTAACTCTTGTTCCTTTTTCTCTAATTGGCGGTTAGTAATTTTTAAAAGTTGAACGGTTGCCGAAAGTGTGTTATCTAAACTTTCTAACTTGTTGTAAATTGCTTTTAAATCGTCTTTTGAGGTTTTCATAATCTTTGGGGTTTAGGAAATAAAAATCCGTATGGTTTAGGTTTTCCAACGCCCCAAAGAGCGTTAAAGACGGTTTCCCAGTCTTTACCATACCATACGGAAAAAAGGTTTTAAAGGTCATAATCTTTGGGGTTTAGGAAATCCAAAGATATAAAAAACTCAATTGGTGCAATTGCATTTTTTTAAATCTTTTCGTTTCTGTTTCCAGTTTTCACGGCTCATATAGTTTTGAACCGTCCGAAACGAGCACCCTAACAAAGTAGCTATTTCTTTAGAGTTCAAGCCCTTGCAATAGTAACTAAAGGCTTTAGCGGTGTTTATTCGTTTGGGTTTTTGCTTTTTTGTCATTGTTTAGATTTTAAAATTAACGTTGGATTATACACTTTTGTCAAAATCGGACATTTTCGCAACGCATTTTTATTAATAGCGTTTTAATGCGGTTTTAGCGTACTTCAAAGGTTCATATATGTTAGCACCCCCCTAACACAAAACCGTCTAAGAAATGTGTTTATTTGACTTGTATCGGGCTTTTTCGAGCGTTTCGAGTGTATCGGTAAGGGTTTTTATCTCGTATGCGGTGGCTTTTGGGTCTTTTAGCTTGTCATTTAGTCGATTTATACAATTTATGACCGCTTCGGACAATCCACTTTTTCGAGGTTTCCAACTTTTCGCCCAACGGGAAAGGGTTTTTTCTGTTACGCCTACTTTTTTAGCTATCTGTTTCTGAGTTAACGCCCCCTTGTGATATAAGTATTCGGCGGTTTGTTTTTCGTTTGGTTTCTGTGTTTTTGTCATTGTTTTATATTTATATTTATTTTAGATATTCTATTTATTAAATGCTTTGCCCTGTGGCTTGTAAGGGTTTCGCTTGTGTTTTGGAGCGTTACCCGTGTTACTTTCCGCACCCATTCCCAAGGGGCGGTAATTTCCTTTTGATACAGTTGCACGGCTTCGGGTGTGCCGTTATCCACATACTCAATCAACAACAACAATCGGGAGCGGTGCAAGTGTGCCAGTACTTTGTTTAGGCGCACGGTTTCGGACATTTTTAATATGTGCCGTTTCTTTTTTCGCTGTTTTGCGTGGTAACTGTTATTACACTTTTTAGAACAATACAGGGCATTGGCTTTTTTGTGGGAAATATCATTTGCACACGTCCGACAAAATGCACCTTTTTCGGTGGTGGTTTTCGCCCTTGAAATGGAGGGGGTTTTTTGAACCTTTTTTTGTTTTATTTCTGTGGGTGTGTTTGGGTACGTTTTAACCGTGCATTCTAACGGTTCAAATGTGGACATTTTACGGCTTCGATTTGCCTTTTTATCGTGGTTCAAACGTGGACATTTTACGGCTGTTAAATCATTCCATTTTTTCGCTATCAAATTAGCCGTTTCGGGGTGGGTTGAAGTTGCCCCATAACCAGCAATTAATTTTTGAAAATGTGCCTTTGCTCTTAATCTTTGTTTACGGTTAAAATCCGCCCAATTTCGAGGGGTGGCGTAATACAGCAACTTTTTACGTTCAAAGTCCGTTAGGGCTTTCCAGTTGATTTGTTTGTCGTAGTATATAGCATTACGCCAATAGTCGAGTAAAACCCCTCCTAACGGCTGTATTTTAGATGGGTCGGTTAGGTCGGAAAGGGTGGTAATTCCAAACTTTTTTAAATAAGTCATTTTCTTTACTGCCACCTCAAAACGAACAAGGTTTTTAATTGGTAACCCCTCCTGTTTTCCCTTGTCATATATTTTAATTTGATACCGTTGTTTGCCTATTCCTTTACCAACTTTTACGCCTTGGATTTTGAAGTCTGCAAACGGGTCGGCATTGTGTGCAACAAGGTTATTTACTAAAACTTTGGCGGTTATTGGGGTTTGGATGTTTACGCCAAATTCAACGTTGCGTAAAATGGAGGTTTTAGGGTCTATATTGAATTTTTCCGATAGGTCTTTTACAACCCCTTGGAGGTCGGAAAATGTGAAATCGTTGGCGTTGGTTTCGCCTTGTGTGTGGTACTTGTGAAGCGAACCCCGAACGCTACAATATTCAACGTCCTTGTATTTGGTTGAGGTGGTAATAACAAACGTTAGCCCCTTGTATTTGGCTGTGATTGTGCCGTCTTTTATTTCGCCTGTTTTGGTGTTTGTGTAGGTGTAGAAATCTAACAAATCATTAGATAACCATTGACAAGCCGAAACGTTCGGAACATCTATTTTTACCCCGTCAATCATTGTAATTAATTCGCTTTTGGGGTGTGGGTGTGAAGTTCAGAAAGTGCCTTTTCTGCTAATGTTCTAAGCCCTTGAATTTGCTTATCAATATCAACCGTTTGCACGTGTGCCAGTAATTTAATACTGTAGATTGTAGCGTCCGCCTTTTTGGGTTTATTCAGTAAAACAAAATCCCTTACAATATTCCTAATAAGCCACAAGGCACGCCGTTTTTTCGTGTGGGTATGTAGATAGTCAACCGTTGTAAGTTCGTCTAATAGCGAACGTACAAGGCTAATCTTTGCGCTCAAAGTCATAGCCTTGTTATTTGTGGTTGATTGTTTGGAGGGAATCCAAAACCTCCGTTTTCTTATACCTGACTTTATTGCCTATTCTATAGGCTTGTAGTATTCCCTTTTTTGTCCAAGCGTGGAGCGTTGGTAAAGAAATATCTAACCATATAGCAACCTCTTTGCGTGTTAATAAATGGGTGTCGGGTTGAGGTGTTACCGTTTCTTGAATTTCCTTTAAACGGTTTTCTAAATTGTGGAGGTGTTTTAGTAGGGTTTCCGCCCTAAGTCCTTGAATTTCTGTTTTTGTGATTTGCATAACCATACGTTTTTATTGTTTGTATGGTGGCAAATATGGGGCGAAGTTCATTCGGGTAACTCGGTTAAACCGAGTTGCACGGGAATTTTACTAAAGTCGCATTCCCGAAAAAATGGAGTTAATTTTATCGGATTTGGAGTAAAACGGGGTGTTTATAGTTCCTTGTGCATCTGACAACATTTTTGCGGTTACTTTAGAATTATCAAAAGAAAATGCGTTTGCGGTTTCAATAGTTTTTAACGTACCCCGTCTAGCTATTACCTTATGATTAATAAGCCCGTTTATAAATTCCCGTAACATTGCGAGCGTAACGCCTTGTTTTAATTCTATTGGCACGGGAAAGGGTTTTATATTGTCTGAAAAGAGGTTTTGCCATTGTTCTAACGTGGCAACAAACATAAATTTACTATTGTCGTGGAGTGCCTTTATTTGAAATTCAGCATCTGTAAAATTGGGGCGCAATGTTAAAGGCTTTGGCGGTTTGGGTCGCTTTCTTTTTTGTGCCTTTTCCATTATTTCAAAGCCTGACTTTTCTAAAACTTTGGTAGCTTGAATATACTTATCTAAAGCTTTATACGCTTGTATTTCCTTAGCTTGTTGAGCGTTTTCGGCTTGTAGTCTTTGTATCTCATATTCCGTTAATTGATACCAAATATTACCTTGTACCGCCTTTCGGTCTTTCCTGACTTTGTTTAAAGTAGTTTCTAAAGAATTTAAAACGGTTGGCGTTGGCGTGGTTTTATATTGAGTTATGATATTATTTAAAACTTTGGTGCTTTCTTTGAAGTGGCTTGTAAGGGTTTTTATAGATTCTATTATAGGCAAACCAACTGAAACGGCGTCCGTAATTTTGTCGATTATATCATTTAAAGAATTCACATTTTTTTTATCGTTCGTATTTACTAAAATCCTTTTTCCTGAATCGTCAAATCTATAAACAATAGTTTTATATTTTTTACTCATTTTTTAACCTATTTAAAACCCTATTTAAAACCCTATTTAACCGCCCTTAAAACGCTTTGTTTCTCTTGCTTTTGGCTTTGTATATTCCAGTACATCGCCATTTGTTCGGCATAGTCTATATTTGTCTTTCCTATGTAGTTCAAAAACTCTTTTTCTGTGGCGTGTCCTGTAACGTTTATTAATAAAGCCGTTGGCATTTCGCCGTAAAAGTTACTTGCAAATGAACGCCTACAAATGTGGGAGGTTACTAATTGCCATTTTGGAAATTTTCCGTTTTCTTTTCGGTTGGTTTCTTTGTTAACTTTGCCGCCCTCTATAATTTCAGTTAATCCAGCTTTTAGACAAACCCGTTTTATCAATCGGTTAAAAATAGTCATTGCGCTTGCCCTGTTTGCGCTGTAGGGGTCGGGAAAGTTTCCGTTTCGCTTGTTGAGTATTTCCCTAACTTTGGGGTGTATTAAAATAGAAACTTTCTTTTTGGTCTTTTGCTGTGTCAATTCTATAAATTCCAGTTTGCCGTTAGTCTTTAGATTTTCGGCGGTAAGCTGTAGGAGGTCGCCAGCACGTTGCCCAATGTAGCAACCAATTAGTAACCAGTCTTTGGCGTTTTCCAATTGTTCGGTTTTGTATGTGGTATTTTCAATTTGTGCCAATTCGTCAAAGTTTAGGTATATTTTTTTAACCGATACCCTAAACCCTTTTACTTGTGATAATTCGGGGCTAACCTTGTAACCTGTCCTTTGTGCATCTAAACAAACAGTTTTAAGAAACTTAATATAACGCCCTGCTGTATTGCGCCCCAATTTGTCAACGTCCAGTAAATAGGCTAAAAACGAGTTTCTAAACTCTATATTTACATCTGTCAACCTGTATTTTTTTCGGGTGTGGTTTTGAAATGCAATGACTTTGTTTTTTATAGTGTTGTACTTGGTTATTGTTGCCTTAGATGCACCCATACCGCCCGTTTTATCGTTGGGCTTTAGTCTCAACTTTTCTACATAATAAATACAATAATTTTCTAAATAGTTATTGTCAGTTTTTTCAATTAATTGAAAATGTGAGTTTATGCAATTTTTAAGCCAGTCGGACGTAATAGCCCCACCCCTCGAAATGGTGCGGTTGTATTCACTTAAAACAAACATTTCAAACCGTTGTAATTTGCCTTGTAATTTATCTTTTTCCTTGAAGTGTGCTAAATGTTTGACTTTGCCCGTCTTATTATTGAAGTATTGGGGACTGACTTGTAAAGGGGTCGTTAAACGGTAATCGGTTGAGCCGTCAACCATAAACCGAACGCCAATTTTTGACGGGTTGCGCTTGCCCCGAACGTAAAATTTTAGTGTAGCCATTGTAAAAAGTATTAAGCAAACCAAAAGTAAGTAAAATAACGGTACAAAAAAACTTGTACCGTAATGCGTACCGTTAGAAACTTGCTTTAACTTTATTTGTCTTAATTTGGTTTAATCTTTTCAGTTGCAACAAACACAAGGCTTTAATAAGATTGGTGTAGGGTCGGGGTGTGTTTACAAGGGGTTCATAAAATGTTAAAATTAAGGCGTTGCGTTCCCTCTTCCTCCGCTTAGAGCAAAGCTCAATTTCTGAAAAGAAATTGGGCTTTTGTTTTTTAGCACCGTTGATAACAATAAGTTTTCATAAGGGGATAAAAAGCAAAAGCCCAAAAATTGTCTTTGCAATTTTGAGCTTTATGGTCAGGAGCGAAGGATGTAGGGATCACGATAGCAACCAAGTTCTTCAAAAGAAAAACTGCCTTTTATTTTTTCCCATGGTCGATCTGAGGCAAATTGGTAGGATCGAAAATATATAGATGGTAATTTATTCAAACACGATATAAAAGCCGTTATTTTGCAATCCCTTAAAAATGAAGTTTCGGGATTCAAAATAGTTCCACGTCCTAATTAATTAACAATGCGAGCATCTAGCATAAAACAAACCCCTCTAGCTATTGGGCTGGCCTGCTTTCATATCCTTATTATTGCATCGAGCAATTATTTGGTGCAGTTTCCTATTACTGTTTTTGGGTTTAAAGCTACTTGGGGCGCGTTTACATTTCCGTTTATCTTTTTAGCAACCGATTTAACGGTAAGGCTTTATGGTGCCAAAATGGCGAGACATATTATTTTCTACGCGATGGGTCCGGCGTTACTTGTTTCGTATCTAATTACGATTGGGTTCCGCCACGGGATATGGATGGGGATTGACAAACTATTAAGTTTTGACCTGTTTGTGTTTCGCATAGCGCTAGCCAGTTTTGCGGCCTATGTGGTGGGACAAATCCTGGATATCTTTGTTTTCAACAAACTCAGACAGCATAAACAGTGGTGGCACGCACCAGTAGCTTCGGGAATTTTTGGTAACTTAATAGATACCTACACGTTCTTTTTTATCGCTTTTTACAAAACATCGGATGTGTATTTGGCCGAAAACCTCGTTGAGATTGCAACCGTAGATTACTTTTTCAAAATAATCATCAGTGCCCTATTCTTCCTGCCGTTGTATAAGGTTATTTTAGATCGCATCACGAAACATTTTCGCAGAAATAACAGATAGTAGATGTTTGGTTAACAAGCTAATACCTCTTCACTCTAATGATAAAATTTAACCGTGTGAAGAATTAAAAATCTCGAAATAGAATTACATCCCTTGTGCCGAACTGATAAAAGGACGGTTTATGAAGGTTTCTGATTCTTCTCTCCCTCCTAATACAGTATCCATTTGTTTATCTGCATCGATTTTGGCAAGTACATTGTTACGCCGATTGATAGCCATAGATTTTTCTAAAAACTGCGACCAAGACATCGCTTGTTCATCTTTTTCAGAAATAACCTCAAGGCCACTAACGATATTCCAATCAATACCCAATTCTGGATCTAACGGGTTTACGTTGATTTCACTCATTTTGTTGTAATAAGCATCGCATTTGTAGCTAAAAACAGTATTGTCTTCTAAAGCAGAAAAACCGTGAAGGCAACCTTTAGGAACAAAAAGCTGTTTTTTATTGTCGGTATCTAAAATACGTGTGACGATATTTCCAAATGTAGGTGAGTTTGGTCTCACATCGACTACAACGTCTAGTGCTTTGCCTTGGACAACACGCACTAATTTGGCTTGTGCATGCACCCCAGTTTGCGCATGCAGACCCCGAATCACACCATAGGCTGAAACGGATTCATTATCCTGGACAAAATCGATATACCGTCCGACAACTTTGTAAAAAGCTTCGTAGTTAAAGCTTTCATGAAAGCATCCACGGTCATCTTGAAAGACACGAGGTTGGATGACATAGCATCCAGAAATCTCAGTTTTTTTAATTTTCATTCTCGGGGAATTAATTTATCGTTCTAAATTATCAGAACGGAATTAGAGACATCTTTAAACTGAAATAAAATACGGTTAGTTATACCAACACAAACATAATCAATATTTAAATGCTGGATGGTGTGAATGACAATTAAAAGTCCACTCAAAAGCATTAACGGGATTAATGATACAAAAGTATATAATTTGATGTTTGAGATTGTTAATCTTATTGTAAAGTTAGCCTATCCGCCTCATTATCAACAAACAATGAACAATCTTAAAACTTTAGCTTTTCTCATAACAAATACATAATTTTTAGAGGCATTACAAATTTGTGAGGTTATCACAAGTTAAACGTAGCCTATCTTTTAGTCCAATAGTCCAACAAAAAAGACAAGCATTTTATTTTTATCATTCGGGATACTCCACGCGTAAGTGGAAGATATTGTTTAACTTCTTCTTCAAGACTTTTTTGATAATCTGAATTTCCTTGAACGTGATGTCGGCATTTAAAAATTGTTCTTGATCCATCTGACCATCAACGATTTTTTCTACCAAGTTATCGATAATTGTCGATGAAGGTTCTTTCAAACTTTTACTGGCCGCCTCGACACTATCGGCCATCATTAATATGGCAGTTTCTCGAGAGAAAGGCGTTGGTCCGGGATAGGTAAACTTTTCTGCATTGGCCGATCCGGATTGGTCTATTTGCTTCTTGTAAAAATAATAGACCAACGTGGTTCCGTGGTGGGTTCGGATAAAATCGATAATCCGATCTGGGATATTATTTTTTCTAGCGATTTCTATTCCCTTGATAACGTGGCCGATAATCACTTCCGCGCTTTCCTCCGGGTCTAGTTCACTGTGGGAATTCACTGAGCTTGTTTGATTTTCAGTGAACATGGTGGGATTGTGCATCTTACCGATATCGTGATAAAGGGCGCCTACCCGAACCAACATACTATTCGCACCAATTTCGTTCGCGGCGGCTTCAGCCAAGTTGGCTACATTAAGGGAGTGATGAAATGTACCGGGAGCTTTGTTTGAAAGCTCTTTTAATAACTTTGAATTGGTATCGCTCAATTCCAAGAGCGACACATCCGATACTAATCCAAACAATTTCTCATATAAATAGATCAACGGATGGGCAAATAATGTGGCCAGACCACAAAGAATAAAATACCCGAAGTTGTCTAATAGAATAGATTGCACCGTTCCTTCCTGAATCACGAAAAACGCAAAGTACCCTAAGATATAGATGGTTGTGATTTGCCCTACGGAAATAAACAGGTTAGCTCTTCGATAGAGTTCTGAACTCGTCAGAATGGTTACAATTCCGGCTATGAATTGCAAAAACATATATTCAAAACTATCTGGGACGATAAATCCGAGTAATAAAATGGTGCCGACGTGAACAAAAAGCCCTACACGCGCATCGAAAAAAGCTTTTAGAATCAATGGCAAAATACAAATGGGCACTACATAGACATAGCGGGCATCGAGCTCCACGACAAACGTGGTTAGGAAAACCATCAATAAGATGTTGAAAAATATAAAGGTTACTTTGGTGTTGTTGTTATAAATTTCAGCACGGTATTTCTTCAGAAATAAAAACAACATCAAAAACACCATAGACACCAATAAGGTGTAGCCGACAATCAACCAAATGAGGTTGCTGCTTCCCCATATCTGGCTTTGGTATTCTGCTTTTAAGGATGCTAGAATTTGAAACTTATCGCCTTCAACAATTTCACCTTTTGCAATAATCCGCCCGCCCCGCTCAACAACGCCCCTATTGGGATTGATCATTTCGATTTCTGATGCAATGGAGGCTTCTGTTAACTTTGAATCATAACTCACATTAGCTGTCAATACAGCATCTAGGGTGTGGTGCAATAACGCTTGAACATCGACTGCATTGTTTTTTTCTACGACATCGCGAACTTTCTCATCGAGATTCTCTGGTTTGAATAAGTGCGAAAAAACAACCTCTTCTATCTCGTTGCCTTTTTTAAGGTAAATCAATTTGTCTTTTTCAAACGGAAAAACTTCGTCAATTACACCTCTCTCATATATTTCGTTAAGAATTGAATTTCCGAGACGCACCGTAGCGGCATACGAAGTACGGAATAGCGTGTCTACAAAGTCTTTTTTTAGTTTTTGTTGGTAGTTTTCTCGAACGCCTCGCGCTACTTCCGGATTATAATCGAAATATGGAATGGCATTCTCACGAATATTCTCTTCTTCTTTCTTTAGAGCTTCCTTACTTTTTTTTATCGTAAAACTAAATGGGGCATACAGATTTTCATACTGCCATGGCTTGCCTTTCTGAAAATTGTATTTAAACTGGCCTCCTTTGGGAAGAAGATAAATAACTGTAAATGTGGCAACTACAAATAAAAATACCTTGTAAATTAAGGTTTGATTCTTGGTGATTAATGAAAAAATGTTTTTCATATAGTTTTAGCTTGAAGTAAAGGTATACATTACCAATGGGTTATTCCAAAACCAACTTTAACAAAGATTGATATTTAAGTTATAAATCCGTAATTTCGTCAACCTTATTTTTTAATCATAAAAGAACAATAATATGAGTAATAAAGTAGTGATTGTTTCGGCGGCTCGGACGCCTATTGGTAGTTTTTTAGGAGGGTTGTCCTCACTTTCAGCTACGCAACTTGGATCGGTGGCCATTAAAGGCGCCTTGGAAAAGATAGACTTGGACCCCAATTTGGTTCAAGAAGTGTTTATGGGAAATGTGGTTCAAGCGGGTGTTGGACAAGCTCCAGCGAGGCAAGCAGCTTTAGGAGCTGGACTTTCTGACGAAGTTCCTGCTACAACAGTGAATAAAGTATGTGCGTCGGGTATGAAAGCGATTATGCAAGCTGCACAAACTATTGCCTTAGGTGATGCCGATGTTGTCGTGGCCGGAGGAATGGAGAGTATGAGCCAGATTCCACATTACGTTCATATGCGGAATGGAAAGAAGTTTGGACCCGCTACGTTAGAAGATGGCATGCAGAAGGATGGTTTGGTTGATGCTTACGACCAAAACGCAATGGGAACTTGTGCGGATTTATGCGCAACAGAACACGAATTTTCTCGTGAAGATCAAGATGCATTTGCCATTCAATCCTACGAGCGTTCTGCCAAAGCTTGGGCTGAAGGAAAATTCAAGGACGAGGTTGTACCTGTAGAAGTGCCACAACGTCGTGGCGAACCGATTGTCATTTCTGAAGACGAAGAGTTTAAAAACGTAAAAATGGACCGCATTGCCTCCCTTCGACCGGCATTTACAAAGGACGGAACTGCAACGGCAGCAAACTCATCGACCATTAACGATGGTGCAGCGGCTATGGTGCTTATGAGCGAGGCAAAAGCCAAGGAATTAGGCTTAGAAATTTTGGCCTATGTGAAAAGCTATGCCGATGCTGCGCAAGAACCTGTATGGTTTACTACCGCACCTGCAAAAGCACTTCCGAAAGCGCTTGACAAGGCGGGAATTTCTTTAGACGATGTAGATTACTTTGAGTTTAACGAAGCATTCGCCGTTGTTGGCCTTGCGAACATGAAAATTCTAGGCTTAGACGATAGCAACGTAAATGTAAATGGCGGTGCTGTTTCACTCGGACACCCATTAGGTTGTAGTGGCGCTCGAATTATGGTAACCTTATTAAACGTTTTAAAACAAAACGACGCAAAAATTGGTGCTGCAGCTATCTGTAATGGTGGCGGTGGAGCATCGGCTATGGTGATCGAAAGAGCGTAATTGTAATTAAATTTTTCTGCAAGCAACTCTGAATGGAATACGGAATTGGATTTTTAAGTATCGTGCCTCTTCGTGCAGAACCGGCAGACCAAAGTGAGTTGGTCTCGCAGCTTTTGTATGGAGAACATTTTAAAATCATCGCGAAAAGAAAGAAGTGGAGCTATATCGAATTGGCATTTGATGGCTACCAAGGATGGGTAGACAACAAACAATTTATAAGCATCGATGAAGATGATTATAATTCGTTAAATCAAACTCCACTAGCACTGTCGGCGGATTTAATCGATTATGTGAGTTGCAATCAAGAGCAACTGCACGCTATCGGTATTGGCAGTCAGATTTCATCGTGTTCATTCCTAAACCACAGATTCGAAGGCAAATCAATTCAAGGGGTACAAGCTAAAGAAAACCTGATTGAAACCGCATTGACGTTTCTAAATACGCCTTATTTATGGGGTGGCAAAACGCCTTTTGGAATCGATTGCAGTGGATTGACCCAGATGGTTTATAAAATCAATGGACATCGATTGCTTCGCGATGCGAGCTTGCAAGCTACGCAGGGAGAAGCCTTGAGTTTTATTGAGGAAAGTGAACCTGGCGATTTAGCCTTTTTCGATAATGACGAAGGACGCATTACGCATGTAGGCATTATTATGCGTGATAATTACATCATCCACGCCCACGGAAAAGTGCGTATCGATCGATTGGACCACAGCGGTATCTACAATCATGATATCCGTACGCATACCCACAGGTTGCGCGTAATTAAGAGAATATTCTAAATAAGCGTATCTATAAGTGATTCGCCTTAATTAATCGAGTAGGAAGCAAAGGCGGGTAATTACTTCCGACTTTGCTGTCCTCTCACACCACCCAACGTACGTCTCTCGTATTAGGCGGTTTTCTCAATGGTCAACCGTAATTAGCAGTGAGACTGTACA
>Ga0209075_1003710_pt1 | contig 12549 bp, 5 predicted proteins | sample Stecom2011_FD_187523 | JGI IMG/M metagenome (GOLD analysis project Ga0209075, IMG submission 187523) | Agricultural soil microbial communities from Utah to study Nitrogen management - Steer compost 2011 (SPAdes) (version 2) | ecosystem: Environmental > Terrestrial > Soil > Agricultural land...
AACAGACAGACTATAAATCTAGGACTCTTTTCTCTTAACAGATAAAATTTATCATTAGAAATAGGTAGGTATACTAGTTAAAAACAGATTATAGCCAGAAATATTATAGGTTTATCCTTTTTTATAGAAAAAATAAAAAAGGCCCATTAATAAATATATCTATAATTTAAAAAAGTTTGATTGGAATTTGATGAATAAGTGAATTGAACACCTATAATACTATAAATAGTATTGCTTTGCCTTTTAAGCTAATTCTTTTATACACATACTATTTTAATAATATGTGTATTATGTATTGATATATATATATATATATTAATATCATTTACTAATCGTCCCTTATTCGTTTGAGTTATCTGTTACCCATATAAAATTATCTAGACTTTGAGTATAAGTAATAATTAATTATTATTGCTCCTCTAATCATGATAAGAATTTTTCTATGCTAACTGATTCTATAACAATAGGCATAGAACTATGTAAAATACCACATAATTCTGAACACTGTCCGTAGAATACACCTTCTCTGTTTATAAGAACAGATACTTGATTTAATCTACCAGGGTACGCATCACATTTAATACCTAAAGCTGGGCAAGCAAAAGCATGGATAACATCAGCAGCTGTGATAATAAATCTAATATGTGTTAATTCTGGAAGTACAACTCTATTATCCACTTCTAACATTCTTAAACCTCCTTCAGCTAAATCTGATTCTGGCACTATATAAGAATCGAATTCTATAAAGTCACCGTCTTCATTTAAAAAGTCTGGATATTGGTAACTTCAGTATCATTGATGACCTTCCGCTAATACTGACATAGCTGGATCACTTATTTCATCCATTAAATATAATAATTTAAAAGAAGGGAAAGCTATAAGTATCAATATTAAAGCAGGAGTAATAGTTCATATTAATTCTATTAAAGTACCATGATTTAAATATTTATGTGAGATAGGAGATTTATCACTCGCATATCTTTTAACTACAGACATCATTATTCACCCTATACCGAATAATATTATAGTTACATAAAACATAATATTATCATGTAATTCTACTATCCCTTCCATTTGTGGAGTAGCAGAATCTTGAAAATATAAACCTCAAGGGCTAGGGGCATCGCAATAATTTAAAAAACTCTTATATATAAGATCCAACATTTTTTATTTTTTTTTTTTTGCTTGTAACCATAATATAATATTGTATAAGTAATAAAAGTAAGTGATTGGCTTACAATAGTAAAAACAGATTTAGAAAAAAGAAGAAAATAATAAAAGTAAAAAGACATCTCTAATTATATTCATATGAAACTGAGTTCCATAAACATCAAGTTATTTAACAGGGTAAAGTACTATATATTAACGTTGACACTGAATAATGTAATCCATCTAAGATTGGAGCAGGGTATATACCTAATACTACTGTAAAAATAACTAATACAAATAACATGAAAAATTCACGTGCATTTAAATCAACTAAACTATATTGATTTTTTAAATTCAAAAAGAAGGCTCCTCCAAATGCTATTCTATTAAACATGAACATAGTATAAGCAGCTGATAATACAACAGAAGAACTAGCCATTACACCTAATAACGGTAATTTTTCAAATACACCATATAAAGACATAAATTCCCCTACAAAATTTAAAGTAAGAGGAACACCACAGTTAGCTAAACATAATATAAAGAATAATATAGAAAAGACAGGCATTATTTGAGCTATACCTCTATAAAAAGGTATTAATCTAGTTCCAGATCTGTCATATAATACACCACCTACACATATAAATAAACCACTAGATACAAAACCATGAGCTAATCCTAAAACTATACCTCCTTCTATACCTTGTATTGTGTTACTAAACACACCTATTAAGTACACTGCAGCATGTGAAACAGAACTATATGCAATTAACTCTTTAATATCTATTGTTCTTAATGTACTAAAACTAGCATATATTATAGTGATAACACCTATAAGGTATACAATATATGTATAATCTAAAGAAGCTTTAGGTAATAAAGGTAATATAAGTCTAAATATACCATATAGACTTAATTTTAAGACTATAGCGGCTAAAAGAATACTACCACCTAATGGTGATTCAACGTGAGCTTTTAATAATCAAGTATTTAAGAAGATGGTAGGAGTTTTAATAGCGAATGCTATAAAGATACCGTAAAATAAAAATAATTGTGTAGAATAGTTAAAATTAGTTTTATATAAAGCATCAAAATCTGTTGTCCCCATTATAGATGACATTGTAAGTATTGATAATAATAAAAATAATGACCCAAATAATGTATATAAAAACAAATAAAAACTCGCTCTTACTTTATTACTTGATCCAAATAAACCTATTAATAAGAATAAAGGAGGTAATATACTTTCAAAAAAAACATAAAATAATAATATATCTAACACTAAAAACACAGCTAATAATAAGCTTTCTAATAATAATATAATTATAACATAGGATCTTATATTTTCTTTTATAGATTTTCAGTTAGAAAGTAATGCTATAGGTACTATTATTGTAGTCAATAATACAAAATATATAGATAACCCATCAATACCTAAATAAAAATCATATGAGCTTACTTCATGATATTCTTGCACAAATTGGAATTGATTTACACTAAAATCAAAAAGTATAAATATTAGCAGTGAACATAATAAATTAATAACGGATGTTATTAAGCCTGTTGTTTTTATACGTTGATTGTTTAAGGCAGAGGTATCATAAGACATACAAGTAGAAATTATAAAAATACCTATTAAAGGTATTACTAATAAAAGGGATAATAACATATATTGGTTAAAATTTTTGATAAAACTTACATTGAAAATGGAATTATACCTAACCCTGTATATTTCTATTTTCTAGAGTTTACTTACTGTAAATGTAAATAAAATTAATACTAACCTTTATTAAAAAAGGAATAGATATAACGAATACAAAAAGCAATTAATTGCTAAGTGGGTAATAAAATTGGGTGTGCGTAGCCGCGTAGCACTACAAATCTTTACCTACTATTTTATTTATTTTTATATTATTACTGTGTAAAGTATAACTTTGTCTGCTTTCTATTTTTAAAGCATTTTTCCCTAATTCAAATGCAAAACCTAATGTTAAGGCTAAAAAGAATACAAGCATTATAGTTAAACCATATACACCATTAGCATAAGCACTAACTACGTAAGGATAAACTAAAAGTATTTCTAAATCAAATAATAAAAATAAAAGAGCAAAAATAAAAAAAGAAATACTAAATTGTGTTCTATTTTGACCTAAAAATGAGTGGAAACCACATTCAAAGGCACTATCCTTTTCTTCATAAGGATTATGAGGAGCAAAGATTAAATTTACAGCTAATAAAATAATAGCTAATAAGGGTACAAATACAAAAAAAAAAGTAATACTAGTCATTTATGAATTAAATAATATTAAAGCTAATATATTTGACATACTTAATGATTCTTGAGGCATAAGAATAAACAATAAAATTATTAAAGTTAAAATACTTATTGTTATAGTTAAATGGCTTGATAGTATTATGCTATCATATTTAAAGCTCAATTTTTCAACTAAACCGTTCTTTTTAGTTATAGTGGCATACATGTCAACATCCGCAATTAAAGGGTTTACCTTATATTCAGGTTTATCAAAGAAAATCTCTTTGATGATGTTTAGATAGTAAACAGCACTTATTACACTAGTTAATATTGCAACAAGTGTTAAGAATATATACCCGTTGTCTAAGGCAGCGCTTAATACCATCTGTTTTGCAAAGAATCCAATCAGAGGAGGTATACCTGCAAAAGAGAAAAGAGTAATAGCTAAACTTAAAGCTAACATAGGATTTATATAAAAGAAACCTTTCATTTGACTAATTAATTGTATAGGCGAGTTATTTTTATCTAATAAAAAACTATATTTTTTATTTTCATTACTATAACAATATAATGAATACCCTATAGCTAACAATAACATGAAAGCATTTAAATTACTTAAAGAATATTGCATTAAATAGAATATGAAAGCTTGTATTGACTCTATACTGTTAATACTTAAAGCTAATAACATAAACCCTAGATGACTTATAGTACTATAGGCAAACAGTCTTTTTATTCTAGATTGTGTTAACCCCAATACTGTACCAATTATTAATGAAAGTAGAGAACTCACTAGTAAACCAGTAGTTCAACTAAAATTGTTAGTAAATAACGAATTACTAGTATAATGTACTAATTCTAAAAAAAAGATTAATATTGATATTTTTGCTATTATAGCTACAAATGTAGTAACTATAGTAGGTATGGCATCATATACATCAGGTGATCAAAAATGGAATGGTGCAGCACTTACTTTAAATAAAAACCCTACACTTAAAATAAGTAAAGACATATTTATATAATCAGGTTTATATCAATGTTGAGTATTATTACTTACATCGCTACCTAAATCGCTTATGCTAGCTATAACATATATACCATCAAGACTTGTAGTACCTGAATTAGCGTATAAAAGAGCTGAACCTAATAAAATAAAACAAGAAGCTAACCCACCTAATAAAAAGTAAGTAAGACCTCCACTAGTTGCCTGTTCAGAGTTTCTATATATAGTACTTAATAAATATAATCCATAACTTTGTAACTCTATACTTAAAAAGATAGATACTAAGTCACTTGTTGAAACCAAAAAAACAGCTCCTGTTATAATAAATAATATTATTAAAGGATATTCTATTATTTTAAACTGTTCTCCCATCTTATTTATAATTTTAGATTTAAAGTTAATAGTATCATAAGATAATAACTTAGAAGAGTTTTTAAAGAAAACTTTTCTTGGGTAAAAACTTGTTAGCTGTAGTATAGCAGCACTAACTAAAAAAATAAATAATTGGAATGTATGAGTTATGCTTGTAGCATGAAATAAACCCCCATATAAGCCTATCCCTGTATCTAAACTTGTTAAATATAAACTATCTAAAGCTAAATAACTAGATAACAATAAAATTATAATAGTTAATCTACTATATAATATAGATTTATCTCGTCTCAATGAAACGGCATTCGACATTAATAATGAAATAAGTGAAATAATTAACATAAGCCGGGAGAGAAACTTGAATTCTCATTCTTAATGCATGAAATTAATGTTCTAACCAATTAAACTATCCTGGCGGACTAATAATTCTATCTTTTTCTTTATGTTTTAAGGGTGAGTACCCTGACTTGAACAGGGAACATACTGTGCCACATACAGTCGTTCTACCGATTGAACTATACCCACCTATATTCCTAACGGAATTTATTATGCTGGAGTGATTCGAACACCCAATGATAAGTATCAAAAACCTATGACTTGCCGATTAGTCTACAGCATAGGTATACATAATTAAAGTATACTATGGGATAATATAAACTATATAAGGTAGACCCGACTTGAACGGGTAAGATACTAAAATCAAATAGTCCTAAACTATTCATGTCTACCAATTCCATCACTACCCTTGTTAATTTTAAATACACCTTCCTTTGTTAAATTGTTAATTTGTCCTTTGAGTAACGAAGTAACGAAGTAACGAAATAACGAAGGTATGGGTATCCAAAAAAAGCAAATATGCTCGAGATAAGAGTTGAACTTACAACCTAGATCGCTTCAAGATCCCGCTCTACCAATTGAGCTTCTCGAGCTAAACTTTATATTTAATTATGGAGACATCAGGAATCGAACCTGGGATAACGACTTGCAAAGTCGCAGTTTTACCAATTAAACTATATCCCCTTTATAATTAATTTAAATTATAAAACTACTATAAATAGTAAACTAAACAGTTTATTGTTTGGTTAATACTATCCGAAAAACGACTTGAACGTTCACGATGTTATATCAGTAAATCTTAAGATTACCCTGTCTACCAATTCCAGCACTCGGACTATGTAATATTAAGGCCAAAGTGACTTGAACACTCATCTAAACCGTCATGAGCAGCTTGCTTTACCAATTAAGCTATAACCTTTACAAATCTGTTTTTATTATGAAAACACTAGCATAGTGCTTAAAATATATTATATACACAATAACCTTATTTTACCTTAATGCACTTATATTAATATTGCATAAAGAATAACAAAAAAAAATTTTATATTGACCTCAGAGGGACTCGAACCCTCGAATATGACAGTGAAAGTATCAAGTCTTAACCACTCGACTATAAGGCCTTAACGGATTTTTGTTTTACATAATATATGTATATGTACAGATTTTTTTGTACCCTCTTATCAACCTTTTTATTTTTAAGCCCAGTGCAAGTATCGCACTTGCTTCAGCTGGTTACAAAACAGCTACATTACTTTTATGCTAACCAGGCTAACAAGTAAGCCTTTCTAAACCATCATTAAAAAAGTTTTTTGCAAGTGTATGCAAAGTAAGAAAAGTATAATATAATGTAAGATATATATAATTATCAGTTATTTATAAAATTAGTACTTTATGCCTAAAAACATTTAAATTCTTTCAGCTAAAGCCTATTAATTACACATTAAATTTAATATGTAAAATCGTAGTGTTAAACTACCTATATTTAAGAATATCTTAAAGTAAGTTTCGCGCCTAGATGCATTCAGCACTTATCTTTAACTAACGTAGCGTTCCTGCCGTGCCTATGTTATATATTTACTTAAGTGAAAGTAACACCCCTGCATAAACAAGTTTATGCTTAAATTAATATTGGGCACATAAACAACAGGTAAACCATAGGTTAATATACCCAGCTCCTTTCGTACGAGGGGGCTATCCTTATTTTATTCTAATTTCCTCTAGAAGATAGAAACCATACTGTCTCACGACGTATTTAACCCAGCTCGTGTAACTTATTAATCGACGAACAGTCGAACCCTTCATGATTCCTGCATTCATGTGGATAAGTTAAGCCGACATCGAGGTGCCAAACTGCGCACTCAATTTGTACTTCCTGGCGCAATTAGCCTGTTCAAAATTGTTATCATAAAGGCTGTTTATCCTTTATTTCCATCTTTCACAAGATGGTTCAGACTATTTCTTCATTTTTTTTTATATAGTAAGCGCTAAGCGCAGCAACGCGAAAATTATGAATAAAACTAAATCATTTTAAATTATTGTAGAGTTACTATATTTAAATGATAGATATACTCTTTAGTTATTTACTGCTTATTCAACCTTTAAGTCCAAAAGCACCATTACGTGTTTTTGAGTTTATTAAAGTATATTGCACATTAGATTTAGCATGACCTCTTAAAATTACTGAAGATAATTTTTTATAAGAAGAATCTAAATTTTTAATGCTACCTTTTCATTTAACTTTGAATACAGATCTAGAGGCAGTAAAACGTCTAGTTAATCTACCTTTAGCTTCTAATCTTACACCTGCCATATCCTTATTTTTCAAAGAATTCAAGACAATATCTAATGGCTTGTAAGTATCAGTAGAATTTTCATTAAATGTTGAAGAAGGCAATATATCTAATAATAATTGATCTAGCGTATCTTTATTTACATTATATTTATTTATAACAGAGTTAACACGTAAATTTTTAAGATGATCTAAGCTAAATTTATCTACTTTTCCATACTTTTCTTGTATTTTATTAACTGTAGGTAATTTAACTAGATATAAAGAAGATTTTAAGACATTTAACAAGTTATTCTTTCTACTTTTCAATTTTGTAGCTATAACATCTGTAAAGATATCGCTATTAAAGTGCAAGGTTTTTAAGTTTACAATGTTAAATTCTACTTCCTTATTATAAATTTTTCCTACAATTCGTTTTAACTTAATTATAAAATCATCCTCAAATTTGGACTTGTTTAAATTAAGTAAAAGCTTACATGAAGCAATTTCTTTAATTTCCTTACCTAAGAAAATTTTTCTTAAAGACTCTGTATAAATTTGATCTAATTTTTTATTTGCAATTTGATCTTTTTTACTTAACATTATCATTTCATCTATTGTTTTTAAATATGAATCTAAATTAGAATCTACTTTAGAGTTGATATCAGAGCTTAAAATAGACTTTAATTCCTCTAAATACTTTATAAGAGAAACTTCTTTTTTATATACATTAATGTCGTGTAATAAGTTTATTAACGATGGGCTAATATTTTTAGATTTAGAAGAAAAATATGCCTTTACTAAATTTTTTAATTTTAGAGTTAAAAACGTTTTTTCTGCATTATATGTATATAAGGTTACTGTTACTTTAGAACTTGTGTGTTTTAATTCTGCTTTACTTATCAAGATTTTATTTAGAGATAATCTTTTAAATCTTGTAGATATTTTTTTACTATTTAAAGCTTTATTGCTAAAATAAAAATTAAAATAACTTTTAATCAATCTACTTAAAGTTTTATCTGCAACAGACAAATTTTTAATAGAATTTTGATTATAAGCATAAACTGAATTAAATCATTCTTTAGTAGCAGCAGGGAAAAATCTAACAGGACCAATAGTATTAGTGATAATATCTAGAGGTATAATTTTATGTTTAAGATTTGATTTTTTGCTAAATATAAGCGGTTTCAACATTTCTGTTTTTTGATTATTATTGTTTTTCATTATTATTATTTTTTTATTGTGTTAAGCTTCAAATTAACCTATATTAAAAATATAAAGTTAAAGTAAAGACTATTTTATTAATAAATTAATATTAATTGAGGTTGAGCAATATTAATATTGCAAATATTTTACTATATATTAAAAAAGTTGGGCATTGTTAGAAAGATTATTGTTAGCATTACTCACTTTCTAGTCGTTGAACGGTTTTACTTTTAAGGCTTTTTTTTCCTTATGCTAAAGTAAAGTTCGCTTCAAGTACACTAAATCCTTAGATAAAGTTATTCTTGAAATTAACCCAATAAATTGCCAATGAGTTTAAGTCTAATTAATTAACTTAAAATAGACTTAAACATTGGAGGACTAACATCCCTAGCGTAGCTTTTTCAGAAATCCAAGACCTTTCCTTTCTGCATCTTGTGATCATATGCCCCGCTTACGCGACTGATAGACGTGTAAGTCAAACAGTAAAGCAAGATTAAGCCATTAAACTTGACAAGTAATAAACATAATTATCTTTTTGGCAATTTGTAATCTGGTTTAACCAAACACATCCAAAAAAAAAATTAAAAACATTGGATTTATTAAAAAATCTACGTCAATGTCTTAATTACATCTATTTTCCATATAGATAAAATCTTACTTGGGTAAAAAAAATATTTCTAACTTAATAGATATATAGCTGGATTAGTTATAGCATAAGCTATACCTAATAACAAACTAAAAATAAAAAATACATTAAAATTTTAATGTATCTTTAGTCATGAAAACTTATTTCCAAATAATATACTTAGAAATAAGTCATGTCAATTTTACAAAATTAACTTTGGATACACCCAGGTACTTTTTATGGGATCTGTGCCCCGCATAAACTGCCTCCTAGTCATTGTTCCCCATAATAATAGGGGTAATTTCTTATCTTTAGATAAGAAAATAGAATAATTCTATCAATATGACGAACAAAATAAAGGTATTTCAATGTTATCTTACCGATTACCTTATACTACTAAAATTAATTCAATCATATCCAATAACTAGCAACAGTAAAGCTGCATAGGGTCTTCTCGTCTAACTAGAGGTAAACTGTATCTGCACAGTTATTCCAATTTCACTGAGCCAATCATTGAGACAGCTGTTGTATCGTTAAATCATTCATGCAAGACCGCATTTAACGGCCAGGGTATTCCGCTACCTTAGGACCCTCAAAATAAGGCCGCCATTGATCGGGGTTTCCTTCAAAGTCAAGCTTATATTAGTCAACTTAACAAATCCGTTAACCAGCCGACATCGGGCAGAAATCACACTCAATACTTTGATTTATTATCTTACTGCAAAGTGCTTTGTTTTAATTAAACAGTCGTACAACACTATTCCATGCTTCCTATTCTTTACCTGATATTAATCAGGAGGAATGGCTCTCCTTATCCCTAAGTTACGGTAGTTAGTTTGCCGAGTTCCTTAATGATTGTTCACTCAAACGCCTTCGTATATTCTACTTGCTTACTTGTGGTAGACTCTAGGTACGGTTATTATGTCGCCTTAACGCTAAACGCTAACGCTTAGCACCTAAACAAAAATGTTAATTTAAGGTTTTTACTGTTTTTCCTGAACCTTTTGCACTTTAGAAAAATAAAATATTTTTCTTAAAAGGTTGTTACTTTGTAGACAAGATTTTCTCATCGTTTAATCCTTTAGGTATATAAACTTAGAGGCCGTTACTTTAATAAATCCATAAGCTTTAGGCGAGGGGGGCTTACCCCCTTTTTCGTTACTCATGTCAGCATTGTCACTTGGGTCATTTATTCATAAATCTTTTTAAGAAAAACTCTAAAATTTACCCAACGTTCTGCTACCCCACATTATATAATAATAGAACTACTATGTTTTAATGTGGACAAGGTGTCGGTATATTATTTAGATCCGTTAAATTTTCGGTGCCACTATCAATGTAAATAGTAAACTATTTACTGAACCAGTGCTCTGTTACGAGGTCTTCAAAAAATGGCCGCTTCTAAGCCTATTTCCTAGTCGTATTTGATAGAAACTTCCTTAATTTCACTTAATAATAATTTTGGAACCTTAACTCTTGTTCTGGGCTGTTTCCCTTTAGACATACAACCTTAGCGTACTATGTCCGATTATTCAATATTCATCATTGCCCTTCCGAGTGCGAATACTCACCGATAAAATCTTCACGATCCCCCGATATATACAAAAAAAATAAATAACACAATAAATTGCGTCACCTATTAAAGTTGCCTGAGATCACAGTTCTGTACCTGCTATGATGTTACTTAAATTACCTACTTCTATAGGTTTCGCAGAAAACCAGCTATCCTGGTCAGTTTTGTCTTTCACTAACTTACCATAGTTCATCGGATATCTTTACAACGATAACCCGTTCGGGCTTTTATAACCCTGACTATGGTAAGATCACCAGGCTTCGGGTCTAATTTTAGATACTAAATCATTATTTCATAATTGGTTTATCTAGGCATTGCTGCTCGCATCTAACATTAACTTACTGACCCATTATGCAAAAGGTACGCTCTCACTAAGTATTTAAACTTTGCTTGAGCTGCTTATAAAACTACTAATTCAAACCTTTCCTTCACAGAACTATACGCTGTCGCTTATATATCATATTTAGCCTTAGAGGAAGGTTCCCCTTAACATTCAAACAGGTTTATAGCCCGTTCTACTTATTTAAAGTATTAATAGAGATTTAGTTGCCCTTATCTCCTGTTTAATACTCTAGGCTGTTCTACTTTAATTCACATTAATCGTAGAATCTCGTTTGATTTCTTTTCCTAAAGCTACTAAGATATTTCAATTCACTTCGTTTATTACTGAATTTATCTAAGAGTTCATGTACTGAATTTAGAAGTACAATTTAAAACTTTACTCTCTTTAATATATAGCAAGGTATTCCTAATAGTTTCTTTATATACTTGCTTATACTACAATTTATAGTAGATAAACATTAAATCTATATCGATTACATTATATTACTAATACCAATATAGTATATATTACATATACTATAATATTTTCGGGTTATTATGATTCGAACATAACAATTCCTCAACCCAAATGAGACGCCTAACCAACCTGGCTCTAACCCGTTTTTGTTTATACATATATAAATTTATTATATATATTTTTTTAATAATACAGAGAATATCCGATTTGAACGGATGTGATTTATAAAAACCAAATAAATTTCAAGTTTACCGCCTTAAACCGCTCGGCCAATTCTCTTTTTTTTTATACTTTAGAGTATACAATTTATAATAGCATTATTTTGTGATTCTTCCAAGACTTGAACTTGAATAACATCCTTATCAAAAACGCACTTTACCAATTAAGTTAAAGAACCTATTGCAAATATAAAATATATCATAAGACAAGAGTACTCAGACTTGAACTGAGAATTTGAAGTCTGAAGCTTCTTGTTTTGCCAATTAAACTATGCTCTTTTTTTTTAAGAAAATTTTTCTTTTTTACGGAAAAGAGATGAATTGAACATCCAGGTGTTAATACACAATATTTAGCAAATATCTCGCCTTACCAATAGCAACTTTTCCCCCAAATACCTAAGACTCAGTGATAGCGTAGTATATCACATAAAGAGCAATGAGTTACAAAAAGATCTTTAAATATAAATACGGGTTAGAACGGATTCGAACCGATATCTACTTTCGTGACAAGAAAGTCCTTTACCAATTAAGTGACTAACCCTTATTTTTGCAGTTAGTCAGATTCGAACTGACATAAAGCGTTTGGAAGACGCCGGGTTTACCATTAACTTATAACTGCTTTTTTTTAAGACCTATGGGACTCGAACCCATATAATAGTGATTAAAAGGCACATGCTTTACCAATTAAGCCAAAGTCTCTAAATGTCCGATGGACATTTATTTTTAGTATTTACACAAGTAAATA
>Ga0209075_1003712_pt1 | contig 12546 bp, 9 predicted proteins | sample Stecom2011_FD_187523 | JGI IMG/M metagenome (GOLD analysis project Ga0209075, IMG submission 187523) | Agricultural soil microbial communities from Utah to study Nitrogen management - Steer compost 2011 (SPAdes) (version 2) | ecosystem: Environmental > Terrestrial > Soil > Agricultural land...
TATGATTCGTGGAAAACCCTTAAAAATGAAAACATTTCAAATTTTGGAAAGTATACTTCTTATGAAATAAACCCTCATCGTGGTGATGGTTCATTATATATTATTAATACTATTGATGGAACTGAAAAGATTATTCCAAGAGCAAGTAATGGATATTTTAGTCAAAACGAAGATTTTATTGTTTTCTCAATTCACCCTGGATATGATACCTTGAGAACTTTAGAGTTAGAAAAAGTTAAAAAGGATAAATGGGTAAAAGACACCTTAGGTATTCTTTGGTTGAATTCAGATAGTTTGGTGAAAATACCTAACTCGATAAGCTATAAACTCGGAAAACATAGTAATAACTTAGCATATTTAGTAAGTAAAGATTCTATTCAAAAAGAGGAGAAAAAGAAAAAATGTAAACTTTTCAAAAAGAAAAATAAAGATGAAAAGATTGTTTCAGATGGAAACACTTTGTTTATTTTGAATTCTTTCTCAAGTGAAATAGAAACTTTTGAAAATGTTGTAAAGTACGAATTTAACGAGAAAGGAACGCATTTGTATTTTACTACTCATATTAAAATAGATAAGGAAGATGAATACTCAATTCATCTTTATGATTTGAGTCTAGGAGAACACTACGAATACGATGCTGCTTTCACAGAGCTTGGTCCAGTAGAATTTAGTAAACAAGGAAATTTATTTGCTTTCTTAGCTTCTGTGGATACAGCAAAGGAAACTCGTTTATATGATTTGTATTTGTGGAATGTGACTCAAGAGGGACCTGTTTTAAATATAGGTAAAGGTCGTTCTGATTTGCCAGAAAATTTAACCCTAAGCAAAAATGGAGGTTTGCGGTTCTCTCTAGATGAAACAAAGCTATACTTTGGATTACATGATTTTCCAGTAAAAGAGGAAAAAGATACTCTTTTGGAAAGTGAAAAAGCAAAATTAGACATTTGGCACTATAAAAATAAGCGTCTCCAGCCGCAGCAATTAAAAGAGTTGAAACGCGATCAAAGCGCTAGTTATCTATCAGTCTTACATCTAAACGAAAACAAGCTTGTGCAGTTGGCTTCTGATACTTTAAAAGTAAGAACCCTAGATCAAGGAAATTCGAAATATGCTTTAGCGACTTCTAATGAGCGTTATGCCCATACTTTTAATTGGAGCTATCCTTGGCCAAGTGATTACTATCGTGTAGACCTTGAAAATGGAGAACCACAATTGATTAAAGAAAAGCTTAATTATGGTATTGGACTCTCTACAGATGGACGCTACTTTGTATATTTTAATAGTGTTGAAAATCAATATTACTATTATAATGTAGATACAAAAGTAGAGCTATGCATGACTTGTCAGACTAATGATACAATTAACTGGAAAAGCGATATCAATGGAATGCCTTTCGAAGCAAATCCAGAAGGCTCACCAGGCTATTTAAACGAAAATGAAATTGTTTTGTATTCTGAGTTTGATGTGTGGAAGTTCAATTTAGTTAGTAATGAGTTAACACCCATTTCTTTGAAAAGAGGAAAAGAAGAAAACACTATTTTCAGATTGAGAAGATTAGATAAGGATAGCACATTTATCGATCTTGATAAAACATTGTTAATAGGAGTCAACCAAAATAGTATGGACGAAACAGTTTATACTTTTGTTGACGATCGTTTGAGTCCGCATTTGGTGAATTGGTATTCGACAAATCACAAACTTCTTGGATTTAAAAAAGCAGATGAAGGAGATGCCTTAATTTTCCGCCAAATGAATGTTACAGATTATCCAGATCTGTATATTACGAATACGCAATTCGAAAACCCTAAAAAGATTTCAGAAACAAATCCTCAGCAATCAGAATATATATGGCCAACAGTTGAACAAGTAGAGTGGACTTCATATGATGGGAAAGATTTGAAAGGATTATTATATAAGCCAGATAATTATGATTCTACAAAGACTTATCCATTGATGGTCTATTTTTATGAAATGTACAGTGATAAAAAACATTCACATTACATTCCAAGACCAACAGCATCCATTATTTTCGCAACAGAATATGCTTCAGCTGGATATTTAGTTTTCTTTCCAGATATTCGATATGAACCAGGCTATCCTGCTCAAGGAGCTTACGATTGTATAATGAGCGGAACAGATAAGGTTCTTGAATTATATCCAAATATAGACAGTACCAGAATGGGCTTACAAGGTCAGTCTTGGGGAGGTTATCAAACAGCTCAATTAATCACAATGACTAATCGATATGCTGCTGCAATGGCTGGAGCACCTGTGAGTAATATGTTTTCAGCCTATGGTGGAATCCGTTGGGGAAGTGGTTTAAACAGAGCTTTTCAATACGAACATACACAAAGTAGAATTGGAAAAACAATTTGGGAAGCACCAGAATTATATGTAGAAAATTCTCCTTTGTTTGGAGTGCCAAAAATCAACACGCCTTTATTAATTATGCATAATGATAATGACGGAGCTGTTCCATGGTATCAAGGTATTGAGCTGTTCACAGCAATGAAGCGTTTAAACAAACCGGTTTGGATGTTGAACTATAACGGAGATGAGCATAACTTAATGATTAATGCAAATCGTGTTGACTTAAGTATTCGTATGCGCCAATTTTTTGATCATTACCTCCAAGGAAAACCTGCTCCAGAATGGTTGATTAAAGGAGTTCCTGCAATTAAGAAAGGGAAAAACTATGGTTTAAATAATTATGAATGAGCAATTATAAATTATGAATATGGGTTTCTCGGTTTAATGGCGGGGAACCCTTTTTTTATAATATTTTCCTTTTTTCAATTCGTAATTAAACATCCATAATTCATAATTGATTTTTTATCTTTGTGCATTAGAAAAATGGAATCGATGGAGAAAAAGCAATATACAGTTACCGCAGCATTGCCTTATGCAAATGGACCTTTACATCTTGGACACATTGCAGGAGTTTATTTACCTGCTGATATTTTTGTTCGTTTTTTAAGACATAAAAAACACGATGTAGCTTTTATTTGTGGTAGTGATGAACACGGTGCTGCGATTACATTACGTGCTAAGAAAGAAGGGATTACCCCGCAAGAAATTGTAGATAAATACCATGGAGTTTTAGCTAAAGCTTTTTCAGATTTTGATATTCAATTTGATGTTTTTCACCGTACTACTGCAGAAACGCATGTAGAAACTGCTCAAGATTTCTTTAAACAATTAGATAAAAACGGTGCTTTCACTCAAAAAACGACGGAGCAATATTACGATGAAGAAAATAATCAATTTTTAGCAGACCGTTATATAACAGGTGAATGTCCGAAATGTGGATATGCTGAAGCCTACGGAGATCAATGCGAAAAATGTGGTAGCGCCATGAGTCCAACAGACTTGATTAATCCTGTTTCTGTAATAAGTGGAGCAACGCCTGTTTTAAAAGAAACTTCACACTGGTTTTTACCGATGGAGCGTCATGAAGATTGGTTGAGAGAGTGGATTAAAAATGGAGAATTAAATGGCGTAAAACAACATGATCCTAAAAAATGGAGAAATCAGGTTATCGGTCAATGTTTATCATGGATTGATGGTGGTTTACACCCGCGTGCAATGACCCGAGATTTAGATTGGGGGATTCCTGTTCCTGTTGAAGGAGCCGATGGGAAAGTACTTTATGTTTGGTTGGATGCTCCGATTGGATATATTTCTGCGACCAAAGATTGGGCTAAATCCGTAAATAAAGATTGGAAAGACTATTGGACTGGTGATCGTAAATTAGTTCATTTTATAGGTAAAGACAACATTGTTTTCCATGCGGTGATTTTTCCGATTTTATTGAAAGAACATGGCGGATTAATCCTACCAGATAACGTTCCAGCTTCTGAATTCTTAAATTTGGAAGGTGCCAAATTTTCTACTTCTAGAAATTGGGCAGTTTGGTTACATGAATACCTTGAAAGACATCCAGATAAAACGGATGAGTTAAAATATACTTTGACTTCTATTGCTCCAGAAAGCAAAGACAGTGAATTTACTTGGTTGGATTTCCAATCTCGTGTTAACAATGAATTAGCAGATGTTCTCGGTAACTTTGTTAACCGTGCTTTGGTATTGAACAACAAATACTATGAGGGTGCTGTTCCAGCATTGGGAGAATTATTACCAGAAGACCAAAAGGTAATTGATGCACTTAAAGAAATTCCAGCGAAAGTTGAAGAGTTATTATACAATTATAAGATAAGAGAGGCCCAAAGTGAAGTGATGGGATTGGCAAGAATTGGAAATCGTTATTTAGCAGAAACAGAACCTTGGAAGGTGGTTAAAACGGATTCAAAGCGTGTAGAAACGATTTTACATATTGCTTTACAAATCACTGCAAATCTAGCTATCCTCTTTGATCCATTTATTCCAGCTACGGCTAAGAAGATGAGAGGTTTCTTAAATATGCAAAATTTTGATTGGACTCAAGCAGGTTCAATAGATTTGCTTCCTGTTGGAACAGTAACAAACGCCCCTTCTATTCTTTTTCAAAAGATAGATGATGAGTTTGTTGAAAATGAAAAAGCAATTTTATTGGCTTCTCAAACAGCAAACAATGTAACTACTGAAGAGGAGGAAGAGTCCGTTATTCCACCACAAAAAGAAGATGTAGTTTTTGAAGACTTCTTAAAAATGGACATTCGCGTAGGTAAAATTCTTTCAGCTAAGAAGATTAAGAAAGCGGATAAATTATTGGAACTACTAGTAGACACTGGACTTGACCAGAGAACTATCGTTTCTGGAATAGCAGAACAATTTGAAATTGATGAAATCGTTGGAAAAAGAGTTTCTGTTTTGATGAATTTACCTCCACGAAAATTAAGAGGTGTAACTTCTAACGGTATGATTCTAATGGCCGAAGATGCGACAGGGAAGTTGAGTTTTATTTCGCCGGGTGAGGATATGGAAGTAGGTGCTGAGATTCGCTAAGGGACTTTAAAAGATGTTGCTATTACCCCTTCTTTTAATGCAGCTGGTGAAAAGTAACACGCAGTTGCACCTAATTTTTCAAGGACCCATTTGGTTTTGTAAGCAGCAACATTAATCATGTCTTTTCGATAATCAGCGATCCAATAATTACTATCTCGTTCTGCACGTGTCGAATAGATTAAATAATCAAGAGCTTTATAGAGTTCCTCCATCGGCAATAAATGGGTGTTGTGAATGTTGTAAGTTGAGTTTTTATTCAACAGGAGGTAATACGTCTCAAAACTTCCCGCAGCACCAATAAGGTCGTTTGCTTTTAGCGATTCGAAGTAGTCTTTAGTTTGGTATTCTAAAAACAGTTTTATTCGACTGATATCGTCTGAGTTAAGAGGGTCTGATAATGATAAGAGCTGCGTAATTCTTGAAATCCCAATATTAAAGCTTTTTTGCTCTTGGACATTTTTGCCTTTCGTAATAATAAACTCAGTGCTTCCACCTCCAATATCCATTATGCAAGATGAGTTTTGTTTGAAAGTATGGATGTTTTGAACCCCCTGATATACTAATTCTGCCTCACCTTTTCCATCAATAAGAATAACCTCTAGATCATGTAATTCACAAATTTTATCTATGAATTCCTTTGCGTTTTTAGCATCGCGTAAAGCAGATGTTCCAAAGGCTCTAATTTGCTCAGGGTAAACCCCAAATGACCTGCATGTATCTACAAAGTGGTCCATTGCAAAATAAGCACGATCCATTGCTTTTTGGGTAATGATGTTTGAGTTTATCCCTCCTTCTCCCAAATTGACAAATGCTTTGTCTCTGATTAGGATTTCCCTTTTTGACGCTTTTTCTTCAAAGACGATGAGTCCAAATGTATTTGTCCCTAAGTCGATTACAGCGCCTCTCATGATTTTATTTTTTAGTCCACTTTAACAACATTCTTAGTTTCAAGCGGTGGTTAAAACGCAAAATTCCATTTTTATAAATTCTACCTGCAATCATCATCATAAAAAATGCGGCAATAAATAATATGGCAAGGGATAAGAACAATTTCCAGACACTTCCATCTTCAAAGCCATTGGAGAGTTCTACCATCATGACCATAGGAGAAGTGAAAGGAATAAAGCTAATCCAAGCGCTAAGTGTTGTTCCTGGATAATAAACCGTGTAATATCCCGACAATACGGCAAGGAATAATAATAATGTAATCGGAATTACGAATTGTTGTCCGTCAGACTCTGACCCCATCGAAGCACCAATCATCGCGAAAAATGAACCATAGAATAAATATCCACCAATGAAAAACAGGGTGAAGAAAATCAGCATATTGGTGTAGTGAATTTGACTGTAAATCAACTCTACGAATGGACTTTGATTGGCCAGTGGGTTTTGAGTGCTTCCTTTTGCAATTTCATCGGCCACAAATCCAGCACTAAACATATCTGGGAATAAAGTCAAACGGAAAATGTATAATCCAATCCCAATAATAGCTATCCATGCTGTAAATTGAATTAAAGCCGAAAAACCAATTCCTAATACTTTTCCGGTTAATAGTTGTCTAGCTTTCACACTTGAAAGTAATACTTCGACAATACGGTTGGATTTTTCTCTTGCTACACTTCTTAAAATTGTCATTCCGAACATGAAAACGAACAAGATGATTAGGATTCCAAAACCAAACCCGACCCAACTTGCAGTAGTAGACTTTTCATTACGAGGATCATTCGCATCTTTTAAGTTGAATTTTAAGGATTGTTTGATTTCTCTGAATTTGTCAACGGATAAATCAGTGAATTGTTCCACCATAATTTCCTCCAAACGGCGTTCTACAAAGTAAACCAAGTGGCGTTGAATGTTTTCTGGTGGACGTTCTTTATAGGAAATAATCACATGTTTATTACTGACAATTTTCTCATTAATTTGTACAGCAAGATCGTAATCTTTATATTTTTCATTGTTTGCAAAATCATCATACTCTACAAAGGCGTTGATGAAATCAAAGGATAAATTTTGAGGTTTGCTAGCAGTTAATTTTCCATCAAAGATTTCATTCTTATCCATGATGAGAACTCTCCAGTTTTTTTTATTTGAAGTAGTAGTAGATAAAAACAAATAAACCAATCCTAGAATCAAGAGTGGACCTAAAATCATTAACCATTTAAAAGAACGATTACTAAACCGCTCCATGACTTCTCTTTTCGCTATTAAAAATACTTTATTCACTGATGATTTCTTTTTGCGCGTTAATAGTCTTCACGAACACTTTTTCCATACTAGGCAAAACTGTTTCAACTCCTGTTATTTTTACCTGCCCAATTACTGCATTCAATAAATCGTTGATTTCATTTTCCTTACGCATTTTTAAGTACACAGTAAATGAATCGTTGCCATGAACTTCTTTATCTATGACTTCGTAGCCTACCCAAAGTGCATTAACGAAAGCAATCATATTCCCGACAAATGAAATTTTATAGAGTCCTTCTTTGTTTTGCTCACGTAAATCATGAATTGTTCCTTCCAATAATTTTTGTCCTTCATTAATTAAAACTGCACGATCACAAATTTCTTCTACACTGTTCATATTGTGAGTTGAAATAATAATAGAGTGTCCATTTTTCTTAAACTCAAGTAATTCTTTACGAATTAGTTCAATGTTGATAGGATCAAAGCCGCTAAAAGGTTCATCGAGAATTAAAACACTTGGTGCATGAAGAACAGTGCATATAAATTGAATTTTCTGTGCCATACCTTTCGATAACTCTTCAATTCTCATTTTTCTCCATGCCTGAATATTGAATTTGTCTAACCAGTAATTCAATTGATATTTTACGTCTACAATAGACATTCCACGAAGCCTTCCCAAGTAAGTGATTTGCTTTTCAACCGTCATGGATTGATACAAACCACGTTCTTCTGGTAAGTATCCAATTTCTAATAAGTGCTTTTCTTGAATTAATTTACCATCGTAAGAAACATATCCTTTTTCGGCAGGAATGATTTGATTAATAATTCGCATCAAAGTGGTTTTTCCAGCACCATTTGGTCCGAGTAGGCCTAGAATTTCACCTTTTTGTAAGGAAAATGAAATGTCGTGTAAAATCGTTTGTCGATTATAATACTTCGATATGTTTTCTACTGTAATCATAAATTAATTACGAATTGTCAATTATTAATTACGAATTCTGCTTGTCTTAAATATTAGTATCGCCTATCTCGAAGGCGTTCAACAATTTTATTTGATTGCGGTAGAGCAACAACAGATCATCATTTTCCAACTTTTTTAAAAGTCTAGAAATTACAACCCGAGAAGTAGCTAAATCTCTAGCAATTTCTTCATGTGATAAATTCAAAAGCTTTGATCCCGTATGTTTCGCTTTTTGCTGCAAGTAATACTTTAAACGTTCGTCTAATTTCTGAAATGCTATTTGATCAATTGTATTTAACATTTCATTGAAACGGTCACGAATTGTTCCCATAACAAAACTTTTCCATGTAGAATACTTCATCAGCCATGTGTCCATAACAGTGATAGGGACGCTAAGCATTACTACATCATCCTCAGCTATTGCTTTAATTTCACTCGGAAATTGTTCCATGCAGCAAGTGAATGTCATGGCGCAACTTTCCTTGGCATTTACATAATAGAGCAAGATTTCTCTTCCTTGGTCATCCATGCGGGAGACTTTAACGGTTCCAGAAGCAATGATAGGCATACTTCTCACAATTTGACCATAATCTAAAATGACGTCTCCAGCCTTCACAGTAACCTCTTCTGCTACACTTTTAAATTCTTCTAAAAGTTGTGGTTCGAAAGTATTTTTGAATTTTTCAAGAATTTCCATGTTTCAAAAATAAACGAATTTTACACATTTTAAGCATCATTTCAGTATGCTTTTTACGTTTCCTTATTGAGATGTCGTTACAAATCACGATATTTGCAAAACAAACAAAGTATTATGTCGAAAATTACCACGCTGAACGATTTTATTTTAGAACGCCAAAAAGATTTTGCGTATGCAACAGGAGAGCTAACAAACCTGTTGAATGATATCGCAGTAGCTTCAAAAATTGTCAATCGTGATGTGAATAGAGCAGGATTGGTGGATATTTTGGGAGCCAAAGGAGAGACTAACGTTCAAGGAGAAGAACAACAAAAACTTGATGTGATCGCCGATGAAGCCTTTATACGTGCTTTTAGAACTGGAGGTGAGGTTTGTGGAATAGCTTCAGAAGAAAATGATGACTTCGTTGCTTTTGAAGATGAAACATCGAGAAATGGTAAATATGTTGTTTTGTTTGATCCTTTAGATGGTTCTTCAAACATCGATGTTAACGTTTCAATTGGAACAATATTCTCTATTTATAGAAGGATTTCAGAGCCAGGGACTCCAGCAGTTCTCGAAGATTTCCTACAAAAAGGAGCTGACCAAGTAGCGGCAGGATATGTGTTGTTTGGTTCATCTACAATGTTGGTATATTCAACAGGAAATGGAGTGAATGGATTTACTTTAGACCCTTCTATTGGAGAGTTCTGTTTATCTCATCCAAATATAAAATCACCTGAAACAGGTAGAATTTATTCTATCAATGAAGGAAATCTTGACCGTTGTGATCCGGGGTTAAAAGATTACGTTCAATACTGTCGTGAAGAAGATCCAGCAACTGGAAGACCTTATTCAGGAAGATACATTGGTTCATTAGTAGCTGACTTTCACCGTAACTTATTGAAGGGCGGAATTTATGTTTATCCAACCACAAATAACTGGCCAGAAGGTCGTTTGAGATTGTTATATGAATGTAATCCATTGGCATTTATTGCAGAACAAGCTGGAGGACTATCTACAGACGGACACAATAGAATTTTGGATATCGTTCCTACAGAATTACACCAAAGATGTGGGTATTATGCGGGATCTAAGCAGATGGTGGAGAAGTCAATGAGTTATTTGAAAAACAAAGTAGCTGTTTCTTAGTTATTTAAATCAATCCTCCCCCTTTATCCCCCTCCAAAGGGGGAAGTGCTACGAATTCAGCTTTTTTTTGCTGGAATAATGTATTAAATCAAATTTAAAGCTTGATAAGTTCAGTTATTAAATGCAATTTTTTTTGCATCCCTCTTTGGAGAGGGACCGAGGGAGAGGATTTTTTACAGTTACAAATCTCTATCACTTTTCACTATATTTGCATTTTTAAAAGTAAATTCATTATGAAAAAAATATATCATCTTTCTTCGTGCAACACCAATCAAAGAATTCTTAAAGAATTGGAATTGGGTGATGATGTTGAACTGCAAGACATCAAGAATGAAAATATCGACGAAATAACATTAGACTTCATCAAGGAAAAGGTAGGTTCTTATGAGGCCATGTTCTCTAAAAGAGCAATGAAATACCGTTCGATGGGACTCAACGAGATGAAGCTATCAGAAGAAGATTATAAGAAATATATGTTGGAAGAATACACTTTCTTGAAAAGGCCATTTATCATTTTAGAAGATGAGGTTTTTGTAGGGAATGCAAAGAAAACAGTTGAAGCGGCCAAAAAAGCATATCACGGTAGTTAGTATTTTATTAAAATATCCAATTTTCTAACTATTGAAATGAAATTTTAGTTTTTTGGACAGCGCCTTATATTTTGAGGTAGTTTATACGAATTGAAAACTGTTAATAATGGAGGAAGTTCCGTAGCTTGTCGGAGGAAATCACCGACATTATCAGTTTTAAAAAGTATAACCAAGGAAGAATATACAGCGCTAGACTTTTTTTGCGAACTTTTTTTTGGCAATGAAAAAAAAGTGGAATAATAGTTAATAAACCATCTGTTAGTTGGATAAATGAATAAAGTAATCCTCGCTCACCTCGCGCTGTTCACGCTGAATGCAATTTACGGCGCAAATCATTTACTAGCCAAAGGAGTCACTCCTGATTACTTAGGTCCGAATGGATTTATATTGCTTCGCGGTGGAATTACAACTGTACTTTTTCTGATTATCTTTTTTGTCTTTATTCGTGAGAAAGTAGATAAAAAAGATCTGCCAAGATTAGCCATAACCGGACTTTTTGGAGTAGCATTAAATCAACTGTTTTTCTTTAATGGATTAGCATTGACCTCTCCTATGAATGTTGGGATTATTATGACTTCAACTCCAATTTTGGTTGTGATTTTATCCTATTTTATTCTGAAAGAAAAGATTACGAAACTTAAAGCATTTGGTGTTTTTATTGGCGCAGTAGGAGCAATAGCTTTGACCACAGTTGGAAAAGAACCTGAGTTTGATTCTACTTTAGGCGATTTGTACATTTTTATTAATGCGCTGTCCTTTGGATTGTACCTTGTGCTTGTAAAGCCATTAATGAGTAAGTATAAGCCCATGACGGTCATTACCTACAACTTTATTTTTGGGTTGATATTTATTATGCTCTATCCGAAAGTGTGGACAGACTTTGCTGCAGCAGATTTTCATTTATTTCCAACTGATGTATGGATAAAAGTTGCTTACGTCGTTATTGGAGCAACATTCTTCACCTATTTACTAAATACTTTTGCGCTAAAATATGTTTCACCAAGTGTTAGTGGAAGTTATATCTATACACAACCTGTTTTGGTAATGGTATTCACATTTCTATTTGCTTATATCGGTTGGACAGAAAACTTTATTGGAGCCATTAGTCTGGAGAAAATTCTCTTTATGTTCATGATTTTTGCTGGCGTTTTTATGATTTCAAGGTCGAGTTATATAGAACGAAGGAAAAAAGAAAGATTAGAGAGATAAGGAAAGAAATATGATCTGGTTGCAATCGGATGAAAGCTTGAATAATTGAAAATGAGAGTTGATTCCATTTTTTAAAATCATCATACATTTTGCGTATTAAACCCTGTAAACTTTATTTTATTAATTGTTTTAGGGTTATAACCCTAAAAACGCGTAAACTCTAGAAGTTTTTGTGGTTACGGACTGTAAAACGACAATTTATTAGCAATCAAAGACCAATACCCTAAATACGTTGTGTCGATGAATGATTTTTGGGAAGAATCTGTGGAGGGAGTGAAACATGTGCATGTGAGCGATTTTTTGAGAATGGATTGGGGTTAGGCTTCAATAATATAATTAATGTTTCAATCTTTATTGCTGTTTCAATCTTTAATCGTAATTTTACGATTGATATGAAAACAAAGTTAAAAACAACTCCAGAAAATAAGTTCACCGAAGAGCAAACACAGATTGCTTTGTTCACAAAAGCGCTCGGTCATCCGGCAAGAGTGAAAATTTTACAGTATTTATTTGAAACAAAATCTTGTGTTTGTGGCGATATCGTAGATGAAATCGGTTTGGCTCAATCTACCATTTCTCAGCATCTCAAGGAATTAAAGAAAACTGGATTAATTCAAGGAACTGTGGAAGGAACTAGCGTTTGTTATTGTATTAATAACGAGAGCTGGACAAAAATGAAGGATTTGTTGGTGGAGTTTTTTGATCAAGACTTAATTAAAACAGATTGTTGTTAGTTTTTTAGCATGACTACGAGATGAAATCTCGCAGTAGCATGCTGAAAAACATAGCGAACAAAACAACTCAGCGTAACTCAGCGAAAACTTCGCGAA
>Ga0209075_1003714_pt1 | contig 12537 bp, 13 predicted proteins | sample Stecom2011_FD_187523 | JGI IMG/M metagenome (GOLD analysis project Ga0209075, IMG submission 187523) | Agricultural soil microbial communities from Utah to study Nitrogen management - Steer compost 2011 (SPAdes) (version 2) | ecosystem: Environmental > Terrestrial > Soil > Agricultural land...
TAATAACCAAGGCCTGACCAGTGCTGCAAAACCTCATCGATAGGCGCTGCGGCTAAATCGTAAACCGTAGGAAAGCTTTGCATAAAGCGTTGGTAGTAGGGGATAACCGTCGCCACTTGGGTTTGTTGCAGCATGACCTCGGATATCCATACGCGATAGGCGTTAATATCTTGCTGCCAGGGTAGGTCTTTACGGCCGTGTTGTTGATACCAATGAAGGACTTGTGTGGCAAAGTTCATACGAGTAAGCGCTCCGCCACATAATCGCCTATGGCAAGGCTGGCAGTTAAGCCCGGGGACTCTATGCCGAATAGCTGGATCAAGCCGGTTATGCCATGTTGGTTGGCATCTTGTATGACAAAATCTTGCATGGCTTGGCCTTGTGCTGAAAGTTTGGGGCGAATACCGCAAAAGTCGGCTTTTAGGCGGCTTACATTGGCTTCGGGAAAATAACGTCGTATGGCCTGTAAAAAATCGATTTTGGCTGAATCGTCGTTGCTATAATCGATGGTTTTGCAATAGTTCGCATCGGGGCCAAAGCGTAATTGGCCGGCTGTATCTAAGGTGGCATGAATGCCTAAGCCGGTATTGTTGGCCAGTGGCAGTGGATAAATAAGGTGGCTAAAGGGTGATTCACCATGCCATGCAAAATACTGGCCTTTGCAGTAATACAGTTTAGGGGTGTTTTTGCTGCCAACAAGTTGGGCGATAGTTTGTGCTTGCAAACCTGCTGCATTCACTAGGTATTGGCATTGGATCTTTTCCTTATGGTTTATCTCGACAATAAAGCCGTGCTCGTTTTTTGTAATGGCGGTGGCTTGCTGTTGGCAGGCAACATAGCTGCCATTGTTTTCTATATCGGCACTAAGTTGTTGCAGGTAGTGCGCTACATCAATAATGCCGCTGCTGGCGGAATATAAGGCGGCGTGTGCTTGTAGCTGTGGTTCTTTTTTACTTAGCGCTGTGTGATCTAGCCAAACTAAATCGACACCATTGCTAGCGGCTTTACTCTGTAGTGCTTTGAGCTTTACTACTTCGTCTTCGGAGTGGGCAATAATCAGTTTGCCGCAGGCTTGGTGGCTTATGTTGTGAGTTTGGCAGTAAGCGTAGAGTTGTTTGTTGCCAGCCACGCACAGTGTGGTTTTTAAAAAGTCGCTAGGATAATAAATGCCGGCATGAATAACGCCGCTATTGCGGCTGCTGGTTTGTGTGCCAATGTGTGTTGCTTGTTCTAATACGCAGCATTCCATGTGCTGGCTAAGGCTTTTGGCGATGGCAAGGCCAATAACGCCACCACCAATAACAATGCAGGGAATGGATTCCATACTTAGCTTTTTTCTAGGATAAAATCATCGCCTTGCTGGATAAAGCCTGCGTTAGTGAATAGTTTTGTGATGCCTGGGCTTTCTTGGCAGAGGGTAAATTGATAGCGCGGGTGGTCTTCCGCTTCAAGGATTAAGCGCAATAAATCACGGGCTACGCTGCGTTGGCGGGTAATGGTGCGCACGCATAAGTGCTCGATAATTAAGGTGCTATCCTGTAAGTAAACACTTGCTGCGCCTAGTAAGCGGGCATTAAAAAGGCCAGCGTATAAGCGTCTGTTGGGCTGCTCGGCGAGTAGCTTTTGTAGATCAGGCCAGCGCAACGCTAGTGGGTAGTCATTATAGATTTTTTCGAGGTCTATAGCGTCTTGTGCAGAGGGTTTTTCAATTAACTCAAGTGTAACAGGCATGATTTTTACCAATAATATAAACTATCGTATTGTACGTAAGTGTAAGCATTCATGCCAATAGGCTTTGGTTGCTTGGCAAATTCACTTATAATGTAACTTTCCTTTTGCTAAAGAGTGTATTCATGTCTCAACGTATGGCGACAGTCAGCCGTGACACCTCAGAAACTCAGATAACTGTGAGCATTAATTTAGATGGAACGGGCAAAGCGAGCTTTGATACCGGTGTTCCATTTTTAGAGCATATGATGGATCAGATCGCTCGCCACGGTTTAATTGATTTAGATATCAAAGCCAAAGGTGATATACAGATTGATGATCACCACACGGTAGAAGATGTCGGCATTACCTTAGGCCAAGCGTTTAAAAAAGCGATTGGCGATAAGTTAGGCATTAACCGTTACGGTCATGCTTACGTCCCTATGGACGAGGCTTTATCGCGTGTTGCTTTGGATTTCTCAGGCCGCCCTGGCTTACAAATGCATTGCGAATTCACCCGCGCCACCGTTGGCGGCTTTGATGTGGATTTGTTCCGTGAGTTCTTCCAAGGTTTTGTTAATCATGCAGGGGTTACTTTGCATATTGATAATATCCGTGGCGATAATACGCATCACCAGGTCGAAACCATTTATAAAGCTTTTGGACGCGCATTACGTATGGCGATTACGTTAGACGAGCGCTCGGCAGGTATGATGCCTTCCACCAAAGGCAGCCTGTAAAGGTTCTCCTCGATGAGTCAAACCGTCGCTATTGTTGATTACGGCATGGGCAACTTACATTCAGTTGCCTCTGCAGTAGCGCACGTAGCTCCTAATATTCGTTGCGAAATCACCGCTGACGCTAATACCATTTTACGTGCTGATAGAGTCATCTTTCCTGGGGTGGGTGCTATGGGTGATTGCATGGCGGAAATTCGCCAGCGTCAATTGCACCACACTTTGGCTAAGGTGGTCGCACAAAAGCAGCCTTTGCTGGGTATTTGTGTCGGTATGCAAGCGTTGATGAACCATAGCGAAGAAAACGGCGGTGCAGAAGGTTTGCACGTTTTTGATGCTAAGGTGAAGCGTTTTCGCAGCGAAGTGGGCGCTCAACAACAGCGTAAAGTGCCGCATATGGGCTGGAATCAAGTTAATAAAACACGTGATCATGCTTTGTGGCATAAGATTGACTCAGGTTCACGTTTTTATTTTGTGCACAGTTACTATGTGGCCTTAGACTCCAGCGAGCTTATCGGTCAGTGTGATTATGGCCTGCCTTTTGCGGCGATGATTGCTCGCGATAATGTAGCGGCTGTACAGTTTCACCCTGAAAAAAGTCATCAGGCCGGTTTGCAGCTAATAGAAAACTTTCTTAGCTGGAACGGTCAATAAATAAAGAAATTCTTATGTTAATTATTCCCGCAATTGATTTAAAAGATGGAGCCTGTGTGCGCTTACGCCAAGGTCGCATGGAAGATTCTACGGTTTTTTCTGATGATCCTGTGGCTACAGCAGCTAAGTGGGTAGAAGCCGGCTGTCGTCGCTTACACTTAGTGGATTTGAACGGTGCGTTTGCTGGTAAGCCGGTGAATGGCGATGCCGTTGCTGCGATTGCTAAAGAATTCCCAGACCTACCCATTCAAATTGGCGGTGGTATTCGTGATTTCAAAACCATCGAAGCTTATTTAACAGCGGGTGTTAGCTATTTAATTATTGGTACGAAAGCGGTTAAAGAGCCGGATTTTGTTACCCAAGCCTGTAAAGAATTCCCAGGCCATATCATTGTTGGTTTAGATGCTAAAAAAGGTTTGGTCGCGACCGATGGTTGGGCAGAAGTATCAACCATTCAAGCATCTGAACTGGCTAAACGTTTTGAGCAAGATGGCGTAAGCTCGATTGTTTATACCGATATTGATAGAGATGGCATGATGCAAGGCGTTAACGTCGAAGCCACATTGGCAATGGCAAAAGCGTCCAGCATTCCTGTGATTGCCTCCGGCGGCATTACCAATATGGATGATATTCGTGCGCTGCAAGCGGTAAGCAAGCAAGGTATTTTAGGTGCTATAACGGGCCGTGCGATTTACGAAGGCACCTTGGATGTGCGTGAAGCCCAACAGTATTGTGATGGTGAGTGATATGGCATTAGCAAAACGCATCATCCCTTGTTTGGATGTGGATAATGGCCGCGTTGTAAAAGGCGTTAAGTTTGTTGATATTAAAGATGCAGGTGATCCGGTTGAAATCGCCAAGCGTTATAACGATGAAGGCGCGGATGAGTTAACCGTGCTGGATATTTCCGCCACGCACGAAGGCTGCGATACCATGGTGCAAACCATTGAGCGTATTGCTAGCGAGATTTTTATCCCGCTAACCGTAGGTGGTGGTATTCGTAAGGTGGAAGATATACGTACCATGCTGAATGCGGGCGCGGATAAAGTCGGCATTAATAGCGCGGCGATTAGCAACCCCGAGTTTGTTAAAGAAGCTGCCGAGCGTTTTGGCTCACAATGCATTGTTATCGCGATTGATGCGAAAAAAGTCGCTGAAAACCGTTGGGAGATATTCACCCACGGTGGCCGTAAAGCGACCGGCATTGATGCGGTAGAGTGGGCGATTAAAATGGCGGAATACGGCGCTGGTGAAGTGCTATTAACCAGCATGGATAAAGACGGTACCAAAGACGGTTTCGATTTAGAGCTAACCCGCGCTATTAGCGAAGCGGTATCGATTCCGGTGATCGCATCCGGTGGTGTAGGTAATTTACAGCATTTGGTTGATGGCATTGTTGAAGGCAAAGCTGATGCGGTATTGGCTGCTAGTATTTTCCATTTTGGTGAGTACAGCATCCATGAAGCCAAGCTTTATATGGCCGAGCAAGGTATAGAAATGCGTCTGTAAAGACGCATTGTAAATTCACTTTCTATACTTGCAGTGATTTTATTTGGTGGGAGTCGATCTTATCGACGATATCACCGTTAGGTGATCATAAACATCCAATCGCCGATAAGATCGGCTCCCACAATTTACTTCCCGCGCTTAGCTTTTTATTGTTTCGCGCTTGCTCGCATAAAGGCGAATACCTGCTCGCGTACTTCCTCTATTTTAAAGCCTTGCACATGCCAGCCGCCGTAGGTAATTAACGCCTTGGGCTCTTTTGCGGCCTTGTACAGCGCCTCGCCATGGTAATAAGGTACGATGGTGTCTTCTTTGCTATGCAGTATTAATAATGGTGTAGGCGAGAACTTTGCGATGTGTGTTTTTGCATCGTAGCCTTTGGGCATAAACCACGATAAAGGATGTTGTGCCGCCCAGGTAAACCAGCTGCGTGCAAACACATCTTGACCTATGCTGCGAAAGCTTGAGAATCCTGAATCTAAAATTACCCCATTAAAAGCATGGCGCAATGTTTTATCGTGGCCTGCAACATAGGCGGATAAAGCAGCGCCCAAGCTTTGCCCTAGTAGCCATGTATTCTTTCCATCATAGTGATAAAGAAACCATGCCATAACTTGTTGCATATCGTCTGCGCTTTTGCTTAAGGATAGTTGCCCTTGCGATGCGCCAAAGCCTCGATAATCCGCCATTACTACATCGTAGCCTGCCTCTAATAACCAAGCAATTTGCGGTAGATGCGCGCTGATATTGTGTGAGTTGCCGTGGAAGTATAAAACAGCCCCCAGCGGTTTTTTATGTTGGGTTCTCAACTGCCAAAAATTCAGCAAAACGCCATCGTTAGCCTTGATAAAGTGGTTTTTATAAGTGTAGCCGATATTGGTGGGCGTATTCTGCCACATACGGCTGTTGGGGTGAAAAATATGCTGGGCGCAGGCGCTAAGTAAGCTGCATGCAAGGAATATAAAGAAAAGCTGAGGAAAGCGTTTGACGGTAAGTGTCATAGAATATGCTAGCTAAAGGGGTTGTTGCTATGCCTGGTGAATATTGGGCTGGCATAGCAACAAGATGAAAGCTTGAAGGTTAAGCCTGACTTTTAGAAGCTGTAACGAATATTGGCTGAGATAAAGTCGTCAGTAGGGGCTACTTGTCCACCATTTCCTGCTCTCTTGCGACCTTGCCCAACAGTGCCTACCTCTACGCTACCCCCAACCTGTAGGTTAGGTATAACACTATAACGCGCACCAAGAGTAACAAAAGGGCTTACTCTTGCTTCTGGTAAGGATGAGCTGTGCATGGTCATCGCACGAAAACGTAAGGAAAAATCACCAAAAACTTCTAGGTTGGTGATGAGTTCGCTACGTAGGCCTGCACCAATGATAAAACCTGTGTTTTCTTCCTTTATAGTTTTTGCGAAGAAAAATGGGCGTTTTGTATCGTATCTGTTGTGCTCTAGCTCAGCATGTAAAACGTAGTCAGTTTTGCTTAGAGATGTGCCAGAAAGAGGTCGCTGGTAGCTAGCGCCAATTGTAACGTCCTGTCGCTCATAGTTTTTATATGTATTGTTGCTGCGGGTTTGTCTTGCATAACCTAGCGAGCCAATAATGCTTAAATTAGGCATGATGGCGAATGAGCCTTTTGTATTTAGACCATTCATGTAAGATTTGTGGAAATGACCAATATTGCCTTCAATATAGCTATAGCTGAAGTTGGTTTCTTTGTTAAATAAACCGTCATTGGCTTTATCGGCGGCAAATGCGCTACCTGCAAAACTGATAGCGAGTGCGGCGATAGCCGTCTTAGTAAAAGGCGTGCTCATAGTTTTACTCCAAAATAAAAAACCCAAGTGGATACAAGAGTATACGCTAATAGCTGGTCTTATGTGCTGTGGGCTCTGCGATGCGATTGGCAAACTTCAAGGAAAGTCTGTGCTTTAGTGCGCTTAAGGAAGCTTTAGAGGGGGCGCACCCACCTCTAAAGCTAGTGTGCTGAGCTTATTTATTTTTCGCCTTAGCAAAAGCTTGTGCAAAAGCGTTATTGGCAGCCGGTGCATTATTTTTGCTGTTATTGCTTTTAACACTGGCTTTATCTTTTTTGCTGCTAGGTGCTGCACTACGCTGACTAGAGGATTCTTTGCCTGGCTCATCACTCATGCGCATGGTTAAACCAATACGCTGGCGCTGCACATCCACTTCCATAACTTTTACTTTGACGATTTGCCCCGCTTTAACCACGCTGCGCGGATCGCTAACAAAGCTATCGGAGAGAGCGGAGATATGCACCAAGCCATCTTGATGCACGCCGACATCAACAAAAGCCCCGAAGTTGGTAACGTTGCTTACCGTACCTTCTAAAACCATGCCGGGCTTTAGATCAGAGATTTTCTCTATGCCATCGGCAAAGTCTGCAGTTTTAAATTCTGGCCTTGGGTCGCGTCCAGGTTTATCCAGCTCGCTGAGTATATCCACCAAGGTGGGTAAACCTATGCTGGGTGTTACAAACTCTTCGGGTTTAACAGCCCGTAAAAAGCTGGTGTCGCCAATTAAAGAGGCGACGGGTTTGCCGCTTTTTTCTGCAATACGCTTAACCACAGGATAGGCTTCAGGGTGAACCGCAGAAGCATCCAATGGATTGTCGCCATTCATAATGCGTAAAAAACCGGCGGCTTGTTCAAAGGTTTTTTCACCAAAGCGGGGTACTTTTTTCAGGGCTGTACGGCTTTTAAATACGCCGTTTTGATCACGAAACTCCACAATATTCTTTGCCAGTGTTTGGTTTAAGCCCGATACGCGGCTTAACAAGGCAGCCGATGCCATATTCACGTCCACGCCAACGGCGTTTACGCAATCTTCCACCACAGCATCTAGCGAGCGTGCTAATTGGTTTTGGCTAACATCGTGTTGATACTGGCCAACACCGATGGATTTAGGATCGATTTTAACCAGCTCAGCCAGTGGGTCTTGTAATCGTCTAGCGATAGAAATCGCACCACGAATGGTGACGTCCAAATCGGGGAATTCTTTAGCGGCAAATTCTGAGGCGGAGTAAACCGATGCGCCGGCCTCGCTCACCACAACTTTACGCAAGCCCAGCTGTGGGAATTGCTTGATAATATCGCCCACCAGTTTGTCGGTTTCGCGTGATGCCGTGCCGTTGCCGATAGCGACTAATTCCACATTATATTTTTGTGCCAGCATAACAATTTTGGCAGCAGCACCGGCGACATCGTGCTGCGGGGCGTTAGGGAATACTGTGCAGTGGTCGAGGTATTTACCGGTATGATCGATAACCGCAACTTTAACGCCGCTACGCAAACCCGGGTCTAAGCCGATGGTGGCTTTTGCGCCGGCGGGTGCCGCGAGCAGTAAGTCGTTTAAGTTGCTGGCAAAAACTTTGATGGCGTCTTCTTCGGCGCGTTCACGCAAGTTAGTCATCAAATCGGTTTCAATGTGGCTATGTAGTTTGACGCGCCATGTCCACTTGACTACTTCTTTTAACCAAGCGTCAGCCTCGCGATTTTGGTCTTTAATAGCAAAGTGGTCGGCAATCATTAACTCGCCAGGATGGATAAGTGGCTTTTCTTCGCCAAAATTCACGTCCAAGCGCACTTGTAAGATGCCCTCATTGCGTGCGCGAAATACGGCTAAAGCACGGTGAGAAGGGACTTTGTGCCAAGCTTCGCTGTATTCAAAGTAGTCGCGAAACTTCGCGCCTTCGTTTTCTTTGCCTTCAATAACCGTGCAGATAACCGCTGCTTCTTGCTGCATATAGTTACGTAGCTTGCCGATTAAGGCGGCGTCTTCACTGAAGCGCTCCATTAAAATGTACTTGGCACCATCCAAAGCGGCTTTGCTATCAGCGACATTTTTATCGGCATCAATATAGTGCTCGGCCAATACACTGGGGTTTTGCGTTGGATCGTTAAATAATGTGTCAGCTAAGGGTTGTAGCCCCGCTTCAATAGCGATTTGCCCTTTAGTGCGGCGCTTGGGCTTATAGGGTAGGTATAAATCTTCAATCTCAACTTTGCTGACGGCATTGTTTATCGCTAATTGTAGCTCGGGGCTAAGTTTGCCTTGCTCGTCTATGCTCTTAAGGATCGCTAACTTACGATCTTCGAGTTCACGTAAATACTGTAGGCGATCATTTAAATTACGTAGCTGTGTATCATCCAGGCCACCGGTAATTTCTTTACGATAACGTGCGATAAATGGAACGGTTGCGCCTTCGTCTAGTAGATTAACGGTGGCTTGTACCTGTGCAATATTTACACCGAGTTCTTTTGCGATTAGCTGATCAATTTTATTCATTGTTATGTTTTATCATTACCTTGCCAATTGTGTGCTGCATTATGAAAGAAAGCGCAGCATAAAACGAGATCGATGCCCGTATTTTATGAGAAAACTCTGAAGCAAGTGGGCAGTTTGTGGCGATTTTTGCGTGCCGGAGATTCTGTTGACATGTGGCTGGGCTGTTTTATACTTGCGCGCTTTCAATGTTTGTAGCTTTCTTGCCTAGGCTGTTCGCGCCTATCTTATCTATCATACTCAGTGTGCGGCATAATAATAAAGTTGATGCCAGTAAGTCGCGTTATAATGCTTACAGCAGCGAATGAAGTTAGTACAATTAACCCAAAAAAGAATGTCGAGATTATAGGAATAAGAGTATGGAATGGTTAAGCCCTGAACTGCATCACAATGTCACCTTAGGTGTGATCGCTTTTTCTGTGTTTATGCTGAGCGTATTACTGTTTATCGATGCGCCCTATGGTAAGCAAAATACCGATGAAAGAAGCAAGCTGTGGGGGCCGGTTATTCCCACGCGCTTGGCTTGGGTTTTGTTAGAACTACCCGTTTTTGCCTGTTTTGGTATTTTTTATTTTCTGGGTGATAATGCTTTATTACTTGTACCTTTAATTCTTTTTACCTTGTTTCAAGGGCATTACCTACACCGTACGTTTATCTACCCGTTTATGCTTAACCCTAAGCCGGGATCGGGTTTTCGCCTGCTTATTTTGGGCTTTGGTATACCGTTAAATGCGGCAAATGGTTTTATTAATGGTTGGTATATTAGCCAGTATGGCGAGCACTTATATACGGTGGCTTGGTTAGCCGACCCACGCTTTATTTTAGGTGTGATTGTGTTCTTTGGCGGTTTTGCATTGGCTAAATCCAGCGATAGAATCTTAGCGAATTTACGTAAGCCCGGTGAAACGGGTTATAAAATCCCTCAAAAGGGTGCTTTTCGTTGGGTGTCTAGTCCGCATTATTTAGGCGAGTTATTGCAATGGTGTGGCTTTGCTCTTGCTTGCTGGTCTTTGCCGGCTTTAGCCTTCGTTTTGATGACAGCATCGAACTTGCTACCGCGTGCGTTGAGCAACCATCGTTGGTATAAGGAGAAGTTTCCGGATTACCCCAAGCAGCGTAAAGCTATGATCCCTTACGTGATTTAATATGCTACACATCGCATTATACGAACCTGAAATACCGCCCAATACCGGCAATCTTATTCGTTTAAGCGCGAATGCTGGCTTTCAGCTGCATTTAATTGAGCCTTTAGGCTTTAAGTGGGACGATAAGCAATTAAAGCGCGCGGGCTTAGATTACCATGAGTTTTCTCATGTAAAACGGCATGCTGATTTTGAGGCATTTCTACAAGCGATCGAAGGGCAGCGTTTATTTGCCTTGAGCACAAAGGGAACAATAAACTACAGCCAAGCGTGCTACCAGCAGGGCGATTGTTTATTATTTGGCCCTGAAACACGCGGCCTGCCTCAAGCTGTACGTGAGCACCCTCGAGTAACGCGCTTGCTAACGATACCTATGGCTGTAGGCAGCCGTAGTATTAACCTATCCAATAGTGCGGCAATCGTAGCGTATGAAGCGTGGCGGCAACTAGACTTCCAAATCATTGGTGAATAATCATGGCAGACAATAGACGACAATTTCAGCGTATAGAATTCGACGCGCCGGTGATGATGCAACAAGCAGGCAAAATTCTCAGCACGGATGTTATTGATATCTCTTTAAAAGGCTTGTTATTAAAAGGCGAAGACTTTCCTTTTGACCTAAGCAAAACCGTTCATATTATTATTCCTTTAAGCGATGATGTATCAATAGAGATGCACGCCTTATGCTCTTATAGCCGTGATGGTGTTAGTGGTTTTCGTTGGGAGCAATTGGACTTAGAAAGCTTAACCCATCTACGACGCCTTCTAGAGCTTAATAGCGAAGATGCCACCTTATTAGAACGAGAGTTAGCGCATCTAAGCGAAAGCCAATAAACAGACAAAAGCAGCCGCCAAGGGGAATAGCGATTAATATTGATACAATGATGCTGCGTAAATTGCGTGCTACAGGTGCTTTGCTAGCGCAACGGCTGTATTTATCTCTGTGGTTCCCTCATTTGCCTTTAGCATTGTTGGTTTTTTTAGGCGGCTATTTATTATTAGATAGCAGTTTTACGGGGCACTGGCAGGAATACGTTGAGCAGCTTTTAGCAAAAAAAGACGCGCTGAAACCTAACCTATTGCCGCCTTTATTGATTGGTTGTGGCTTATTGCTGATGGCTGGCGGTTTATTGTTTCGTTCACGCTTAGCGTGGGTGATTGCTTTATTGCTAGTGACGGTTGCTGCCGTTAACCTGTTGAGCGAGCACCAAGGCTCGCAACTGGTTTTTTACTTTGTCGCTATTTTGGGTTTGCTCTTTCTTTTCTGGCGGCATTTTGACCGCTCTAGCGTAACAGCAAGCACTTTGTTTGCGCTGACCGCTGTTATCATGCTGCTAGGCTACTCAACCTTCGGTGCGTATTATCTGGGTGATGAGTTTCGCCCTGAGATAGAAGATTTAGGCACGGCTTTTTACTGGGCTATGGTGACCATGAGCACCGTAGGTTATGGTGATATATCTCCAGCGAGCGGCGATGCGAGGGTTTTTTCTGCATCAGTTATTATCTTAGGCGTTGCTGTCTTTGCTACGGCTTTAACGGCTGTTATTGCGCCATTGGTGAGCCAATCTTTAGCGCGTATCGTTCATCAACAAGGAGCAAAAATGAAACGTGAAAACCATTTTGTCGTTATCGGTCACACGCCTTTGGCGGCAAATACCGCACAGGCTTTACAAAAGCGCGGCATGGCGGTGACGCGTCTATTTCGTCATGCGGTCGATGAAAGCGAGAGCCAAGGCTTTGATCATTTAGTGGGTGAGCCTAGCAATTTACAGGTATTAAAAAATGCCGGTGTAGAGCATGCCGAAGCGGTGCTGACCATGTTGGCGGATGATTCAGAAAATGCCTTTGTTGTGCTTGCTGTGCGTGAGCTAGCGCCCCATGTCGAAACCATTGTCGGCGTGAATGATGCCAGTCATTTGGATAAAATTAAATTGGTGCACCCCAATGTATTAATCACTCCACAGCTTTTAGGCAGTGAGCTAACCGCGATGTTACTCTCCGGTGAAGAGATTACCGCGGATGTGTTAATGAAAAACACCTTTGAGCGCTTAAATGGTAAAAAATAAGGACGCTAACATGAAGCTGTACTATGCAAAGGGCGCTTGCTCACTTTGTACACGTATTATCTTAAATGAAGCGGGTTTTTCGTTTCAAAGCTCTCGGGTTAGCATGAAGACGCATCAGTTAGAGGATGGTCGTGATTATAAAGCCATCAACCCGAAAGGTTGTGTACCTCTATTGCAACTAAACAGCGGTGAAACACTAACAGAGAACGCGGTTATTGTGCAGTGGATTGCCGATCAAGTGCCTGAGAAAAACTTGATGCCGGCTATCGGCACTATGGCACGCTATCGTGTACTGGAGTGGCTGAACTTTATCGCCACCGAGCTGCATAAAAACTTCAGCCCACTGTTTTATCCTGCATTTTCTGAGGACGCGAAAACTGTCAGTAAAAAAATTATTCAAAAACGTTTAGCGTGGGTGAAT
>Ga0209075_1003716_pt1 | contig 12534 bp, 10 predicted proteins | sample Stecom2011_FD_187523 | JGI IMG/M metagenome (GOLD analysis project Ga0209075, IMG submission 187523) | Agricultural soil microbial communities from Utah to study Nitrogen management - Steer compost 2011 (SPAdes) (version 2) | ecosystem: Environmental > Terrestrial > Soil > Agricultural land...
GGGAAACAACCTCGTAGCCATCCATACAAGCCTGCATGGCGCAGATGGGATCAGCTTCAGTTACCTTAACGATCATGCCTTCCTGACGCAGTGAAGCAGCAGAGCCTTTGCCCACGTCGCCGTAACCAATCACCAGGGCTTTCTTACCGGCCATCAGGTGGTCAGTGCCGCGCTTGATGGCATCGTTCAGGCTGTGGCGGCAGCCATACTTGTTGTCGTTCTTGGACTTGGTAACGGCATCGTTCACGTTAATGGCCGGAACTTTCAAGGTGCCGTCGCGCAGCATTTCCTGCAGACGGTGTACGCCAGTGGTGGTTTCTTCGGTAACACCGTGGCAGTTGGCCAGGATTTCCGGATATTTTTCATGGAGCAGGGCAGTCAGGTCGCCGCCGTCGTCCAGAATCATGTTGGGTTCCCAGCCTTCTACGTCGGCACCGATGGTGCGCTCAAGGCACCATTCGTATTCTTCGTCGGTCTCGCCTTTCCAGGCAAACACAGGGATGTTCTGGGCAGCAATGGCTGCAGCCGCCTGATCCTGTGTGGAGAAGATGTTGCACGATGACCAGCGAACGCCAGCGCCCAGCTCGATCAGTGTTTCGATCAGCACGGCTGTCTGGATGGTCATGTGGATGCAGCCCATGATGTTGGCGCCTTTCAGCGGCTGCTCAGCCTTGTACTTTTCGCGCAGAGCCATCAGGGCTGGCATTTCGCCTTCGGCAATTTTGATTTCTTTGCGGCCCCAATCGGCCAGGTTGATATCGCGGACTTTGTAGTCGTTGAAGCTGCTCATTGGTGTTCTCCAGTCAGTTCGGTTTAGGCGCATGAAAAGATTCATACGCCTGAAAATTGTTTAGATACCAGCAGCGTCTTTAAGAGCTGCTGCGCGATCTGTCTTTTCCCACGGGAAGGTGGTGAACGTCTTGCCCGCAACAGTTACTTCTTCCGGTTCGCGACCGAAGTGGCCGTAGGCTGCGGTAGCCCGGTACATGGGGTGCAGCAGGTCTAGCATGTTGGTGATGGCATAAGGACGCAGATCGAAGTGCTGGCGTACCAGTTCGATGATCTTGTCGTCGCCGATTTTGCCGGTGCCGAAGGTGTTTACGGAGATAGACGTTGGCTGTGCCACGCCGATGGCGTAGGACACCTGAATCTCACACTTGTCGGCCAAGCCGGCGGCGACGATGTTTTTGGCAACGTAGCGGCCAGCGTAAGCGGCAGAGCGATCAACCTTCGAGGGGTCTTTGCCGGAGAAGGCGCCGCCACCGTGGCGGGCCATGCCACCGTAGGTGTCTACGATGATCTTACGGCCGGTCAGGCCGCAGTCGCCAACCGGGCCACCGATAACGAATTTGCCAGTCGGGTTGATGTGGAATTGGGTGCCTTTGTGCAGCAATTCTGCAGGCAGCACGTTCTTCACGATCAACTCCATTACGGCTTCTTTCAGATCCGCCTGGCTAACGTCCGGGTCGTGCTGGGTTGAGAGAACAACCGCATCAATACCCACCACCTTGCCGTTTTCGTAGCGGCAGGTTACCTGGCTCTTTGCATCCGGGCGCAGCCAAGGCAACACGCCGTTTTTGCGGGCTTCGGCCTGGCGTTCTACCAAACGGTGAGCAAAGGTGATCGGTGCAGGCATCAGCACTTCGGTTTCGTTGCTGGCGTAGCCAAACATCAGACCCTGGTCGCCCGCGCCCTGATCTTCCGGCTTCTGGCGGTCAACGCCCTGGGCGATATCAACAGACTGTTTGCCGATGATGTTGATGATGCCGCAGGTGTCGGCGTCGAAGCCTACGTCTGAGGAGGTGTAGCCGATGTCTTTGATTACGCCACGAACCAGGTCTTCCAGATCAACCCAGGCGCTTGTGGTGATTTCACCGCCTACGATCGCAACGCCGGTTTTTACCATCGTCTCGCACGCAACGCGGGCGTGAGGATCTTCTATAAGAATAGAATCCAGAACCGCATCGGAGATTTGGTCGGCCAGTTTATCCGGGTGGCCTTCAGAGACCGATTCGGAGGTGAAAATGTTGTAGTCAGACATAGCGTTGCTCCTTTGTGAGCGTTTCGAAATCTTGCCGGTGGCCGCTGCAGGGGCCGGCTGAGTTATTTGTTTTGGTTCGAGGTGTAGGTACTACTACTTACACCAATATCAAAGTTTTTTGATATTCCGTGCCAGAGGCCGGAATCTCAGGGTTTGATGCGTATTCGCTTATCGCAGCGGTAATTGGGTTTTCCAGAATTCCCTCACCTGAATCTGGAAGCCGTTTCGTAAGCCGATAAAAAGCTGCTCACCGGCCTTCAGGCCTGCTGCGGTAGCCCATGCGGTCAGCTCTTCCGGCTCGAAACCAAGCCACAAGTCGCCGCAGTTTTCTTTTGCCCAAATCTGATCGTGCCGGCACAGGTCGCTGATCATCAGGCAGCCACCGTTATTCATCAGGGCTGCCGCATCCAGAAAAATGTCTGCCGGGCTGGGTACGTGGTGCAGCACCATGTTGGCCACTACAAGATCAAACGCATCCCCTCGGGCTAACAATGTGTCGGTAACACCTTCAATCAAATCAATATTGTTCAAATGCTCGTCAATGCAGGTGCGCGTTGCCTTGGCGAGCATGTCCCGGCTGTTATCCAGGGCCACAACGTGGTCACACAGCTCCGACAGCACCGGCAGAAAGCCGCCTTCGCCGGGGCCGATTTCCAATGCTGTTTGCCAGTGTTTCTTCTTCGTCCGCTTGCGGATCATGTCTGCTACAGGCACGGCATACAGGTCGAACGCGGCAATTAGCTCCTGCTGCTCCCGGAACTGCTCCGAATGCCGCGAAAAGAACGCCTGTGACTGGTCTGCTCGCTGATCACGAATGGACTCAATCTTCTCCTGCAGCTGCGCTGGTAAAGGCGCGCGGTCTACTGCTTCAAAAATCTGGCGAATGGTCAGGTCTGTTGGCTTGTCGTTGTCCAGATGCAGCGGGCGACGGTAAAAAATCGCGTTGCCTTCACGCTGCGGCTCAACCAGGCCGGCTTTATGCATCACCTTCAGGTGATGGCTCATGCCGGATTGGCGCATATCGAACAGCTGGCTCAATTCCAGCACACCAAATGTGTCCCGGCGCAGCACTCGCAGTATCTCCAGCCGCAACGGGTCGCCGCTTGCCTTGAAGATCGGGGCAAGAACGTCCACGGAGGATATTTGGTGAGAGTGCGTGCTTAAAGTTGTCATGGTTGCGGAGTGTAAGGGGGTTGGGGCGCCCAATCAATAGGCATATCAAAATTTTTTGATATAGATTTATCGTTCTTTGAAATCAGTCTCTTTCGGTAATTCCCAACCGAATAACCCGAGATAAGGCGTACGCCGATTTGCCCCGGCACACCCTAATCGGCGAAAATACGCGCCTTATTTTTAAGCAGCTTTTTATTGCCCTTTGAAAAGCACTGGTTTGTTACTTACTTCCTTGAAAAACATTGGAGAAACGTAAATGCCCTCTCGTAAAGATCTCGCCAACGCCGTTCGCGCGCTGAGCATGGATGCGGTTCAGAAAGCCAAATCCGGCCACCCGGGAGCGCCCATGGGTATGGCGGATATCGCCGAGGTGCTGTGGAACGATTACTTGAGCCACAACCCGGCTAATCCTGAGTGGGCCAACCGCGACCGCTTTGTGCTCTCCAACGGCCATGGCTCCATGCTGCAGTATTCACTGTTGCACCTGAGCGGTTACGACGTTTCTATTGAAGACATCAAAAACTTCCGGCAGCTGCACTCTAAAACTCCAGGCCACCCGGAATACGGTTACACCCCGGGCGTAGAAACCACCACCGGCCCACTGGGGCAGGGCCTGGCCAACGCTGTAGGCTTCGCGCTAGCAGAGAAAACCCTCGCAGCACAGTTCAACCGCCCTGGCCATAATGTTGTTGACCACTACACCTACACCTTTGTGGGCGATGGCTGCCTGATGGAAGGCATTTCTCACGAAGTTGCCTCGCTGGCCGGAACCCTGGGCCTTGGCAAGCTGATCTGCATCTACGACGACAATGGCATATCCATTGATGGCAAAGTTGATGGCTGGTTCACCGACAACACGCCGGCACGTTTCGCAGCCTACGGCTGGCAGGTACTTGCGGGTGTTGATGGCCACGATGCCGATGCCATCAGCTCCGCCATGGAAGTGGCTCGCTCCACTACCGACAGGCCTACGCTGATTTGCTGCAAAACCGTTATCGGTTTTGGTTCCCCCAACAAGCAGGGCAGCGAATCTTCCCACGGCGCGCCTCTGGGTGACGACGAAATTGCACTGACCCGCGAAGCACTGGGCTGGGCTCACGGGCCGTTTGAAGTTCCAGCTGATATCTACGCTGCATGGGACGCCAAAGAAAAAGGCGCCAAGGCTGAAAGCGACTGGAATAAAACTTTCGCAGCCTATGAAAAAGCCGAGCCAGAGCTGGCGGCCGAGCTGAAGCGCCGCATGGCGGGTGATCTGCCAGCCGACTTCTCTGAAAAAGCCCAGGCGTACATTCAGGAATGTCAGGACAAGAGCGAAACCATTGCCAGCCGTAAGGCTTCCCTCAACACCCTGAACGCATACGGCCCAATGCTGCCGGAACTGCTGGGCGGCTCTGCCGACCTGGCTGGCTCTAACCTCACTATCTGGGGCGGCACTAAAGGTGTCACTAAAGAAGACGCCAGCGGCAACTACATCTATTACGGCGTTCGCGAGTTCGGCATGGCGGCCATCATGAACGGTGTTGCCCTGCACGGTGGCTTCGTGCCCTACGGCGCAACCTTCCTGATCTTCATGGAATACTGCCGCAACGCCGTGCGCATGGCCGCACTGATGAAGCAGCGCGCCATCTATGTATTCACCCACGACTCCATCGGTCTTGGCGAAGACGGCCCAACACACCAGCCGATCGAGCAGCTGGCCAGCCTGCGCACCACGCCGAACATGAGCACCTGGCGCCCGGCCGACGCAGTAGAATCTGCCGTAGCCTGGAAAGCCGCTCTTGAGCGTAAAGATGGCCCCAGTGCTTTGATCTTCTCCCGTCAGAACCTGCCAGCTCAGGCTCGTGATGCGCAGCAGTTGGCAGACGTAGCCAAGGGCGCTTACGTGCTGTCTGACAGCGAAGGCACCCCGGATCTCATCTTCATCGCTACTGGCTCTGAAGTAGGCCTGGCGCAAGATGCTGCAGCCAAACTGCGTGAGCAGGGCAAAAAGGTACGTGTTGTTTCCATGCCATCTACCGATGTATTCGATGCCCAGAGCGCCGAGTACAAGCAACAGGTGCTGCCACTGGAAGTGACCAACCGCATTGCTATCGAAGCTGCGATTGCGGATTACTGGTACAAGTATGTTGGCCTGGACGGTCGCATTGTGGGCATGACCACCTTCGGTGAATCGGCACCCGCCGGCGAGCTGTTCAAGGAGTTCGGCTTTACCGTAGAGAACATCCTGGAAGTGTCTGCAGAGCTGCTGGACGCCTGATGACAGACTCCGTGCCCTTTCGTATTGCGATCAACGGGTATGGCCGTATTGGCCAGTGCGTGTTGCGTGCCCTGTACGAAAACGGTTTTCGCGATCACCTGCAGGTGGTCGCGATTAACGAGCTTTCTGATATCGACACCATTGCACATCTGACCCGCTACGATTCCACCCATGGCCGGTTTACCGGAAGCCTGGCAGTGCAGGGGCAGGATTTGATCATGAACGGTGATCCTATCCGCATACTGCGCCATGCAGACCCAGCAGAACTGCCTTGGAAAGAGCTGGATATCGATCTGGTGCTGGAGTGCTCTGGTTCCTACTCAGACCGGGCCACCGCCGAGTTGCACCTACAGTCAGGTGCCAAGCGGCTGCTGTTCTCCCAGCCTGCAGAATCAGACGTGGACCGCACCGTGGTTTTTGGCATTAACGAAACGGAAATCACCGCAGACGACCGCATAGTGGCCGCAGGTTCCTGCACCACCAACTGCCTGGTGCCGGTGATAACCGTATTGGATAAAGCCTTTGGCGTGGAGCAGGGCAGCACCACCACCATTCACGCCGCCATGAACGACCAGCCGGTGATAGATGCCTACCACCAGCAGGATTTGCGGCTTACCCGCAGCGCGTTGCACAACATAGTGCCGGTGGATACCGGGCTGGCGCGGGGCGTAGAGCGCCTGCTTCCGCACATGGAAGGCCGCTTCAGCTCTGTGGCCTTGCGCGTGCCCACCATGAACGTGTCTGCCATCGACATGGTGTTCAACGTGCGCGAAGCCACCGACGTACCCTCGGTAAACCGTGTATTGAAGGATGCCGCCGATGGCCCCCTAAAAGGCATACTCGGGTACACCGACGAACTGCTGGCCAGCTCCGACTTCAACCATGATTCCCACTCCGGTGTAGTAGATGGCGGCCAAACCCGCGTAACCCGGGGCACCATGGTGAAAGTGTTATGCTGGTTTGATAACGAATGGGGATTTGCCAGCCGCATGCTGGATGTAAGCCAAAGCTGGCTGTCCCGGCTTTAAACTCTTTGCCAATTAATTGAATTAACGGAACCCAGATCATGGCCATTAAGAAAATGACCGACCTGAACCTCGCTGGCAAGCGGGTTCTGATCCGCGAAGACCTCAACGTGCCGGTAAAGAACGGCGTGATTTCCAGCGATGCCCGCATCCGCGCCTCCCTGCCAACCATCAAGGCCGCCAGAGACGCTGGTGCCAAAGTGATGTTGATGTCGCACCTGGGCCGCCCGGAAGAAGGCGTGTACGACGAAGCCTCCTCCCTCAAGCCAGTTGCGGACCACCTCACCAAAGCCCTGGGCCAGGAAGTACGCCTGATTAAAGATTACCTCGGCGGAGTTGAAGTGGCCGACGGCGAAGTGGTTCTGTTTGAAAACGTTCGCTTCAACAAAGGCGAGAAGAAAGACGACGAAACCCTGGCCAAGCAATACGCGGCCCTGTGTGATGTCTACGTGATGGACGCCTTCGGCACAGCCCACCGCGCCCAGGCATCCACCCACGGTGTTGCACGCTTTGCACCGGAAGCCTGTGCAGGCCCATTGCTGGCGGCAGAGCTGGAAGCCCTGGGCAAAGCCCTGGATAACCCGGCCAAGCCAGTGGTTGCCATTGTTGGTGGCGCTAAAGTATCCACCAAGCTCGACGTACTTAACGCGCTGGAAAAAGTGTGTGACCAGATCATCGTAGGTGGCGGCATCGCCAACACTTTCCTGGCTGCAGCCGGCCACCCGGTAGGCAAATCCCTGTGCGAGCACGACCTGCTGGATACCGCCAGAGACATAGCTTCCCGCGTTAACATCCCGCTGCCGGTAGACGTAGTGGTTGCCAGTGAGTTTTCTGAAAACGCCACTGCAACCATCCGGAACATCGCAGACGTTACCGAAGACGACATGATTCTCGATGCTGGCCCGCAAACCGCTGCCCAGTTCGCCGAATTGCTCAAGAACGCCAAAACCATTCTGTGGAATGGCCCGGTAGGCGTGTTCGAGTTTGAGCAGTTTGGAAACGGCACCAAAACCCTGGCCGAAGCCATCGCCGAAAGCGATGCCTTCTCACTGGCCGGTGGCGGAGACACAGTGGCTGCCGTTGACAAATACGGCATAGCTGACAAGATCTCGTATATTTCCACCGGTGGTGGCGCCTTCCTGGAGTTTGTGGAAGGCAAAGTGCTGCCAGCCGTAGCCGTACTGGAAGAGCGCGGCGCGTAAAAAGTTCTGACCAGATTTCAAACTAATGTGTAACTAAGGAGACAACCAAATGGCCCTGATTTCGCTGCGGCAACTGCTGGATCACGCCGCCGAGCACGGTTACGGTGTGCCAGCCTTTAACGTAAACAACCTGGAACAGATGCGCGCCATCATGGAAGCCGCCGACAAAACCGATTCCCCGGTTATTGTTCAGGCCTCTGCCGGTGCCCGCAAATACGCTGGCGCCCCCTTCCTGCGCCACCTGATCCTTGCCGCTATTGAAGAGTGGCCACACATCCCGGTGGTCATGCACCAGGATCACGGCACCAGCCCTGCCGTGTGCCAGCGCTCCATTCAGCTGGGCTTCAGCTCCGTAATGATGGACGGCTCCCTGGGTGAAGATGGCAAAACGCCTATGGATTACGATTACAACGTAGACGTAACCCGCCGCACCGTAGAGATGGCCCACGCCTGTGGCGTTTCTGTAGAAGGCGAACTGGGTTGCCTGGGCTCTCTGGAAACCGGCCAGGCCGGTGAAGAAGACGGCATTGGCGCTGAAGGCATTCTGGACATGGACCAGATGCTGACCGACCCTGAAGAAGCCGCCGACTTCGTGAAGAAAACCCACGTAGACGCACTGGCCATCGCCATCGGCACCAGCCACGGCGCTTACAAGTTCACCCGCCCACCTACGGGCGACATACTGGCCATCAACCAGATCAAAGCCATTCACGCCCGCATTCCAGATACCCACCTGGTAATGCACGGCTCCAGCTCCGTACCCCAGGAGTGGCTGAAAGTAATCAACGAATTTGGTGGCGAGATTCCCGAAACCTACGGTGTACCGGTTGAGGAAATTGTAGAAGGCATCAAGCACGGTGTGCGTAAAGTAAACATCGACACCGACCTGCGCCTTGCAAGCACCGGCGCAGTACGCCGCTTCATGGCCCAAAACCCGGCGGAATTCGACCCACGCAAATTCCTGCAGGCCACCATGGTTGCCATGACAGACATCTGCGTAGCTCGTTACGAAGCCTTCGGCTGTGCTGGCCAGGCTAGCAAGATCAAGCCCATCAACCTCGAGCTGATGTATCAGCGCTACGAGTCTGGTGAGCTGGACCCGAAAGTTAAGTAAGCTGCTTTGAAACACAGCCCCGGGTGTCTTGCCTGGGGCTGTGCTATACCCTCCAGACCCCCTCTCGTTAACACCCTCATTCTAGAATTAACTAAATTTTGCAAAAGCCGAAGGTAAATTGCCGCGATATAGTCTAATGTAACCAGCTATTCGTAATGGACGCGCTTGCTAGTTAAGGATAACGGCCGATGACCTCTTCAGTACGACTCCAGATTCTCGATTTCAATTCCGGGTACTTCGCCTCATTTAAGCCTATTGGGCACAGCGATGTCTGTGGCTGGTGCACTGCTGTTTGAAAGAAAACTTAGAACGGCTATACGAATCAGCAGTCGAGTGTGAAGAAGTAGCTTCATCTACAACACTCACTTGTCTTAATAATCTCGATGCTAAAATGCCTTAATCCCAGATGCTGGCAATAAATTAGGTGTTTGGTAGCGAAGTTGCGTTAAATATTACCTTTTAGTTTATGAGGTTTTCTGCTGTTTATCGAAAATGAAATGTAATTGCTTTGTCTTCCATGTTCTACACGTCATGTACAACGAAAAAAATCATCAACCATAAACTCATAAAGGAGTTGAAATGAGCAGTAAAGCAATAGAGAAGTTTGGATCAGCTTACGAATATGCAGGATTTTGGATCAGGGTTGGAGCATCATTGATTGACGGGATTATTATTTTATGTATTACAGTTCCCATTTTGTACATGATTTACGGGGACTCATATTTCTATTCTGATGATTTTATATTGGGTGGCGCTGATTTTTTAGTATCCTATGTGCTGCCTTTTGTCGCGACAGTGTTGTTTTGGATGTATAAGTCAGCAACGCCAGGAAAAATGGCGGTAAAAGCTATTGTCGTTGATGCTCGGACTGGAAATAGCCCTACAGCTCAACAGTCGGTTATTCGCTATATTGGATATGTTGTTTCTACCATTCCTTTATTTTTGGGTTTGTTCTGGGTGGCTTGGGATAGCAAGAAGCAGGGTTGGCACGACAAAATGGCAGGTACCGTCGTGATCCGCCCAAAGAACAGAGGCGTTCAAAGTGTTGAGTTTACAGAAAGCTAAGAACTAGCTTATATCAATCAAGCCGGGATGGAGCATATTAGCTGCGATTCCTTTTGGTAGAAGACATACTGCAACCATCGGACTTTGCCCTGATATTGAGAACGTAATATCAAATGTGCACCTACCACCAGCCAACAGCACGCCCCACTGTCGCCTGGCCAATAAAACCGGGGCATAAAAAGGGAATTTGAATGAACTGGTATCTGGAAGTCTTAAAGAAATACGCCGTATTCAACGGCAGAGCGAGAAGATCGGAATATTGGTGGTTTGTCTTGTTCAATATCATCATCAGTCTTGCTCTTGGAGCAATTGATGGGGTTACTGGAACATTTAGCCAAGCAGCCGGGTTGGGCTTGCTTGGCGGGCTATACACACTGGCCGTATTGCTCCCCAGCCTAGCGGTAACCGTGCGCAGGCTTCATGACACTGGCCGGAGTGGCTGGTGGTTTCTGATTATGTTTGTTCCGCTTATCGGTGCAATCGTGCTACTGGTGTTTATGCTTCTGGACAGTAAACCTGGGCAAAACCAGTACGGCGCGAATCCAAAGGCGGTAACCGCCTGATAGTGCAGTTCAGGGGCGGGTGCGCGCATGTGCACCCGTCCTTTGAACAGTCAAAGGGGGAATTATGGAGTTAGCGGTTTTAATCGCGACCGGCTTGCTGGTCGCGGCTACCTTATTACCGTTGTCGCGCCATCCCCATTGGTTTGTAAGGGGAATGGATTTCCCCCGCCTGCAGCTTGCGGTCATCGCAGCAGTATTAATCCTGATTCAAGTCCTGCTCCTGGATCATGCAAAAGCGCAGACCTGGATTCTTGTGAGTGCCACAGCGGTTTGTCTGGCTTGGCAGCTGTGGTGGGTGCTGCCATATACCGTTTTCTGGCGAGCGGAAGTTAAAGCAGAAAAATCCCCCAGCCCGGATCGCAAACTAAGTATTCTCACGGCCAATGTACTAACACCCAACAAGCAAGCCGATGCCTTGCTGCGGTTGGTCAACCAATACAAACCGGATGTACTGGTAACGTTGGAGTCTAACGCCTGGTGGCAGGGTCATCTCGATACCCTGCAACAGGACATGCCCTACAGCATGAAATGTCCTCTGGATAACCTGTACGGCATGCATGTGTACTCCCGCTTGCAGCTTGATGAAACAGAAATATCCTACCTCGTTGAAGAGGGCATCCCTTCAATGCACGCCTTGCTCAAGCTGCGAACGGGCGACCAGGTGCGTGTGCATTTTCTTCATCCTGCGCCACCAAGCCCCACTGAGAATCCCGAATCCGCCGAACGGGATGCCGAGCTGGTGATTGTTGCCCGAACCATCGTAGACAGCGACCAGCCTGTAATCGTGACAGGGGATCTTAACGACGTGGCCTGGTCAGCGACCACACGTTTGTTTCGTAAGCTCAGCGGGCTGCTGGACCCGCGGGTAGGGCGCGGCATGTTTAACACCTTTCACGCCAAATACCCGTTTCTTCGCTGGCCACTGGATCACCTGTTCCATAGTCACCATTTCACCGTGAGTTCGATCAAGCGCTTGCCCTACTTTGGTTCAGATCATTTTGGGCTGTTCACAGAGTTGTCGTTCCGCCCTGTGCGGGGTAAAGATCAGGAAGGGGTGAGGGCCGATGCTGATGACGAGTCCTGGGCTAACTCTATTGCTGACGAACAGGATGTCGATTCGAAGGATGTACCTGCGCCGGGTGAATAGACAATAATACGATTCCTGCTGTTGGTGCGCCCTAGAGGCTTCCGGCGCTCGTTATTAGGAGCACTCGAAAGTGAATCATCCCAAAAACATTGATTCCGTTGTTGAGCTGCAAGGCGACCTTGCAGGCAAACACAAAGCCTATGTGCCCACTGAGGCGGAAGCAACCAAAGCGTTTGTTGCTCAGGATTTCGAAACCCTGCAGAAAAACGGCTATGTGATTATCGAAGGGTTGCTCAGTGATTCAGAGCTGGAATCCATCCGTGCGGAAGCCTCGCCGCTTCTGAATAAGCCCGGGCGCAATAATTTTGAGGGCGTGAAAACACAGCGGGTTTACAATGTTCTGGAGCAAACCCGGGTTATTGATTCCCTTGCCGTTCACCCGAGAGTTACCGGCCTTCTGAATCGGCTTTTTCAGCCAAACTATCTGCTTAGCCAAGCCCAAATCATCAATATCTTGCCGGGAGAAGCCGCCCAGCCGCTGCATTATGATGATGGCTTCTACCCCATACCCCGCCCACGCAAGCCCCTTGGTGCCGCTACGGTATGGGCGATTGATGAGTTCACAGAAGATAACGGTGCAACGGTACTCATCCCCGAAAGCCATCTGCTTGGGCAGGAGATAGTCACCGATCGCAGCAAAACCATTCCAGCCGTTATGCCTGCGGGGTCGGTTGTTTTCTTTCTTGGTACAACCTGGCACGGTGGGGGTAGCAACCAGTCGGCATCATCTAGGCTGGCTGTTACATGCCAGTACTGCGAGCCTTGGCTTCGTCCGCAGGAAAACTTCTTTCTGGAATTAAGCCAGGAAACCTTGGCCGCCATTCCTGAACAGCTACTGAGCATGGTTGGCTATTCGATTCATCCGCCTTTTATGGGCATGGTGAATGGAATGCATCCCAAGCGTACTTTGAGTGGTAAGACAAAAGGCAGCTAATACAGAGCTGTGT